>Ga0182015_10001329_pt1 | contig 32876 bp, 19 predicted proteins | sample 712P3MmetaG_FD_120478 | JGI IMG/M metagenome (GOLD analysis project Ga0182015, IMG submission 120478) | Permafrost microbial communities from Stordalen Mire, Sweden - 712P3M metaG | ecosystem: Environmental > Terrestrial > Soil > Wetlands > Permafrost | place: Sweden: Stordalen | collected...
ACCGCTTCCCAGATAGGTCCTTCCTGCAACTCCCCGTCACCGGTCATGCAATAAGAATCGAATCGCGGGCTGGTGCGTCCGGCGATCGCGAAACCCTGGGCCACCCCAAAACCCTGGCCCATCGGTCCCGTGGCGATGTGCACTCCCGGCAAAATCGGTCCCGGGTGTCCATTCAGAATGCTGGCAAACGAGCGCGAGTTCCTCAGCGTCTTCCGGTCGAAGTAACCAAGTTCCGCATACACAGAGGCCAGCGCAGCGACTGCGTGTCCTTTGCTCAGGGTAAACATATCCTGCCCCCGGCGGGTTGGGTCCTCGATCTCCAAATCCAGGAATCCCCCGTAGAACAGGGCAACCAGGGGGATGATAGAGGAGAAGGCGCCCCCCGCATGCAGGCCCTTATCGACCGCATCGCGGCATTGCTCCAGGGTGAGCAGGCGGATGTCGGAATCCTTGATGGCGAGCAGCAGCAGGATACCGTGACGCACGGCGTAATTGTCCTTGCCCAACAACTCGCGGCGTAATCGTTCTCGCCGGGCGGTGTTGGATGCAGGATTCGTCATCATATCGTCGACCTTAAGGGCACATCCACTGGCCGCTCATTTCCCGACCCAACCACCATCGACGTAGAGAGACTGCCCGGTGACATACTGGGACTCGTCGGAGGCAAAAAATGCAGCCACGGTTCCAATCTCGCAAGGCTGACCAGTGCGGCCCAGGGATATCTGGGCCAGGACGCCCGTCAGGACACTCTGGTCGGGATGCTTCAGCACCCACTCGATCATCGGCGTCTCGATCAAACCCGGATGAATGCAATTGACGCGGATACCAAAAGCGCCCATCTCTGCGGAAACATTGCGTGTCAGCGCTTCGATGGCCAACTTCGATGGCGCGTAATGGGTGCGCCCGGGCAAGACCTTTCCCGCCTGGATGGAGCCGATATTGATGATCGAGCCGCCGCGGCCGGTCGCCACCGCCTGGCGGCAGAACACCTGGCAGCAGAGCCACTCTCCACGCAGGTTCACGTCCACAACGTCATTCCACTGCTGGTCTGTCAGCTCCAGGAAGGGCACAATGGTTTCGATTCCCGCATTGTTCACCAACACATCCACCGGCCCAAGCTCGTTCTCCACTCGCTCGAACATGGCCTCGACCTGGTCCCGCTGGCTAACGTCTGCCTCGACCACCAGCGCCCGCCGTCCCTTGCTCCGAACCCAATCGGCGACCGCGCAGGCTTGCTCGCACGTGCCGATGTGATTGATCGCGACGTCCGCGCCCTCTGCAGCGAAAACCTCGGCAATCCCTCTGCCGATTCCCTGGCTGGCACCGGTAATGAGCGCTACTTTTTTGCGGAGCTTCATGTTCACCCCATTGGCATTCCGTTGCACTACAAATCCAGTGCCGCTCTAGTGAATCGTCCAGCCGCCATCGACCATCAACACATGGCCCACCACCATATCGGAAAGAGAACTGGCCAGGAACAAGACCGCGCCCACCAGGTCCTCAGGCTGATTCCACCTGCCTCGTGGAATCATTTCTTTGGTTGCCCATTCCTTGTACCCCGGGCGCTCCAGAATATTCTTTCGCGATTCGGTCTCAGTAATACAGGGAGCCACCACGTTCACCAGCACCCCGTCTTTCGCCCACTCCAGCGAGAGGGCACGGGAAAGATGGTGAACGCCCGCTTTCGCCGCCGCATAGACTGATCGCGACTTGAACGCGATCTCTCCAAAATTGGACCCTATATGGATGATCTTGCCCCCACCTTGCGGGATCATTACTCGCGCTGCAGCCTGGCTGGCGAAGAACACGCTCTTTAGGGAAGCAGCCATCGTGCGGTCGTACTCTTCCTCGGTTACGTCAAGAGCCGGTGTTGTCGCCGTCCAGCCTGCGTTGTTGACCAGGATGTCGATCCGTCCAAAGGAGGACTTCGTCGTCTCGATCAAGGCCCGCACCTGATCGACCTTCGCAACATCCGTTGGCACAATCATTGCCTTGCGCCCCAGCCCCTGAATTTCCGCCTGCACGGCTTTTATTTCTTCCTCGCGCTTGTCAGGGTATTTCGCCAAAACCACATGGGCTCCTGCGTGCGCCAAGCCGAGCGCGATCGCACGGCCTATCCCCTGGGAAGCCCCCGTGACTACAGCAACCTTGTCCAACAGGCCAAAGCTCGAGTAGTTGACTGGTTCCGCATTCACAGCGCCCATTCGTGGTGCCCCCTGCCTGGTCCGGCAAAGCGCACCTGGCTCCGGCCGGATCCTTTGATTTCAACCGCGTCGATTCTGTTGCCACCTGAGATCAGCTGTGGGGCAGCCAGGGGATACCGCAAGCATGAAAACCCCGGCCCGTTCTTTGATTTGTATAGTAGGCTATTTGGCTTGCGTAATATCCAAAAAAGGCTAGCAACAGCATACTGCCAGGTCAAGTGAATCCAATGGTTTCCGGGTACCAGGGTCGGTGTTCTCATGGAGTTATTTGGCCCCCGGCGCGGGTAAAGCAAAGGCATAAAATCCCTGCGTCTGGTCGGCGCCTCCCGCTGCTTCGCGCGTCGTCCGCTCCCCGGCCGGACCCAACGGCTTGAGGCTGGGCCTTGCACTGAAAGCCAGATACTCCCGGCCATTCACTTCGAAGACTGCGGGAATCCCCTCGGGGCCCGCCGGCATGATCTGCTCCCACAGAATCTTCCCCGTATCTTTGTCGTAGGCCCGCATGGTCGCGTCAGAGATCGTGCCGGAAAAAATGAGGCCGCCGGCCGTGACCACCACTCCACTCCGCGGCCAGAAGCTTCCGGTATCTTTAAATCCCTTTGCGGCCAGTTCCGTGACTGAGCCTAGCGGGACCTGCCACTTGATCGTTCCTTGGTTCAAATCGTAGGCGGTCAGGGTAGACCACGGCGGTTTGTTGGCGGGCAAGCCTTCACTGGAATTCATGTAGCCGTAACCGGTCCAGTAACGCTCCGATGGAATCCCTGGAGCCGGAGGCGGCGGTGGAGGCCGCGGGCTGGAGAGGTATGCGAGTATTTCGGCCGGTACATGCGCTTTCGTGGGGTCAGCTAGATAGGCAACCAATGCATCCACTTCTTTTTCAGAGAGGCTGGTAAAGGCCGGCATGGGCGAGGCCCCATTCTCCACCGTGCTCTTGACACGATCGGCGCCGATGCGCGCGGCCACATCGATTAATGACGGAATCGATGGCGGCTGGCCGCTCAACTCCGCCGTGTGACACGACTGGCAATTCTGAATGTAGAGAATGCGCCCCTCGGTCTCTGGCGTGCCGGTCATCTCCCGCTTCGGCCGATGCGCCTCCAGCTTCAGCATCGAGGGGGCATTCTTGGTCTGGATGTACAGAGTGCCTGTCGCCGGATCCACCGCTCCGCCACCCCAGTTTCCTCCGCCATTGTTCCCCGGCATTTCGACCGTATCTTTGAGCCCCGGCGGTGTGTAGATGCCTTCGTTGCGTGCGTTTTGCAACTTCTCCTTGATCTTTGCCCGCTCTGCCGGATCGCTTATATAGGGATCGACATCCTCTGCAGGGAACGCCTGCGTGGCAAAGGGAGGTGGCGCTGTAGGAATCGGCTGTGTCGGCCACGAGTGCTCGCCCGGCATGTCTGACTGGGGAACCGGGCGCTCCACGATCGGCCATATAGGTTTGCCGGTTACCCGATCGAAGACGTACAAAAACCCGTTCTTTCCCGCCTGGGCGACAATATCCACCATTTTTCCATCGTGCTTTACCGTCAGCAGCTTGGGCGCGGTGGCCAGATCGTAATCCCAAAGGTCGTGGTGAACGGCTTGAAAGTGCCAAAGGTATTTACCCGTGCGTGCATCGAGCGCCAGCAGGCAATCGCCGAAGAGACCGGCGCCCGTACGATCGGCGCCGTAGAAATCATAGGTAGGCGAGCCCAGCGGGAAGTAGGCGATTCCGCGCTTTTCGTCGATCGTCATCCCGCCCCAGTCGTTGGTTCCTCCAATGTACTTCCATGCATCTTTCGGCCAGGTGTCGTAGCCAAACTCCCCGGGATGGGGAACCGTATGGAAGATCCACACCATTTTCCCCGTCATAACGTCGTAGGCGCGAAGATCGCCCGGCGGCGAACCGTACTCTTCGCCGGTAGAAGAACCAAGAATCAGCAGGTTCTCAAATATCCGCCCCGGTCCGCCCGATTGAATGGCGCGCATCGTCTTCGGATCGCGGCCGAGGCCATCGCGAAGATCGACATTGCCATGATCGCCAAACGATTCCACCGGCTTGCCGGTGCGCGCATCGAGTGCGTGCAAAAAATTGTTGGTTGCATAAAAGAGGCGCCGGTCGCTGCGGTCTTTGCTCTCCCAGTAGTTGTAGCCGCGGTTGGTGATGCTACGGGGAGTGCCGTTGTCGTGAACCCAGATTTCCTTACCTGTCGCCGCATCGAGAGCTACGGTGACGTTGTCTTTGCCCGGCAAGTACATGACGCCGTCGACCACTAACGGGTTGAACCCGTAGCGAAAGCCCTGGTTGCCGCCCGGATAGAACCAAACCTGCCGCAGCTGGGTTACGTTCGCTTTGTTGATCTGCTTCAGGGCAGAATATTGAGCCGAGTCCGCGCTGCCCTCGTAGTCGCTCCACGTGGTATACGCCGTACTCTCCTTTGCGCCGGCTTCCACCGCCTGGTGGTGAACACACGGCACAACCACTGTGGCCATTAGAGCTGCCGAAGCAAAGATGCACGTGACACTGCCCAGGGTTACTCTCATCGGTTCTCACACCCTTCACCACAAGCAAACCCCAAGGGAACGTTCCCTCGGTCATGCCGAAGCGCCGTGGACCTGCTCTCCCGTGATCGAAGAAAGCGTTACACGCAGCTCTCCATCGACCACCCCGCAAGCGATGAATCGCATCTACCGAGTCTTGCCGCCGCGCTTATCCTCCGGCTTACCCCAGAAGATATAAGTCCCACTTCTCGTAGCAGTAACAATATCCATCTTTCCATCCCCATTCAGATCGACCGCCAGCACATCCGATCCAACACCGGAGCGGTTGTGAATCAATTGCGGCACCAGCTCCGCACCCCCTGGGGCTTTGGGGTTCCGGACCGTCTTATACCAATAAAGAACCGCCGGCCCATAAGGGTCGGAGTCGAAGTAATCATCCAGATGCGACCAGTACCGTTTGCCGACGATGAAGTCTGGAATGCCGTCTCCATCCACATCGGCGATCGTCGTGCCGTGCAACTCAGAGAAAGTTACGCCACCGGCATTCCGGGTGTTGTAGTTGTCCATCACCATGTGCTTGACGAACGTAATGTCGCCGTTCTTAGCCCGCTTCTGTTCAAACCACGCCAACCCCCAACCATGCGCCTGCAGGCTGGTCACAACGTCGTTCAACCCATCGCCATTTACGTCATACACTCCAATTTCGCTGCCGCCGGGCGAAGCCCGTTCCCAGCTGCCAAACGCTACTGGATGGTACTTCCACAACTGGCCCCCGCTGCCCGTGGGCGGTTGCTCCCACCATCCATCGGCGCCAACGATATCCACACGTCCATCGCCGTTGATGTCGCCCGCGCCGATACCGTGCGCGGGCCACGGTCCCTTTTCTGAAACCGTATGGATGATCCACGTTCCCGTGGGATTCGCGGGATCGGGCTTGGCATACCGCATGTAGCCTTCCGCCACATAAATCAGCTCCGGCTTGCCATCGCCATCCACATCCCTCATTACCGTCTCTTCGCTCTGAATCACCGGTACAACTTTGTACTTCTCCCAGCGCCGCGCCTCTCCCTTTGGATTCACATAGAGCGTGGCGCCGTCCTTGCCTCCGCCCGCGTGGCTGGTAATCAACACGTCGGGCCAACCATCACCGGTAAAGTCGTAGGCGTGTTCTACCCAATCGTTCATGGAGTACTGCGTCGATGCGTTGTATGCCTCTGCCGGATAAATTTCGCGAGAGGTTAGGTAGTCAGGGCCGAAATAAATAAACGGGCCGGACACGATGTCCATTTTGCCGTCATGATTGAAGTCCGCAGCGGCAGCCGACCATCCGTAGTAGAAGGGATTCAGGCGCTGCATGCGGAAGCCCTTGCCCACTTCCTCGGGCGAGTCCTTCTTCAGCGCGAGATCTTTGTACGCGATGTCCTTGAACCGCACCTCGCTGTCTTTGCCGACATAGAGCGCAATTGGACCGTACCCACTCATCTCTTCCGTCGCGACGCTTGCCTGACCGCCGCCATCGTTCATAAAAGCGCGCAGGATATCTGCATCCAGCAGAAGCTCAATCTCGTTCCACTCCCCCTGGCGGATTCCCTGGATCGGTCGCGTGATTGGGATGGTCACTCCGGGCGGGGCGCTGGGTAGCGTTGGATAGCGGACCGGATGCACAGGAACAGAAGGGTCGGGTGGCGGCGGAGCAAACCTGATTTGCCCGCCCGCCGCCCGCAATTCTTTGCGCGCAACCTCCTTCCCATCGCTGTCGAGGGTAAGGTTATAGGCTTTGAGTTCACCCTCCCGGATCGCCAGGTAGATTCCCTGCATACCCTCCGCGACAGGGTGCAAACGCAGCAAAACACCGGTATCGCACGGCCCCACGCACTGAAAGGATGTGTACAGGCCGGTATCCTGAAACGAGTGCTCCATCACCAGCCATCCAGCGCCGTCACCCGTCGCTCTGCCAATGATTTCTCCCTGGTCTGCGCGCCAGTCCGCTTTGCCGAGTGTGTGCCAACCGTCGAGCGCCGGCCCATGAAAACGGCCATCGGGCACAAAGCTTGGGCCGCGTAGCGAGGCAGTGTCCCCAGTGCTTGCAGGGGTAGCATCCGTCTGCGCCGCGTGGCTTCGGCTGTGGGAGAAGGAGATCGCGATCAGAGAAAGAGTGACGGCCGAGTACGAAAAAATTCGCAATACATGACTCCGGATCGGCATAGGCGCATCCTCTGATGGCTGGCGAATGATGCCTGGCGAAATCTTCGTTTCACATTATGCAACGAACACTTCGTTCGACCGCCGAAAGTTATCACGCCCGCGGAAACACAGTCAATTGGATGTCGCGGCCGCTGTGAGGAGGGAACGGATGCTCGTATTGGCCGGCAAAACGGGAGTCTTTTATCGTATTCATTCCCGCCCGGCATCATAGACTCAACGAGAGGTTTTTCATTGAAAAGAACGTTGAGTCTTCTTATTTCCGGCAACGCGGCGCTCGCCGGGTGCGGGGACCGTTGCAGGGACGTGCGTTTCTCTACGCAGCAAGTCAAAGCCGGCTTTATGGCGCATAGAACCACCCCAGGAAATGTGCGTACAAGTTTCGCCAGCCAATGCTTTTACATTGGACTCAAAACCGCACTGGTTGCGATGGCCCTGCTTTCTTTACACTGCCCGCTGCAAGGCCAGGAGCCGAGTGACCTGAAGGTTAGACATCGAGCCGGTTCCGCCCACGGATTCCTCGTCTTGCGCGATCAGGCCGGTGTGATTCTCGCCTCTGGAGATTTGACCCAGATTCCTAACGGGGACAGAATCAGGCTTCGCGTGGCCTTTCATTTTCGGGATGGCTCCTTTCATGAAGAAACAACGGTCTACTCACAACGGCCAGGCCTTCGCCTGATTAGCGATCACTTGGTCCAGAGGGGCAAGTCATTTCCCAACCCGTGCGACATAACCATCGACACACGCGGGCAACAGGTAAACATTCGTGCCCTTTCGAACGGAAAAGAGGTAGTAAAGACAGAGCACATGGATCTCCCGGACGATCTCACGAACGGAATCGCCCTTGTTCTTGTTGAGAACCTGCAACCCGGCGATCCCAAGATCGAGGTCCCGTACCTGGCGCTCTCGGCTAAACCACGGATGGTGAAGCTCGCCATAGCGCCGGAAGGGGAGGAGCAGTTTAATGTCAGCGGCCGTCGCTACAAAGCGACGAAGTATGACATCAGGATCAATCTCGGAGGGGTCGCCGGCGTAGTCGCCCCGATGATCGGCAAGCAGCCTGCGGATACGCATGTGTGGGTGAACGGAGGGAACGCCCCGACCATCGTTCGTGTCGACGGTGCGCTTTATCCCGAGGGGCCGGCATGGAGCATTCAACTCGCTAGCCCCGTGTGGTGATCTCCTGTCGTCCTTAATGCTCAAAGATCAGCATCAGATAGGCGAGAAAAAGCAAAAGGTGCACTGCTCCTAAGAGGACGTTGGTCCGGTTGCTGGTGAATGTGAGGGCGCACACCGCCAGGGTTAGAACCAGCAAAAGCGAATCGGCCGGATCGAGTCCGAGGATGACCGTCTTGCCGGTCACCAAGCCAATCGTCAGAACCGCTGGAATGGTCAGCCCGATGGATGCCAGCACGGAACCCAACAGGATGTTGATCGAGCGCTGCAGATCATTGGCCAGCGCCGCGCGCGTGGCGCTCAGTGATTCTGGAGAAAGAATCAATGCCGCGACCAGAAAGCCCCCCAGCGCCAACGGAGCATGCAGCACCTCGATTCCGTGGTCGATGGGAAGGGCAATCTTCTTGGCCAGCACCACCAGTGGCAGAAGATACAGCACCAGCAAGCCCCCATGATAGGCAAGGGAATTCGTTTTGCCATGGGCGGCGTGGCTCGGAGCCCCCGTTTCCCACTGCTGCTCGATGGCCACGCCATGGGCAGGCCGCATGAAGTATTCGCGGTGTCTCCAGTTCTGGATGATCAGAAAAAGGCTGTAAATCCCAATCGACATGATCGCAAGAAAGACGGATTGAAAGGTCGAAAGCGTTGGACCGGCGGAAGCTTTGGTGAAATTCGGCAACACCAGGCCAAGCACAGTCAACGGTACGATGAGCGTTAAAAATGCGTTTGCTCCCTGCAGGTTGTACGACTGCTCCCGGTGGCGGAGACCGCCCAGCAGTAGAGAGATCCCAATCATGCCGTTGAGCACGATCATCACGATGCCGAACATCGTGTCCCGCGCTAAGGCGGGCTTGCCCTCGCCCGTAAGCATCACGGCGGAAATCATCATCACTTCAATCCCAATGACGGAGAGCGTCAGCACTAACGTCCCCAACGGTTCGCCAAGCCGCACTGCCAGGCTCTCCGCGTGATGCACCACGGCAAAGGCCGACCCCATGATCACGCCGAACAGCCAGATAAGCATCAGGGCAAACCACAGCGGATTGGACAGGTCTGCGAGCCAGCTCTTGCCGAACAACAGGAACAAGGCCGTTGTTGCGAACGCCGCCCCGAGAAGCCACTCCCGCCGCAGGGCTGAGAAACTACCTGATCTTGTACTTACTGCGCCGGAGCTCATGCCAGTAGTCCTATCAGAAAACGACGCCGGCCGGTCAGCATTCCCAGCCAAAACAATGCGAAACTGCTTTAAGTACACTTGGGGTAAAGCGGGGGGCCGGGCACACCTCCGGCTCGCGTCGCGGGGGAGGGGCGAGAGCACCGCAGTGAGTGCTGTGGATCAAGCGACGCCGGCGATGATCTTCCGATGCATAACACACCGCTGGGACGTAAATTAAAGGGATGGCATGCGCATGAATTGGCTGGTGTGGGCCGTACTCTCCGCGCTGTTTGCTGCCGCGACGGCTTTGCTCGCCAAGGTCGGCGTCGCCAACGTCGATCCGAATCTGGCCACAGCCATTCGAACCTCGGTCATCCTGGTTTTTGCCTGGGCCATCGCACTCAGTCTTGGCGCGCACGGCGGACTCGCCCACGTTGGCCGCCGCAGTTGGTTGTTCCTGATCGCCTCCGGCCTGGCCACTGGCTTGTCGTGGATTTGTTATTTTCGCGCGCTCTCCATGGGGGAGGCATCGAAGGTGGCCCCGATCGATAAGCTGAGCGTGGTCTTTGTCGTCTTACTGGCGTGGCCGCTTCTGGGCGAGACCATTTCGTGGACCAAGGGGCTTGGCGTGCTGATGATCGCCGGCGGCGCGATCCTTCTCGCATTAGCCTGACCCGCTGTTTCAGAGCGGGGTGCTCAGTCCATTGAGGGGAATGAAAAAGGCAGGTGGCATGCTCTGGACGCGATCACCGGGTTCACCACCGGCAACGACTTCAATGAGCAAGGAAAGCCGCTACGGCGGGTGAGAAGCCGCGGCCCGGGTTCCGGCCTTACGCTGATTTCCCGGCGCTCGTTGGTACCCGTAGACTATTTCTGATGATGGTCGAACTCGCCTATCATGGGGAGGTTAGGAGCGGCGTCGGCAACGCGCCCGATTCATCCGCGGAGAGGGCCTGGTATGACACGGGAGGTGAGTTTGCCTTGAATAAGGTTGCCCTATTGCTATGCTCCGCGTTGATCTTGAGCCTCAGCGCCGCTCGCTGGTTGGCCGGCCCCAGTGCAGTCGCCCGCGCCGCGCCCGTCCCGAGCGATGGAAGTCAATGCAAGACATGCCACGCTTACGAGGTGAACGGGTTCGCGAGATCCAGGATGTCCCAATCCATGCGTCTTGGAGGACAGGAGCCGGCCGGCGTCGTGGACACTGCGGGGGCAACCATTACCATGCACTCCGGCAAAGAGGGATCATGGCAAACCCTGACCAGCGAAGGCACCACCACTGACTATCACGTCGACTACGTGATCGGATCAGGAACTCACGCGAGCGGATACATCATCGATTTGGGAGACCATCTTTTCCAATCACCAGTTGCTTATTACCGCAGCCGCGGAGCCTACGATCTTGCTCCTGGCTATGAAGGAATACGCGACCCCGACTTTACCAGGCCCATCAGAGAAGCCTGCGTCTTCTGCCATGCAGGATCGTTGGACGCTGTTGCGGATACTGAGAACCGCTTCGGTCATACCCCCTTCCCGCATCTGGCGATCGGGTGCGATCGTTGCCATGGGCCCACGGCCTCTCATCTGGCTAATCCGGAAGCAAAGAACATCGTCAACCCGGCCACATTGGAGCCCGCCGCGCGGGACAGCGTATGCGAGCAGTGTCATTTGAAAGGGGTCGCCCGCGTGCTCAATCCTGGAATGCGGTTCACCGACTTTCACGCAGGCCAGCGGTTGGAAGACACTTTTACAACCTATCACGATCAGCCCCCGAAGGGAACGGAAGCAGCGTTCCGCGTGATCAGCCACGCGGAGCAATTAGCCTTAAGCGTGTGCAAACGCAGCAGCGGCGAACGCCTGTGGTGTGGCACATGCCATGATCCACATAACGAACCCACCGACACGGTTACGTATTACCGCGCAAAGTGTCTGCAGTGCCATGCGAAGACCAACCTCGCGGCCACCCATCCACCCAAGACCAGTGATTGCATCGGCTGCCACATGCCTCGGAGAGACGCGGCCGATGGTGGGCATACTGCATTTACAGATCATCGCATCCAGCGCCTGCCCGTGAGCCAAATTGCCGAGGAGGCCGTAGCGATCGTTCCCTGGCGAGAGCCACCGCCCGAACTGGCGACCCGCAATCTTGGCATCGCGTCCATAGAGGTTGGCCTGGAACGCCGATCAGGCAAAAACATAGTGGACGGATATCGGATGCTTACGGAAGTTCAAACGAAATTCCCCCAGGACAGCGAAATGTATACCACGATTGGGACTGCGCTGCTTGTGGGGCGGGAATATAGCGAGGCAGTGCGGGCATTCGAACTGGCCGTGCGATTCGATCCGAAGTCTTCTCCCAAGGAGGCTGACTTGGGCAATGCATACGCCGCCCTGGGAGATCAGGCTATGGCGGAACGACACTTGGAGAAAGCGATGGATCTTGATCCATTAAACCTGAGCGCTGCAATCCAGCTGATAGAAATCTATAACAAGAATGGAGAAGGGACGAAGGCAAAGCAGCTATCCGAGAGGCTCACCAGCATCGTCCATCCCAACCGGCCCGAGGGCAAACAAACTCAGTAGGCGTGTCCGCTCTTCGGCGGCAGCCTATCCGCTCAACGAGCGATCGGCAGGATGCCTTGTTCAATCGCCACCGTGGATGCCTCGGTGCGGTCGCACACTTCCAGTTTCTCCAGAATTCGGTTCACGTGGTTACGGACTGTGAATTTGCTGATATCGAGAGCCCGGCCGATGTCCTTGTTGGTGAGACCCTTGGAGAGCAATTCCAATATCTGCACCTCGCGTGCACTCAAGCCATGCCGTTGCGTGCGCTCCGAAAGCCGGGCTGCGATCCGTTCCGGGAAGTGGGTATTACCGGCGTGCACCGCCTTGATCGCGGTAATGATCTCGTCCCTCGACGTATCCTTTAGCAAATACCCCATGGCGCCTGCTTCCACCGCGCGATAGATCTCCTCGTCGTATTCGAAATTCGACAGGATGACCACACGCGGAGGAGCCGGTAATTTCCGTAGCGCCCGCAGCGTGTCGATGCCATCCATATTGGGCATGCGAAGATCAAGCAGCATCACGTCCGCCGTGTCCTTGGCGAGAAACTCCAGCGCCTCGCGGCCACCATGCACGAGCCCCACCACTTTGAGGCTGCTTTGCTTGCGCAGCATGCTGTTGAGTCCCGCGCGCACCACCGGGTGGTCATCCACCATCAGCAGGCGGATCGGTATCTTTGCCGATATCTTTTCCGTCACATTCATGTCACCCACATCCTTGCTGCGTAATCTCGCAGGCTGGCCGGAAGAATGCTCTTCGGCAGCGTCGCTTTTACCTCGACCGTGGTTCCTTTCCCCGGCCAACTACGAATATCAAGCGACGCACCTATGCTCTCCGCCCGCTTCCCCATTCCCCGAATACCGAAGCTGGCCCAGTCCGCACCCGCGGGAAATCCCCGGCCGTCGTCTTCGATCGTGAGCCGTAGCGCAATTGGTTCATAGAACAGCGAGACCACAATTTCTGTGGCGCCGGCGTGCCGCACGGCATTCGCAATAGCTTCCTGGCCAATGCGAAAGAAAGAGTCCGCGATGCGCGTAGGAATCGCCCGCGGATCGCCGCTGCTCGAACTGCGCACTTTGATCGATCCCCCATTCACAATCCTGCCCGCGCATTCATCGAGCGCCTTCAAGAGCCCCAGTGTCTCCAGAGACTCCGAGCGCAACGCAGAAATGTTTCTTCGTGCTTCGTCGTGGCTGCTGCGCACCAGGTCGTTCGCCAGGTCAAGGTGTTCGTGCAGTTCCGTTTCATTGCCCACTTCGTCTCGAATCGCCTGTAGCTGGAAGCCGATGCCGGCGAAGCTCTGGGCCAGGGTGTCATGCATTTCGTGCGCGAGCCGTTCCCGCTCCTGGAAAACTGCCTGCAGCTTCATTCTCTCGATACGGCCGTGCACGGCCTGCGCGGCCAGTACTAGCAACAACAAAATGATCACGCCGGCTACGATATGCCCGGTACTCCACCACGGGGGCCCTTGCATCACCTGGATATCGTCGATCGCGGGCAGTATCACAGCGAAGGGAGTTTGGTTCTGCGTATAACTCGGGTCGACGACGCAGATTCCGTGCAACCGCAACCGGCTCTTGTCCTCGAGTCTCCAGGGGAATGATTCCCGGCCCTTGCCGCTCACGATCGCGCGAAAACTCTGGCTCCCGCTGGTGAGGGTCAGAATGAGGGTGTGGTGCGGCCCTTCCTCCTTCTGCTGCAGCATGCCCTCTATTTCGATAAACGTCGCGTCAAAATTGCCCGACACGGCCTGCGATGCGGTGACCGCAACCGGAGGCACGGGCGCATGCGACCAAAGAACACGGACAGTTGCATTTTTCAAACTGGAGCTGAAATCCCCCAGCACCAGGTCTCCCTTGGCTTCGACTTCGTCGCCGATCTCAAGCGGTAACCGCTCGTCGCTCCGCGCCACCGCCATACCTCCTCCCTGGTCCTGAATGAAGAGCACGGGAGAGGTCAGAGTGACGATACCGTGGACCGTGACCTGCGTCGGTTTGCTGGGATCGAGAAGCCGCAGATGGTTGATGGGTGTCGCTTGTTGATCGAAGCGGTGGTTCTGCATCTCGCGATACATCGGTTCCAGATCCCGATCCCAGGAATCCGAAGCAGCGCCACCCACCAGCGAGTGGGCGAAACGATGCGGGGGCGCCGCTTCTCCAATCATCGCTACTTCATCGGCTCGGCTCGCGGGACGCACCTGGACATTGCGCCACAAGGCTCCCGAAGCGTAGGACTTAAGCCCGAAACGTCCGGAGAGAAGGCAATCGGGATTCCGCATGGCGACGGTCGTTGTTTCGCCGGTAACAGAGGTTGCTGCCGCGACCAGATCACATTCGTAGGCAAGAAACTTCAAGTGATACCAGGTTTGCGCGTTGATGCGCGGTCTCACCGGCACGGTCTGATACTCGCGCCACCCGAAATCCGCGCGCCCCAGAATCATTGAGTTATCAAGGTCGCGCAGGCCGGCAAAATAGCCGTTGTACGCATCGACGCCTTCTTCTTCATTCCGCGCGCGCAGAATCAGACCAGCGTCTCCATATTGTCCCAGCAGCTGGATATCCGCTTCGACAGAGTAGTTCCTCCAGTCCGCCGAGCCGGTCATGAGCTTGGCTCCCCGCTCATCGGAATTGTTGCGCATGATTCCGTCGGCCGCTTCCCATGTGCCGCCAAATGCCGTCCAGTCATCTCGTTTATCGAAAGAAGCACTATGCGGCGTTGGAGAATCGCGATGCGACGGTGACAGATGAACCCACAGGAAAAATATCGCCGCAGTCGCGGCAACGCCGCACACCACAATCCTGAGCCACATCGGAACCCTGCTCCCGGTCGCGTTCGTCATTGCCCCGCCCACCAGCGAGCGGTGAAGATCTGTCTCATGTCCGCGGAGTCAATGTTGTCGCGGGTCAAAAGCTCCGGTTGCACGAGGATTTTGTCCGCGACTTTAGCACCATGCAATTGACCATTTATTTGCTTGAGGGCAAGCTGCCCGATCGCGTAGCTATTTTGCACCACGACGGAGTCGAGCCCGCCATTGCGAATCGGTGGCAACAGGTCCTGGTCAAAGCCGATCAGTTTGACCGCCCCGGCTTTTTCAAACTCCACCAGGGCGTAGTACGCCCCCCGGGTGGAATCTGCAGATAAGGCAATCAGGGCGTCGAAGTGGCTGTTGCTCTGCAGAAGCTCCTCTGCGACTTCTTGCTCCTGGGCGACACTGGCCTGCCCGGCACGGCGAGCCACCACATGAATCTGCGGAAATTCCGTAGCCAGCGTGTCTTCGAAACTTCTTTCCCGCAGCGTGACGCTCCAGAGCTTCGGGTCAAGGCCCAGAACGGCAACCGAGCCGCGACCGCTTAAAATCAAACCGAGTCGGCGAGCTGCCAGTCGACCGCCCGTGACCTCATCGTTCAGCACATACGATAGGCTGATGTCCGGGCTGATGCCGAGTTCCGTTCCCACCACCACGATTGGGATATGCCGGGCCAACACCCGCTTGATGGGCGTGCGCAGCGCAAGGGTCTCGTCGGGAGCCAGCACGATCCCCTTATAGCCCTTCGCCGCGACCTTCTCCAGCAACGCAATCTGCTTTTGCACATCGTTCGCCAGGGTCGGGGCGTTCCAGTAGATCGTCATCCCATTTGTCCTGGCGACCTCGGCTGCGCCGGCGTGAGCAGGTTCCCACAACGCCGTACCGCACGATCTTGGAATCACCGCGATTGCCGGAGGAGCCGTCTTGCACGAGGACAGCAGCGCCAAGCCAATCCCAGCAAACGTTATCCCCATCGACCGGCCCATTGATGAACTCCCTGGCAGCGCCATGGTATACCGATGCTCTTGGAACTAGCCCGCATTTTCTCGCCACAACGCAGACCAACAAAGCCCACGCGCTCGCCCTTTCTTCTCGGCCGTTGAAGCTATTCTTGATCGCATTTGGAATTTCCATGAACCACAAATCCCGGGATCTCACGCTTTTTGTCGGGAGATGTGGGAAATCCACCAATTTCTCACGCAGGCTCTTCAGGCCCTGCCTAGCCCCGGTTCCCCCTCAGACGGCCGGGTGGGCCGGGTGGCCCATTCAAGCCGTATTTTGGCTTGAGTGGGAAAACACGAAGTTCGAAGGAAGGGCACGGCTTCAGAAGCCGTGCCATAGAAGTTCCAAGCACAAGCGGCTTCAGATGGGATGAGACGGCTGGCCGCTGAGGTACGGTTTTTGTTCGATTCAAAATTGTCCTCATGGGCCTATACAAGCCGCGCGGAAAAAGGCTGCCCTGTATCAAGGCACGGCTTTCGCCGCGCCGCAATGCCCCGCAAATGATCTGTTCTTAGCCGCCTTAGCCCCCGCGAGCCCAGTGGTACATATGACCCATTGCCAGTGGTCTCAGCGCGGGAATATCGTTTGCCTGCTTCGGTTTAGCAGGATTTGGCGCGCGTAATAGGACGTGCCGCCTGCCGGCCCGCAGGCAAGTAAAGAGGAAATCGAGTAAACCTTTTCTCGAACCCAGACCCCCATGAAGGGTCGGGAAAGATTCACCCACTCTGGGGCAATCACCCGGAGCATTATGTGGAGGCGGCATGAAGCACAACCTGGTACGCACTGCCTTAACGCTGGTGCTCGCGTTAACGGCCTTTTCCAGCGCTTTGGCGCAGTTCAGCGGGAGTATCTCCGGCACTATCCAAGACCCGGCGGGCGCGGTAACTCCCGGGGCTAGCGTCACCCTCACCAGCGTTGGCACCGGGGAGACGAAGACGGCCAAGGCCGACGGCGCCGGATTCTATCAGTTTGTCAGCCTGGCTCCCGGCAGCTACGAGCTGAAGACCTCTGCCCAGGGTTTCGCCGACTCTCTGCAGAAATTTACTCTCGAGACCAACCAGACCCTGAATCTACCCGTTAAGCTGTCGATCGGCAGCTCCCAGCAAACGGTCGAGGTTACCACCCAAGCCCCCCTGCTGGATACCAGCGACACCCGCCTGCAGGAGACCCTTTCCACCCAGACCCTCTCCGCCTTACCCCTCGCCGGCCGGAACATGATTTCGCTCGTTACCCTGGCGCCAGGTGTGACCGGTTTGGGCGTAACCAACAATGGCAGCCCGGGCTCTGGGCGCGATAACTACTCCACCGAGACCCAGGTAGATGCGAGCGCCAACGGCCAGGGCGCCGTCGGCAATATGTATGTGGTCGACGGCCTCGACGTGACCAGCTCCATCCGGGCCGGCGTTTTGAATATGACCCCGAATCCCGACTCCATTCAGGAGACCAGCATCCAGAGCAACACCTACAACGTCGACTATGGCCGCGCCAGTTCCATCCAGATGACCATGACCACCAAGTCCGGCACCAACCAATATCACGGCAATGCCAGTGATTACTTCAACTATCAGGGCTGGCTGAGCCGCACCGAGTTTACGCAGAAGTACGCCCCCTTTCATGCCAACAATATTTCGGCGTCGGTCGGCGGTCCAATCATTCCCAGGCACAACTTCGGTTTCTTCTTCTTCGCCATCGAGCCTTTGCGCTCATCTTCGGGGGTAACCACCAACGTCAGCTTTGAGGATCCACAATTTACCGCCTTCGCCCAGAGCGCGTTTCCCAACACGGTGGGTACCCAATTGCTCACCAAGTACCCGGTAAACCCGGACCGCATTTCCAATCGCGCCGTCAGCTCCACTGCGGCCACGCTTTACTCCGGCACCTGCGGCACCGCGGCAACTTCGTTCCTGCCCTGCAGCCTTCCCTTGGTCGATACCGCCAACTACACCGACACCGACTATCGTAACGGTCTCCAGTACAATTTTCGGCTCGACAAGGCTTTTGCCGCCGAACGGCTCTATGGCAGCTTTTATCGCACAACGCTCAATTCGAATTCGCCCAACGTGCGCTCCGCTTTCGCCGTGCCCAACGCGTACCACCAATACGCCGTTCAGATTAATGAGACTCATACGTTCAATCCCACCACGCTGAACGAAGCCGCCTTTGCCGGCATGCGCGTAGAAGGCGTCTTAGGCACAAGCGGGCTCTTCTCCGTTCCGGTGGTGAACGTTACCAGCATTGGCAATGGGTTTGGAGCGGGCTTCGCGCAAGGCGACTTCATCCAGCATAACTACCACTGGAGAGACGTGCTCACGCACACCATCAAGGCGCACGATATCAAGATAGGGTACGAGGGCTTGTTCGCAGACGACGTGGAAGTCTTCAACGGCCCCTACGATCAGCCGACATTCCAATTCAACGGCCTGCTTCAGCTGGCCAGCGACAACGTCTACACCGAGACCAGCCTTGCCTATGACCCCATAAGCGGACAAAGATCCGAGTACAACTGGAACGCCGCAGGCATCACAAATGGCGCGTTCGTTGAGGATACGTGGAAAGCTCGCCACAACGTTACTGTGAACGTTGGGCTTCGTTGGGATGACTTCGGCAATCCTTATTCCCGGACCGCCAGCACCGCCTTCGGCAACTTCTTCTACGGACCCGGTCAAACCCTTCAGGACCAAATTGCCAATGGCTTTGTGTTGCGCCATAATCACGCCCTTAACCGCTCCATTACCGATGTCTTTAGTCCACGCGGTGGCGTTGCCTGGGACCTGACGGGAAAAGGTACATGGCTGGTGAGGGGTGGGGCCGGCCTCTTCCATAACTGGCCTACGCTCGCAAACCTTCAGGAAGAATTTCGCGGCAACCCTCCAGGCGATATCTTCCCCACGTTTTACAGCGGTCAATCGCCGGCGCCGATCTTCGCCCTCGGCACATCCAACACCAAGCCCTTTAACTTCCCCGCGCCCTCGTTGGCCGCCCGCCCGCTGAATGACAAAGGCGGAATCACCGGCCTGCAGTTCACCATTGGCGGCATCGATCCTAATCTGAACTCCCCTGTCACCTATACCTACTCCGGTTCGCTCGACCGTCAGTTGCCCGAGAACATGGTCGCGTCGGTAGCGTACTCCGGTGCGACGGGCCGAAAGCTCCTCTCTGGCGGCGGCCAGGTCTACAACGTGAGTTACGGGCAAGACATTAACGAGCTTCCTGGAGACCTGATCCTGCATAACAGCACCACGCCTACCCGGCTTAACACCAGCTTCGGCCAGGTTCTTTACACGCAGAACGATCGCGAGTCGAGCTACAACGCCTTCATCCTCGCGTTGCGCGGGCGGTTCTCTCGCGCCTTCTTTAACGCCTCCTACACCCGCTCATCATCGAGCGACGATACCCAGGTTTTCCCCAGCTACTTGAACCCGCACCAGTGGTACGGGCCCTCGATCTGGGACGCGCCCAACCGTTTCTCGCTGGCGTGGAATTATCAGCTTCCGGATTTCAGTCACTCGGCCTTCGTCGGCCGGGCGACCAACGGGTGGCAAATCAGCGGCACGGGGATCCTGCAATCGGGTACTCCGTTCAACATCTATACCAGTGCAGCGTTCGCCCCACTCACCAACGTCGCCGGCACCTTCACCGGCTACGCGCCAGGCAGCGGCGACTTTAATGCCGATGGCGACAACGATGACTTTCCCGATGTAACCAGCTACGCTTATTCCAAGAGCCGGAAGAGTTATCTGCAAGGTCTTTTCCCGGCCAGCAATTTTCCCGCCCCAGCTACCTTTGGCGTAGAAGGAAACGAGCGCTACAACCAGTTTCGTCAACCTGGTTTCGCGCAGTGGGATACGGCGCTGCTAAAAAATACGGCCATCACCGAGCGGGTTAATTTTCAACTCCGCTTTGAGTTCTTCAATGTCTTCAATCGAGCCAACCTCAACTCGGTCGATACCAATCTTCCCGATGGAAACTTCGGCAAGGTCACAGGGCAGTACAGCCCGCGCCTCATTCAGATTGGAGGCAATCTCACTTTCTAAGCCTCCCTCTGCCCGTCTAATCTAAACTAGGGGGCCAGCCTTAGCATGAGACCGGCGGTGTTCCTCCGCCAAGCAGGGCAACCCATCGTAACCAGCAGGAAAGGCAGAGCAGAGGATTTTATGGACCAACCAGCGAAGCTATCGCGACGAAAATTTATTTCTACGACAGCAGCGGCCACGGCAGCAATCTCGATTCCCAGCCTTGGTGGTCGCATGGCGCGAGCGGGTCAGGCCGCGGATGCTGCCAACGCGCCCAAGTCCACCCTTGATCCGGATTGGAAAGACGCCGGCGTCATCGCCACCAAAAATTCCCCCTACGCAAAGCTGAAGAGCGTGCCCGTCCAGGCGGTTACGCTTACCCCGGGGTACTGGTCGAAGCGCCGCACCACCAACGTTGAGTCAAGCATCCCCAGCATGCGTCAGGAACTTCTCGACCATGGCCGCATGGACAATTTCCTTCGCCTCGAAGGAAAGTCAGATTCTCCGCAGCGCGGACCCGTCTACTCCGACTCTGATATTTACAAGTGGGTTGAGTCGGTGGGGTTCGCCTTGCAGTCCCAACCCTTGCCCGAGCTTCGCGGCCAGACCGAGGTCATGATCCGCCAGGTAGTTGCCGCCCAGGAACCGAGCGGGTATCTCAACTCCTATTACGTCGGCGATCACAAAAGTGAACGCATGCAGTGGAAGACCCAGACCACCGGCCACGAACTCTACAACATCGGTCATCTGCTGCAGGGCTCCATCGCCTACTATCGGGCGACCGGCGATCCAACCCTGCTCGAAGCGGCAATGCGGTTCGTCGACGGTTTCCTCTTGCCCGGGTACGGGCCGGCCGCAAACCAGGCGCCGATCGTCGCCGGGCATCCAGAGATCGAGATGTCACTCATCGAACTCTACCGCACCACCGGCAACAAGCGTTACCTCGACCTCGCCGGCTACATTCTGCAGGGCGATCCGAGAATCCCGCTCACCCCGCGGCAAATCACCTACATGTTCTGCGGCATTCCCTTTCCTTCCCGCACGAAATTGGAAGGCCATGCGGTCCGCGCCATGTATGCCTGCTGTGGAGCAACCGACTACTATCTTGAAACCGGCGACCCGGCTTATTGGAAGGCGCTCAATGTCCTCTGGGAAGACCTCTCCGCCCATCAGCTCTATGTCACCGGCGGAGTCGGCGCGCGCAGCGATGGCGAGTCGTTCGGCAATGCCTATGAGCTGCCCAATGAACGCGCCTATGGAGAGAGCTGCGCGGCGATCGGCAACATGATGTGGAATTGGCGCATGCTCTCCGCCACCGGCGATGCCAAGTTCACTGACGTGATGGAGCGCGCTCTCTACAACGGCATCAATTCCGGCATGTCGCTCAATGGCAAACTTTATTGCTATCGCAATCCGCTGGCTTTCAATCCCGCTACCGGCGATAAAATACGCAACCCTTGGTATGACACCACCTGCTGCCCGCCGAACCTCGAGCGCACCTTCGCTTCGCTTCCCGGATACTTTTACAGCACTTCCAGCGAGGGCCTCTACGTTCATTTCTATGACAACTCTGAAATGAAGTGGCGGCTCGCGAGCGGTACGAACGTTGCCCTCGAGCAAACGACCAAGTATCCCTGGGAAGGTACGGTGAAGATTGCCGTCGCACCCGCTTCTCCCGAGGAGTTCACACTGTTCGTGCGCATCCCGGGCTGGTCCAAGCGGAACAACGTAAAGGTGAATGGCAAAGAAGTTGCCGGCGCCACCGCAGGTGAATATCTGCCCCTCAAGCGGCGTTGGAAATCCGGCGATACCGTGGAGCTCTCCTTCGACATGCAACCCCAGGTCGTTCACGCCAACCCCGCGGTGGCCGACGACCGCGGCAGGATCGCCTTTCAGCGTGGACCCATCGTCTATTGCATGGAACAAATGGATCAAGCCCAGATGGATCAGGAGCAAGCTTCCACCGACTCCAGCGTTTTCCCCCGCTACGCGGCCAAACTCACCGAGACCACAGGGGAGCATTACGATGCGGACTTGCTGGATGGAGTCGTAGTCCTCGAACACCCTGGTTCGATGCTGCCCGCCGCGCCGCCGCTGTTGTATCAGGCTGCTCTACCGGAAAAAGATACAGGGACGGATACAAAACTCAGGATGATTCCTTACTACGCCTGGTCGAACCGTGAACTTTCGTCCATGCAGGTATGGGTGCCATACCAGCAGGTGTAACCGTGCCGCGCCTGGTGCGTCCAAAAAATCATGGGGTGATAGGACGATGAGCAATTTGACGCGCAGGAAGTTCTTGAAAAGGAGCGCGATCGCGGCCGGCGCCGCATGGGGCAGCAACCGGTTGGCGTCGCCGCTCTACGCCCGTGCCGTCGCCACCAGCGCCGTGAAACCCCGGCTCAGCCAGTTTGACTACTCGCAAATCACCCTGCTCGATGGCCCCATGCTGGAGCAGTTCGACCGCAATCATAAATTCTTTCTCGCGCTCGACGAAGATGGCCTGCTCAAACCCTTTCGCGAACGCGCTGGCTTGCCGGCTCCCGGCCCGGTCATGGGCGGATGGTATAACGACAGTCCCGACTACGATCCGCCCAGGAACATGACTGGTTATATTTCTGGCCATAGCTTCGGCCAGTATTTATCGGGCCTTGCGCGGGCCTATGCCATCACCGGTGACAAGCCAACCCAGGAAAAGATCCAGCGGCTGGTCAAGGGGTTCGCACCGACAGTTACAGAAAAGTTCTACGTGGACTATCCGCTGCCCGCCTACACCTTTGACAAAACCAATATGGGGCTGCTCGACGCCCACGCCTTTGCCGGCGACTCCATGGCGTTGCCAGTGCTCGCCCATGCGACCGATGCGGTGTTGCCTCATCTTCCCCCCGGCCCGCAAACCCGCGTTGAGGCTTGCGCAGTGCCGCACAAGAATATTTCTTATTGCTGGGACGAGACCTACACTCTTCCTGAAAACTTCTACATTGCTTACGTGCGCAGTGGCGACCCGCGTTACCGCAAGCTCGCCGAACGCTTCCTGCAAGACCAGGACTACTTTACCCCGCTTGCCCAGGGCGAGAACATCCTTCCCGGGCTGCACGCCTACAGTCATCTCAACGCGCTCTGCTCCGCCGTGCAGGCTTATCTCGTGGATGGAAGCGCGATGCATCTTCGCGCCGCGCAAAATGGTTTTGACTTTATCCGTACCACGCAGAGCTTCGCCACCGGCGGCTGGGGGCCAGACGAAACCTTCCGCAAGCCCGGCAGCGGCGACATGGGTGAGAGCCTCACCAGCACGCACGCCAGCTTCGAGACCCCGTGCGGCGCCTACGGCCACTTCAAAGCAGCACGCTATTTGATGCGCATCACCGGAGACAGTCTCTATGGCGACAGCATGGAGAGCATTCTCTACAACACGATTCTAGGAGCCAGGCCGATCCTGCCCGACGGAACCAGCTTTTACTATGCTGACTACAACAACGCAGCGACCAAGTTCTATCACCAGGATAAGTGGCCCTGCTGCTCCGGAACCTTCCCCCAGATTACAGCCGACTACGGCATAAGCTCCTACCTCAGCGCGCCCGACGGAGTCTATGTCAATCTCTACGTCCCTTCGCAACTCAAGTGGACGCAGCACGGCACCCGCTGCACGCTGCTGCAGCGGACGGACTATCCCTACCGGGCAGAGACAGCCATCGAGCTACAGATGGAGAAGCCAGTCGACTTCACGGTATATTTGCGCGTTCCTGCCTGGGCAGGTCCGGCGACTCATGTAGCGGTGAACGGAAAGGCGAGCTCGGCGCCCTTGAAGCCGGGAAGCTTCGTGCCTATCCGGCAGACCTGGAAGAACGGTGACCGGATCGAGTTGACGATAGACCGGCCTTTGCGGCTCTCCCCTGTCGATCCGCAACATCCAAACTTGCTCGCGTTGCAGCAAGGTCCGCTCACGCTGTTTGCTGTAGGCGATGTCCCCACCGATCTAACGCGCAAAAATCTTCTAGCCGCGGAACAGCGTTCTGCTGCTGAATGGCAAGTCCCGACATCCGCAAAGAGTCTCAAGATGATCCCCTATCCCGCGATCAAACAGGAAACCTACCGGCTTTATCTCCCCGTCACCACATAATCCGTGAAAATCGCCGGGAGACACGCAGTTCCCTCCACCAGCAATCGAATTTAAGGGAAGCGCCACCGTACGACTTGTCATCCCGACCGAAGCGCACCCGGACTTCCTACTCGCGCAAGCAACCAACTACTCCGGCGCCGAACGTCGCCGGCGCCCGCTCAGCAGATACACTGCGGCACGCAATTCCAGCAGAGGGTCGTCGGAAGGTTCAATCCCGTCGACCCGCGGAATCGGATCGAAGATGATGTGCTTTTGTTCATGAGCTTCGTCGAGCACTGGCGCGGTGAAGCTTAGCTGTCCCAGCTCCAGCAGCGTGCGGCTTTCCGGCCACGCAACCGTCACATCATCTACCGTATCGCCCGTCTCGGCCAATTGCACCACCAGCTTGAACTTCACCGCCTCCTTCGCGATCCGGGCTTCAATTTCATCAAAGAGATAATTGGCTCCTTGCGCGGCCACGGCTGCCGCGTCCAGGTGGTCGTTCCCGTCCTGCGGCAGAATGCGATAGCGTCCGTAACGGCTAGCGCCGGCCTTATTGACGAAACGCATCGCGTTCAGACCGAAGTAGCTCTCGCGGGCGAAACTCGATGGCGGCGGCTTGGGTGTTTGCACAAAGGCGAGCGCTGCCGGGTGCGTCCCCAGATATTGTTCCAGCGGTGACCCCGGGATGTGGGTCATGTCGGTAGCCGCAAGCGCGGTCAGTAAATCCAGAAAGTCCTGACCCGTCCTCGCCGGAAAGCAATTGGTGGAATGACTGACAATGTCCGTGTGCACCCGTTCGCCCAGGTGGAACCGGATCGCGCAGCCGCGTGGGTCGGCATTTGGATCATTGTCTGGAATCACCGGAATGCCGGTGGAGTTGGAAAAACGCACAGTAGTTGCAGTGGACGGCTTGTTTAAGTGAGAAGCCCTGCTCAGCTTGGCTCCGTCCGGCGTTGGCGTGAACGATCCATCCAGCATGACGCCTTTCGCGTGAGCCGGGCGAAAGCCGGGGTGCACGCCAAAAAGCGCGTCGAATTTCTCCAACAGCTTCTGACTCAAAGCAACAATTTTTTCGTCTGTGGGGAGTGGCATGTCCTGCTCCTGATTGCAATCAGCATGATCCCGGCGTGATCAGCCAGGGATCGCTTTGAACCAAGATACGCGATTTGATACGCGAGATTTGTGAACGCGCGGCCAATGGGCTGATTGGCCCGGCGCGGCAAACGGAAAAACCCACAATTGCACCTGCATTCTCGTGCTGTTCCCCGAAAACTTCCTGACCGCAAATAGGGCGCCGTCTCCCTCATTTTTCTCTCATCGAGGTCGATGAACGCAATGGTAACCATCCTGACCCGGATGACCCAGTGCAATGAAGCCCAGGGCAATCAAGTCCAGTGCGGTACATGGCAGTGAAAGGCTGTTTGTCGCCAACACCTGCGCGACCACCAACCTGCGCCATAACGTTGCGCCAAGCCGCGCCGGCATCCTTATGCCGGCGGTACTTTCCTTCCTTTTGGGATGCGGCTTTACTGTCAATCCCCCGACTCCCGCCGCAAGCAGCCCGGTTCCCGTGACATCGGGTGGCGGCGGCCAAACCGTTTCCCTTCCGGGCGTCCTCCAGCCGCTGACGGGCTGCTCCAATCCAAATACCGGGGTTTCCAATGGGGATTGGGGTGTAGGCTCAGACCCCGTGTACATCGCCGTAGACAACGCCACGCCCGCCGTTGGCCAGCCCGTATATACCGCGAACGCGGTCTTCTGGGCTTCCCGGGAAAACGCACCGGGGCAATCCATCCTGCTCGCGGGCGCGTTCACCGATGCAATCAAGAGCGCGCGATTAGCCTTCATTCCGGCCGGAACGAGCGATTGGCAGACCCTGGTTCAGGGCAGCTCCACGCTCGTTCCCACCACCCAGCAGGGCACCACCGGGCTGTCATTCATGGTTCCTGAAGGCTTTCCTGCCGGTGTCTATGGGTTTGAGATCGAGGATCCTTCGGCTCCGCCGGTTTTGGGCTTGGCCAATGCACCTTTACTGAACTGGGCGATTGGTGTCCCATCGGTAACCGATCCAGGCACAGCGTTGCAGCATCAGGTTTACGATTGCGGCGCCGAGCCCGGGGGCATGCTGAGACTCTTCGGCAAAAATTTCTTGCCCCTGCATCAGGTTGTGCTGCAGTCCTCCGCAGGTGTCGCCTATGCGCTCACCCCGTCAAAACTGGATACTAACTCCATCACGGTTACAGTTCCTGGCAGCCTTGCCCCGGGAAAATACAATGTATGGGTGGGCGGCTCCCCCTGGAGCGCGACCTCCAGCCCGGCAGCGCAAATTACCGTATATGCGCCCGCCTCCCTCATGGTCCAGAACGTCAACTGCTCCGGCCTGGTAGGCGACGGAGTGACCGACAATACCAAACGGCTTCAATCCTGCCTGGATATGTATGCTCCGATCGACAGCACAAAGAATCTTGTCGTGTACATTGCCATCCCCGCCGGCAACTTTGTGCTCACCGGCAGCGTCACCGCGCACTCGTTGGAAGTTCTCGTGGGGGCGTCTCCGGCCGCAACCAACTTCCTCGGCAAGCCCAAAGGCTTGCCCCCGGTTGCCTGGTTCAACATACCGCAATCCTTCGGCATGGCGAATCTATCGCTGCAGGCGCCCGCCAATCCCAACCTGCTTCTCAGCTCCGGCACCCTGACCGGCAGTCCGCTGACCTCTGGCCATCTGTTCTTCAACAACGTTCACTTTGCTTCGACCGCCGACGCGTCGAACGGCGCCGAGAATTTGTTCGCTATCGCCGGCCCGGATATTCAGGTTTACAATTCCTCCTTCCTGTCCGGCTCGTTTCAGGCTTTCGATATTTTCTATGGTGACGGCGGCATTGTTTCTGGTAGCAACTTCGTCCTCAATAATTGGACGGGTCTGGGCATTCAGGACAGCCAAAACGTTATTTTCGAAAATAATACGACCTCTTCCCAGGACCCCCTGGACGTGACAAAGAATGGAAACCTCGCCGGATCGGGTCTCAGCGTAAGCCGGGGAAATAACCAGTGGGGGCCATCTGCGCTCTCCCGCGACATCTACATCGGTTACAACACCTTCCAGAACATGGGCTCCAATGACCAGCAGGTGATTACCAACGATGGCGATGGCGGATCCTACCTGGGCGCCATCGCTTCAAGCACAGCAAGCACCGTGACCCTCGCCGCCGATCCTGCCTGGAACTGGATGGGCACGACCAACCCGCAAGCTTCCGTCATGGCCATAGTCTCCGGAACAGGAGCCGGTCAGTATTCCTTCCTGCAGAGCTATAGTGGCCGCACCATGCATCTGGCCACTCCATGGCAGGTGTTGCCCGATGGCACGTCCGTCGTGGTAATTGCGCAGTACGAGCAGAATATGACCATTGCCCACAACACCATCACCAACACGCTGGGCGGTTCGATTGTCTTGGGAGACGCTCTGGAAGGTGTGGTCGAAGACAATGTCCTGACCAACGCAGGCCAGGGAATTCTGATTTCGGCCTTTGGTCCTTATGGTGGTCCCGCTGCGTACGGCCCGGTGATGAACACCGATGTGCTTCGCAATACGCTCGCGGTAGGAGCAGGGAATCTTTTTGCCTCCGACCATGGCAATTATATTTTTGGCATTGGCATTCAGGACTTTCCCGGTTGTCTGCTCTCAGGTCTCATGATTCGAGATAATGTAGTCCCGTCTGCGGACGCCATCTACAACACCGATGGCGTGAACGGTATTAGCGCCAACGTGATCGAGCAAAATCAGGCCTACTGGCAGCCAACATTTCCCACCCCCGGGTTCCTGGTTCAGGACAATTCGCCCCCACCCACGGAGTAGCCTGTTCAGCCCAGGAGGGGCACGGCTTTAGCTTTAGCCGTCGCCTAAATTCCTAAACTCTTGTTCTCACGCAGGCCTTTTAGACCCTGAGCGCAATCTTGGATCGAACAACGAGAGTCCCTGAGCGCAGACAACCCTGACCTCCCGGTGGCCTCAAACTACACCGGCTTTGTATCAGGGCACGGCTTTACAGGCTGCGGAAAAACTTCAATGAGTGGAGCAAAGCGAACGAGAAAGGGGATAGAAAACCATCACCAGAGGTTCAAAAGGGGCACAGAGTTCGGATAGGAGCGTCTTAGTTTAGGCATCGAGACACGAAATCGTTTTTTCCCGCAGCCTGTTTTATGCGTGCCGCAAAGCATCACGAAGCCACCAAGTCCCGGAGGGACGGCCGAAAATAGCCCAGGACTTGAGTCCTGGGTCGGGTTCATCCACAAGACAAGTCCCGTCAGGGACGACCGAAAATAACCCGGGATGAAATCCTGGGCACGGGACGTCTCGCTGCGGAAAAACTTCGACGAAGGAAATCGCCGTTTGAGGAACTACTACCGTTTTTCCGCAGCCTTTAGCCGTGCCGTAAATGCCGCAGATCTTGTGGGCTTTTAGCCCCTGAGCGCAATCTTGGATCGAACAACCGACCCTCGCGGCCCGCGCCCTTTCCGGCTTGTGTCAGAGGTTTTCAGTTGAATTGGCTTACATTGCGGTGCCCAGGACTTGCTGGTACTGGGTTCCGATCCCACCGCTGCATATTCAATGCGTGGTCCGGGGCACTGTGCCAGGGGGCAATCCAGTTGAAGATCGCGAACGCCGCGAGGCCGCGCCGCGCCGTGACCGTCAGACAGCTATCCGGTTCACAGCAGCGCTGGAAAAGCGCACACGTTCCGTTCACGAATTTGACCTCTGCCTGTCCGCGCCCGATCTCCTGTTCAAAAAAGTAGGACCGCAGTACCGTGGATAGAGAATAGCGGGCAAATCCATCATGATTGATCTGTAAGAAAACATACGTGAGCTTACCCGTGCGTATGCCAACCAGGTAACTGATCCACTCTTCGTTGGCGCATAATCCCACAGCAAAATATCCCGGCTGGCTGCGCAGGAGGCCATCCATTTTTCGCCACTCTGCCACCGATATCGGAAACGGTTGGAAAGAACGAGTGCTCAGCTGCTGCAAGGCCGTGTCGCTCTCTTGAGCGGTCAATTCCGGGTGGAACGACGCTTTGAGCTCTTTTTCCGCGCGCCGGCGATAGTAACGAAGGTTTCTCCTGGTGTGTTGGCCAAAGCGGCTCAGAGTGGTAGCAAATGTGTCGCTGAGCTTGAGCCGATGCTCGCGGCGTATGCTGCAGGTTTCGACCCGCACACGCTGCACATCCTGTCGGCTGCCGGCAGCGGGTTCTGCTCCGCCTTCGCGGACGGTCGCCCAGGCTACACGCGCCCTGGTCTGAACAAAGAGCTGATGAATAGCCACCCTTAAGAGCGAGGATCGGTCTTGTTCCTGGCCAATCACGCTACTCTCGCCCGTTAAATGATCGAAGCCCCGAAAATATCCGGTCGGGAAACCACAAAACGTTTTCTCATAGAGGTATACGACTCCTTGCAACCGCTCTGCTGAGCGTATGAGTAGAACGACGGGCCGATTACCAGGAAAGAGGGCGACCCGCCCTAGAAAAAAGTCGAGGCGAAGAAGAGGATTGCTGCCTTGTCCGGTGCGTTCGCATAATTCTGCAATTTCCGAACCCATGCCCACCACGGCCGTGGAGCCGCGTAAAACCTGCACAGCGTAGTCTGCCTGCCCCAAGCTATCCACCGGCATGGAACGTGCAAACGCAGTGGTCTCGGCCAGCGAGGGCATGCGGCTGATTATAGACGTGATATCACTTGGTTTTGTACAGTCTCTCTTGATGGATGCGATACCCTCATCGGCTGAGACAAACCCCAAAAGTTGTAGACCTAAGAGCTGACGGTCCGTGGCTGCAACCCTACGTTGCGCGACGTTCGCTGAAATCTTGCCCGGCGCGCCGCCAAAGCTTCCTCAGCGGAACTACGCAATATGTCGTAGCTCAGCAAAATGAAGTAAGCACCCCACAGCCGGTTCACACTCCCAAAGGGCGAGTACATGATATCCCACAGGAAACCCACTAAAAAATAACAATAGAGCGGCGCCAAATCAGGTCGAAAAGAACTGAGCCGAAGCGCAGCACGAAGGGTGAGCGCCAGAATATAGATCCAGCAAATACCGCCGAGGATGCCGCCTTCCACCCACGCCATGGTCAAGTGAGAATGAGTCGGTATGACAGGGTATGCCACCTCTTCCGGGGTATCGGTGTCGCTGTACCCGTGTTCATACTGGATGTCCTGCAAGAGTTGAAGATATTTGGCGCCATAGGGAAAGGAGCCGTGGCCAAAGATAGGGCTATCCCGGATGGCCTGAATGGCGACCAGCGTTTCCGGCCGTCCGCCGACGAGCACTCCGTAGTCCCCGCTTGCTTGCCCTTCAAACTTGGCCGCCGTGGATTCGTCAAAAACGCCGCTCTTGGCCGCGAGTTTAATAGCCGCACTTGCCACGTAAACAGCTCCCCCTGCCAACGCGAGCAGAAAAACAACCTTCATTGGGCTTTGGCGGCCGCCAGAAACGCCGCGTCGATTCCTTGGTTTTTCGAAGAGCGGTAGAACCAACACCGCGGAGACAAGGTGGACCACTAATTGGGAGCGAAACCCATACATAAGATTCAACCCCGCCAGGAACAACGAAATAAGCAGGCAGATTTTATATTTCTGCCTGCTGTAGTAGTAGGAGGAGACCAACAGAGCCAGGACGGCAACGGACTCGCTGACGCCGAATTTCCACTGCTCCCCGAAGTTGCCTCGGAACTGCCACGAGCCGATCACCTGGACTGCGGCAAAACTTATCGCGAAGATAACGATTCTGCGGGTCTTTTTATTTAAGAGGATGGCCAGCGCCATGAAATCGAGCGCAAAAAAAACTACCCTGGCCGTTCCTTTTGCCCGGTTAAAGGATCCGATATCGTTGTAAGCATCTGCAGCGAGTGTGCCCAGCAGCCAACCTCCGGTCATGATGAAAAACCAAAGATATTGGCGATTGAAGGCCCGCTTTCCCTTAGCCAAAAGTAATACAGGAAGCATGGGCAGAAGTACCAGTTCGCAGCCAGGCAGCGACCCGATGATGTTGGCGCTGTACGCACCAGACGCTCCAAGAATAAAGAGACCGGCGTCGCTGTAGAATGCCTCCCTTGATCCCCACAAAGGCCGGTATACTTTTCGCTGGCCAATCGTTCTCGCAACCGCGGTGCGCATAGGTCCCTTCGATCTTCAAATCCGATTGTGGTCGATGCAAGTCATTCTAATTTCAAGGTCTTCTCCGTTCAATGGATCTCACCGCGGAGACGATGACCTTCCCCAACAGAAGCGTGCACACTGTGGCTCCCCCATCATCGTTTCACCAACTCCATGGTGCGTCCACCTGGATCGTAAACGTAAAAGATCATGTGCTCCCCGGGCTTGAGAGTTTGGAACCGCTCTACGTCTGCGTTGAAGTGACTCGGGGGCCAGGGTGGATAGCTCCATTTGCGAACCACGCCAATCGACGTTAGCAGCAGGACACCCAACCCAGCACACCGCACAAGCCTGCTTCTTCCTCCCCAGGTGCACCATGCCGCTGACCAAAGAAACATCAACGAGGGTAAGAACCAGTAGCGGATGCTGGCAACATTTCCCAGCACCTCCCAACGCGGTATCGTGTTGCCCAGCAGGAGAGGATCTCTCAGTGAGGCGATCAGCGCGCAGGCCGCGAAGGCGATGTAGAGGCGTACCGCCAGCGGTGCGCTGCGCCAGCCCCAGACCATAATCGCCAATCCGCCGAGAGCCGCAACCACGAGCAAAGGAATTCGCATGTAGGCCCCACCGCTGCCGATCATGCTGTTGACGAATATGTTGCCCGCAAGGATGCGCAACAAACGGACAAGCGTGACGCCAAGCGGTGCACCGGGAGCCCTCACCGCGTGCATCAGTGTGAGCACCTGGAGAACGACACCCACAAACAGGATGCCCAAAACCACCAGTGTCCAACGGTAACGGCGAATCCACCAGTAGGCGAAGACGAACGGGAGCAGAAGAATGCAGAACGGACCGCTCATGCTTCCGATGGCAAACAACACCACGTCCGACACGCGTCCGCGCCAGCCCAGCGGAGGAACGGAAAAAGCAATCAGAGCCTGCAGCACGGCGAGGTGCCACATCGCATTGGTTAAGACAATGTGGATCTCGGGTGCGTTGGGAATTGCCAGGTAGAGCGCTGCCATCAACATGCGCACCGGCAGTGGCCCCCACGGCGTCGAGCGATGGGAAAGCAGCGCCGTAACCGGAAGAACCTGGATCACCGCGCCGGCAAGGTTCATGAGCAGCGGTGCCCATTGCATGGGGAACAGCAGGGTTACTCCCGCCACCAGTCGGGGAAGCGTCTGCAGATAGCCGGCTTGGGCGATGCTTAGCGATCGCAGCCAGTGCAGGTTGTAGGCTTGCTGGTACCAGACCCAGCCGTCCTCCGCAAAGAACTGTGGGTGCAGCAACGCGCCGGGAAGCCGGGTGAAGACGGCGATGAGGCTGGCGAGAAAAATCACTACCTGCCATCTCCAACCTATCCCTGACTGCGCCTTCACCGTTTGCCATACGCCCATGGCCCACTCCGATGACGCGTGCCGTCCATCGCTTTCGAGAACATTGCTCATCGCACGAGCCTTTTCTGAAGTTGGAACCATGCGCAGTTCTACCCTTCAAGAGAGAGCGATCGCCGGTTGATAGGCTTCACAATGCTCGACCTTCGAGGCACTGGAAAAGTGGATGGAGTGCATCGCAAAGAGATACAGAGAAAAGAGAATCAGCAGTTCCAGATTCTGCTGCCGCAAGAGCAGAATAAAGAGCAGCTTGCTTTGTAGCACCCCATGCCATTTTGGGTGTTGCAGAACGTATCCCTGTACCCGGTACTGGACGGAGACGATCGCCACCACCGTCACCACAGCGATGAGCGCGCCCAGCAGGCGGCGCTTTTGAAAAACGATCACCGCCGCCGGAATCGTAAGCACGAGCAACCGTGTGTCGTAAAAGCGATGATAGACCGGAGTCAACGAGAGCACTGACAACGCCCCCAGAGCAAGAAAATGCTTTTCCTGGCCTGCATCCGTGCGCAGGACTGCCATCATCCAGGAGGCGAGCAGAACCAGAAAAATCGCGTAGGCGATCCCATTAAACCTGTGCGCATCCGCGAAGAAGATACTGGTGAGTGCCTGTAAGTTGATGTCGCCG
>Ga0182015_10001331_pt1 | contig 32869 bp, 25 predicted proteins | sample 712P3MmetaG_FD_120478 | JGI IMG/M metagenome (GOLD analysis project Ga0182015, IMG submission 120478) | Permafrost microbial communities from Stordalen Mire, Sweden - 712P3M metaG | ecosystem: Environmental > Terrestrial > Soil > Wetlands > Permafrost | place: Sweden: Stordalen | collected...
CCCTGAGTACCGAGGCAAAAAGATGGCGACAACCCTGGTGGCCTGCGCCCTCCGGTACGACCAGGCCATCGTTTCTCATATCGGCGACTCCCGCTGTTACCTCGTCCGCAACGGAAAGGCGAAACAGATCACCCAGGATCACACCTGGGTCAACGAACAGCGAAAGATGGGCCTGATCTCCGCCAGCGAGGCCGCTGAATCCGAGTCTCGCCACGTTCTCATCCGCTCCCTTGGACCGGAGATGTTTGTCTCGCCAGACACCACCGCCGTTACCTTGCTGGCAGGCGATGCCCTGGTTCTCTGCTCTGACGGCGTTCACGACGAACTGAAGGAAACCGAATTGTCAGTGATCGTCTCTCAGAACAAAAACATCGACGAGATCGCCCGCGAACTGGTAGCCCGTGCCGTCGAGATCGACGGCAATGACAACACAACCGCGCAGGTCATCCGCATCCGCTCGGTAGAGCAGATAGGCATGTACCGCGGCCGCCCGTACCGGCTCCCTACCTAGCGTACTTTGGCCAAATTCCGCGCGGCCTTGCAGAATCCTTACTGTCAGGCAGCCTTAACCCGATAAAGTAAAACAAGTCGCATTGATGGAGAATGCTGCACGATGGGTTACCACAACACCTTAGAAGCCGGTGCGCAAATCGATTCCTACCGCATTGAGGCGCCCGTCGCCCGAAGCGGCATGGCTTCGATCTACCGCGCCACCGACCTGCGCGATGACCGCATCGTTGCCCTCAAGATTCCTCATCCGGACCTGGAAGCGGACCCCATCCTCTTCGACCGATTCAAGCGCGAGTCAGGTATTGGCGAAAAGCTCAACCACCCCAAGGTGATGCGCGTCTTTCGCGACGAAAAGCGTTCCCGCATGTACATGGTCATGGAATGGTGCGAAGGCCGCCTTCTGCGCGATATTCTCGATGAGGGAAGGGTTCCCCAGGACCGCGCCATCCGCATCGCCATCGGCATTCTCGACGCCCTGGAATACATTCATGCCAACGGCGTTGTTCATCGCGACCTCAAGCCGGAAAACATCATGGTCGATGACCAGGACAATATCAAGCTGATCGATTTCGGCATCGCCAGCGACTCCGCGGCTCGGCGTCTGACCTACGCCAACTTCACCGCCACTCTCGGCACCCCGAACTACATCTCTCCTGAGCAGGTCAAAGGTAAACGCGGCGATGGCCGGTCCGACATCTTCTCCGTCGGAGTCATCTTGTATGAAATGCTCACCGGCAAGCTGCCGTTTTCCGGGCCGTCTCCCCTTGCGGCCATGAACGACCGCTTGTTAAACCATCCCACTCCGCCGCGCGTCGCCGATCCTTCCATCTCTCCGCAATTGCAGGAGATTCTGTATCGAGCTTTGGAGAGAGATCCCGCGAACCGGTATCCCAAAGCCAGTGCTTTTATCTGGGATCTCGAGCACCCGGATCTGGTCGGAGTTGAAGACCGAGAAGAGTTGCGCAACTGGCAAAAACGGAAGTCCCATTTGTCTCGCAAAATACTGTATTATGGCGGTCTGGCCCTCATCCCAGTGGTGATTCTGCTGCTGATGATGCTGGTCGCCCATCATCGATAATCCCGAGCTTCTCCGCATCCAGACTTCGAAATCTTCATGGAATCCTTATGAATCAGGCCCTAGGATTTCGTTGAATCCACCCACTTATTTCCCGCCAAAAGGAGACCCATGACAAAGTACAAACTCGAATACATCTGGCTTGACGGCAAAACGCCCGTTCCTGAGCTGCGCGGCAAGAGTCTGCTTAAGTCGTTTGAGAAGCCGCCAACCCTTGCCGATCTACCTCTTTGGGGATTTGACGGCAGTTCCACCATGCAGGCTGAGGGCAGCAAGTCTGACTGCGTTCTAAAACCAGTGGCTCTTTATCCCGATCCAAGCCGCAACAACGCCTATATCGTTCTGAGTGAAGTCATGCACCCCGATGGCACTCCGCATTCCACCAATATGCGCGCCACCATCGAGGATGATCCTGACCTGTGGGTTGGTCTTGAGCAGGAGTACTTCCTTTACAAGGATGGAGCTCCTCTCGGCTGGCCGAAGGGCGGCTTCCCGCTGGTTCCCCAGGGCCCGTATTACTGCGGTGTTGGCTATAAATACATGGGCAGCGTGGCCCGCACCATCGTAGAAGAGCACTGGGAAGCCTGTCTCGCCGCCGGCATCAATCATGAAGGCATCAACGCTGAAGTTGCCAAAGGCCAGTGGGAGTTCCAGATCTTCGCCAAAGGCTCCGCCAAAGCCGCCGATGATACCTGGACCGCTCGCTACTTGATGATGCGCCTCTGCGAGAAATACGAAGTGGATATGGTGCTGCATTGCAAGCCCCTCAAGGGTGACTGGAATGGATCGGGCATGCACTGCAACTTCTCCACCAAGTACATTCGCGAAGTGGGCGGCAAAGAATATTTTGAAGCGCTGATGAAGGCCTTCCAGGCTCACATCCCCGAACACATCGCCGTGTATGGACCCGATAACCATATGCGTCTGACCGGCCTGCACGAAACGCAAGCGATTGACAAGTTCAGCTACGGTCTCTCCGATCGCGGCGCGTCAATCCGCATGCCTGTCAACTTCGTCAAGAACAGCTACAAGGGCTATCTGGAAGATCGCCGACCGAACTCCGAAGGCGACCCCTACCAGATCATCGCGCGCATTCTCAAGACGATCAACAGCGTGCCCAAGCCCTAGGGCGGAACCAGGCAAGCTACTCCATTTGGAGTTTGTTCAGGGTCGCCGCTCGCTGATGGTCGCGTCGACTTGAGCGATTTGGCTTCGGGTTGCACCATCCCTGGTTCCGCTGTTGTCCAACATCTTGCTCGCTCATCCCAAGCCGAGGTTTGGGATGAGCGGCAGGACAAAGATCGTAGCTTGCGCGGTCTGCTGCACGCAGTGGGTTATTCGTTTCACGAGACAGTTGGTTCACAATCCCGCCGCTGTCCGGGGGGTGTGAGGAATTGGGAAGCGCTTCCTGCCTTCCAACTCTTCATGCCCCTTCTTAATTTCTGGCTGTTCCGCTCTGGGCGCTCTTGGTTTATTCTGTTGAATACCCGCACCCTTTCCCCTCCAAAAGGAGTTCCATGTCGACTGAATATCGCAATTTCCTGGCTCTCACTTATGAGGAGTTGGAAGAGCTGAACCTTGCTGCCAAAGCCGATCGCGTGAACCGCGTTGCTGTCGACGAAATCCGTGAAAAGCGGATCAAGTACCTGACCGGCGAAAAGCGGATCAAGGCCGTGACCGTGCTCTTCAGCGATCTTGAAGGCCGTCTTCACCTGCTCGACTACGACAAGAAGTTTTTGCTCAATTCCTTTGAAAATCTGACTTTCGACGGTTCCTCGATTCGCGGGTTCACCGCGCAGCATGAGAGCGATCTGCGCCTGGGCATCGATTGGGGAGCATTCTACTGGGTGCCCGCGGACGTCTTCGGCACCGGCAAGGTGCTGGTCTTCGGCACGGTGATTGACAAGGACGGCAGCGCGTATTCGGGCGATATGCGCGGTGTGCTCAAGCAATACGCCGAGAAGCTGTACTCGGAAAAGGGCTATACCCTGAATGCCGCCAACGAGATCGAAGGCTTTCTATTCGCGGGTCGGGACGCGGAACAGAAGTACGCTGAGACAGGCAAATTCGAATTCATCAACACCGGCGGCTATTACCACGTGTTGCCGCTGGATCCCCTGCGCCAGTTCATCGACACCGCCGCCGAGGTCCAGCGAGCGATGGGCTTTCAGAATGAGAAAGATCATCCCGAGGTTGCGCCCAGCCAGTTCGAAATCAACTATGGATACGGCGAAGTGGTTGCGGCTGCCGACCAGATTCAGCTCTACAAGCTGCTCACCCGCCAGGTGGCCGCCAACATGGGCTACACGGCATGCTACCTGCCCAAGCCCGTCGTTGGCGTCAATGGCAGCGGCATGCATACCAACATGTCCATCTCGCAGGGCAAGACCAACCTTTTCTGGGATCCGGCGGGGCAAGAAAAACTGTCCGCCTTCGGTTGGGATTTCATCGACCACGTTCTCACCTACGCCCTGGACCTTTGCCTCATCATGAACCCCAGCGTAAACGCATATCGCCGGCTCGATCCGCACTTTGAGGCGCCCAACCAGATCAAGGCATCCGCGACGGATCGTGGCTCCATGGTGCGCGTTCCCATCGGCAATTCGAAGTCCATGCGCGTCGAGGTGCGCGCCGTAGCCCCGGACGCCAATCCTTACCTGGCTCTTTACTCCATCTTCAGGACCGGCATCGACGGCACCACCGCGGAGATCGACAACCTGCGCCAGGCCCAGCGCTACCTGCCCGACCACATCCAGGAAGCGATTGAAGACTTCAAGGCCTCAAGCTGGATCACTGAGATCCTGGGCGCCGACGTGCAGGGCCGCTTCGCCGACTTGAAACAGGCCGCCGCCGATCGCTCGCCCAAAGAGCTGGGAACCTACGTCAAGGGCTCAGAAGTGCAGTTCCACCATGAGGTATACAACCAGTCGCTCTGGAATAACTTCTAGCGCCTGCTTTCGAAACTTCGTTCGACCAGATGTTCCAACGACATGGCGGCGCTATCTTCTAAGGAGCGCCCCCTTCCCTTGTCCGTTCAAGCATCGTGCTTGACACGCCTTCCTGGCTGTCTGCTTCACCGTTTCTCGACCACACGCGGATTCAAATCATCCCTTGCAGCCTGAGTGATAGGCTGTTTTGAAGCAACGGCACCGGGAGAGGCAATCCATGAGCGAAGTTCCCCAGTTGGACGAACTTACATCGGAGCAGATCAGCGCAATCACACGCCAGACGAACTATGGCACTTGGCGATTTCAGAAGACCTGGAAGCCGCTGCACATCGCCGACGCAGAAGGATGCTGGTTCATCGATGGGGCGGGCAAGCGCTACCTCGACTTTTCGTCGCAATTGATGTGCGTGAACCTGGGCCACAAGAATCCGCGGGTAATCGAGGCGATTGCGGAACAGGCTCGGGAACTGGCCTATGTGGCTCCCGGACACGCGACCCGCGCGCGTGCCCGCCTCAGCACCAAGCTGCTGGAAGTGCTGCCTGCGGGTCTGACCAAATTTTTCTTCGCCACCAGCGGGACCGAGGCCAACGAGGCTGCCTTCAAGATCGCCCGCATGTACACCGGCAAGACCAAGATCATCTCACGCTACCGTTCGTATCATGGGTCCACCATCGGCTCCATCGCGGCCACGGGCGATCCGCGGCGCTGGGCCATGGAACCAGGCGGCAAAAGCGCGGGCTTTGTGTTTGCACCGGAGACCAACTGCTACGACTGCCCCATCAAGCACACCTATCCCTCCTGCAACATCGCTTGCGCCGACTACATCGAGCACATGATCCGCAATGAGAGCGACGTTGCGGCCATCATTCTTGAACCGGTCGTGGGCACCAACGGCGTGCTGATTCCTCCGCCGGAGTACTTCCCGCGGCTGCGCAAAATCTGTGATCAATATGGCGTCTTGATGATCGCCGATGAAGTCATGGCCGGTTGGGGCCGCACCGGCAAGTGGTTCGCTGTGGACAACTGGAACGTGAAGCCTGACATTCTTGTCACCGCAAAGGGCATCACGTCAGCCTATGTGCCGCTTGGCCTGTGCGCCACCTCAACAAAGATCGCCGACCACTTTGAGGATCACTATTTTTCCCACGGGCACACGTATGAAGCGCACCCCCTCACGCTCGGCCCTGCGGTGGCCACCATCGAAGAGATGCAGCGACTCAAGCTGGTTGAACGCGCCGCTGAACTCGAGCCGTACGTCCGCGAAAAGCTCGAGGCCATCAAGGCCAAGCATCCATCTGTCGGCGATGTCCGCGGCCTGGGCCTCTTTTTTGCCGTGGAGATTGTGAAGAACCGCACCACCAAGCAGCCTTTCAACACCATGAGCGACAAGGTGGAAGGCAAGTCGTTGGTGGTCGATCAAATCGCAGCCAAGATGATGGCGCAGGGAGTCTCAATCCAGGCCTGGATCAGCCATTTCGTCATTGCTCCGCCGCTGATTGTCACCAAGGAAGAGCTCGACCTGGGAATTGCCGCGCTGGATGAACACCTGTCCATCGCTGACGCACTGGTCGAATAGCCGATCGATCGTCAGTATTTGATCTTGTTCTCTGAAGCTATCCATGCAGCAAAGCTGCCCCACGCTTCGTCGCTGAGCAATTGTTTGGCAGGCAAAGCGCGCGCTGTCGGCGCTTTGCGAAATTCCTCGTACAGAAATGCATCGTCGAAACCGGCGCGCGCGGCATCCGCAGCATCCGCGCCGTAGTAGATGGCATCCAGTCGCGCCCAGTAGCAGGCCGCCAGGCACATCGGGCACGGTTGGCAACTTGTGTAAAGTTCACAACCCGCCAGAGAAAAAGTGCCCAGCGCTTTGCACGCCGCTCGAATGGCGTTCACTTCGCCGTGAGCCGTGGGGTCGTGGCGCGTAGTTACAGTGTTCACGCCCTCACCCGCAATTTGACCATTGCGCACGACGACAGCAGCGAACGGCCCGCCAGCGCCCACAATCACATTCTGAGTGGCCAGTGCGATTGCGTGGCGCATAAACTCGGGATTGGGTTGCGAAGGCATCGTCAGCTTGCCTTTCCCCTCCTGTAAGAGCGAAAGTAAAGACAGTATGGCACAAGCGTTCCGTTCAACACGCGTTCTTACGCAGGAGGGACTCGCTCCGGCAACCCTGCTGGTTGAGGACGAGCGGATCGCCAAGGTGTGTGCCTGGGGCGACGTGCCGCAAGCCGCGCAGCTTCACGATTTTGGCGAATATATCCTGCTTCCCGGCCTGGTGGACTCGCACGTTCATATCAATGATCCCGGCAGAACCGAGTGGGAGGGTTTTTCGACGGCCACGCGAGCCGCGGCATTCGGCGGAGTCACAACGCTTGTGGATATGCCCCTGAACTGTGTGCCCGAGACCACCGACGCGTGGGCTCTGCACGCCAAGCGCGCCGCGGCCAGAGGACGTGCCTGGGTGGATTGGGCGGCTTGGGGTGGAGTGGTGCGCGGCAACGCCGCCGCTCTGTTGCCCCTCGCTGCTGCCGGTGTTCCTGGCTTCAAGTGCTTCCTCATTCATTCCGGCATCGACGGCTTCGCCTGGGTAGACGAGCCTGAATTGCGTTTAGCTCTCGCCAAATTGCGCGGAATGGGTTTGCCGTTGCTGGTCCATGCTGAAGTTGCTGGCCCGGTCGATACGGCCACCCAGTCCCTGCGCGCCGCAGGCGCGGATTGGCGCCAATATTCCACCTACCTCGCTTCGCGACCCGACGCCGCGGAAGTTGACGCAATAGCCCTGCTCATTCGTCTCGCCGAGGAATTCGACACGCCCATCCACATCGTCCATCTGGCCAGCGCAAAAGCTTTGCCACTGCTCACGGTTGCGCGCGGCAAGGGCCTACCCATCACCGTCGAAACTTGCGTCCAGTACCTGTGGTTTGCCGCTGAAGACATCCCCGATGGCGCGACTGAATACAAATGTGCTCCGCCCATTCGCGGGCAGGTCAATCGCGATGCGTTGTGGAAAGCGCTTGAGTCCGGGCTGATCGATATGGTCACCACCGATCACTCCCCTTGTCCGCCGGAGATGAAGCGCCCCGGTTCAGGCGAAGAAGAAGGCCGCTTTGACCTTGCCTGGGGCGGCATCGCCAGCCTGGGATTGGCACTGCCGGTGATGGCCACGGCGATGAGGAAACGCAAGATGAGTGTGACCAAGGCCATGCAATTGTTGGGCACATGGATGGGCGCGGCACCCGCGCGCCTTGCCGGCCTTGAAGGACAAAAAGGAGTGCTGGCCGAAGGAGCCGACGCGGATCTCGTTGTTTTCGATCCCGATGCCGCATGGACGGTTGCGGCGGAGCATCTGTACTTTCGCCACCCGCTCTCGCCCTACCTCGGCGCGCAATTGCAAGGGCGCGTCTTGCAAACCTGGCTCCGCGGAAAACAAGTTTTCAACGCAAGTCGAAGCCAGTACACCTTGCGCGGCTTCAATGGCTTGCCATCCGGCAAAGAGTTGGTGTGGCAATGAGGGAACGCGCACTGAGAGCCATCGCAGAATGCAGGCGGATCGCCACCATGACCGAGGAGCCGGGGCGCATCACGCGCCGATTCCTTACGCCGCCCGTGCGCGAGGTCCACGCCCACCTGCGCACCCGCATGGAAGCGCTGGGCATGACCACCTTCGTCGACGCGGCAGGCAACCTGCGCGGGCAGCTGCGATCCACCGGAGAAAGCGTCAGGCGCCTGATCCTCGGTTCGCACATTGACACTGTGCCCGATGCCGGCGCTTTCGATGGCGTACTCGGTGTGGCATTGGCCCTCGAATGGGTGGGAATTGCGCAGGAGATCGAATTTCCGCTTGCCATTGAGATCATTGCCTTTTCCGATGAAGAAGGTGTGCGCTTCGGCGTGCCCTTCCTCGGTAGTCGCGCCGTTGCAGGTTCTTTTGACCCTTCCCTCTTCGCAATCAAGGATGCAGATGGCGTCACAATGGAGGCTGCCATCCGCGAGTTCGGCCTCGATCCCGGTTGGATTGGCGATGCGGTGCTTGGTAAGGACGCGATCGGCTTCGTTGAGATTCACATTGAGCAGGGACCAGTTCTCGAAGCAAGCAGTTGCAGTGTCGCCGCGGTCTCGGCGATTGTGGGCCAAACCCGCATCAACCTTGTATTTGGCGGCCACGCCAATCATGCGGGAACCACGCCAATGCGCCTGCGCCACGATGCCCTGGCCGCCGCAGCGGAGTGGATTGTTGCCGTGGAGGCGCTCGCCCGCCGCACCGAGGGCCTGGTTGCAACCGTAGGCAAGATCGGCATTGAACCTAACGTCGGCAACGTAGTCCCCGGAGTTGCGCAGGTGAGCCTCGAGGTCCGCAACGCCGACGACACCGTACGCGCCGCAGCTGTCGGCGAACTGCTCGCAAGCGCCACCTCAATCGCCAATCGACGCGGCATCACCGTCGAACGCAAAAACCAACTGGAGCACCCAACTGTACCCATGGATGAGCGCCTTACATCCCTATTGGCCGATGCGATCGAGGCCGCCGGACTTCCCCGCAGGACCATGATCAGCGGCGCAGGCCACGATGCCATGGTGATGGCAGCACGGGTGCCGACGGCGATGCTCTTCCTGCGCTCCCCCGGGGGCATCAGTCACCACCACGCGGAATCGGTGCTCGAAGAGGACGTCGAGGCGTCATTGCGCGTGGGTCGCGAGTTTCTACTGCGCCTGGCCAAACAAATTGGATAGCCAGTTTCACCAATGCAGTTGTCTAAGCTCGTGCCCTCCGTTCGAAGTGTGCATCATGGGGAACAACCGTGAACCCTCATAGGGACTACACAGCATTCCTAAAAATGCTCTAGAATGCTCGAACGAGGTCATCGATTGCACCATCTTGGATTAACTCGAAGCAGTTTGAAGCCGGATCACCTTTTGCAAACGCCAAACACCTTCATTCGCACGCCTCTGCCCGGCGCGGAAGGCGTGGAGTTTGTGGTCCACGTTGCGCCGCAATTGGGCGCCCGCTTCACCCAGATGACCGCGGAGTTTGCAGCCGGAGGCACACTCGGGCCCGCGCCGGCACAGCGTTTCATCTATCTCCTCGAAGGCGCACTGCAACTCACCGTCAACGGCAAAGACCACACCCTTGCTCCGGGCGGATTTGCTTTCCTGCCGCAAGGCCCGCCGCATACCGTGCGTGCGCTTGCTTCCTCACGCGCCGCTGTGATTGAGAAGCCGTATGAGCCGCTTCCCTCCGAAGCCAATCAATCCCTATCCATCTGCGTGGGCGCCGAGGCTTCCATCGCGTCCACTCCACTGATGGGTGACGACGCGCTCCAGGTTCGCTCGCTCATGCCCGACGGCCCCGCGTACGACTTTGCCGTAAACACCATGACCTACCAACCGGGCGCGGCCCTCAGCATGGTAGAGATTCACGTCATGGAGCACGGCCTTCTGATGCTTGAAGGCGGCGGCATCTACAAACTCGGTGACTCCTGGTATCCCGTGCAGGCCGGTGACTTCATCTGGATGGCCCCGTACTGCCCGCAGTGGTTCGGCGCGCTCGGCAAGCAGCCCGCAAAATACCTGATCTACAAAGACTGGCGCAGGCATCCGCTCGGATCGTGGGGCTGACGATGAGCGCAACACCCAAGCTTTCCATCGACGGACTCATGGCCGAACTGGCGGCTCTGGCGCAAATCTCCGCAGCCGAGCCTCCGGTGGTCACGCGCGTGGTCTTCAGCGAAGCGGACATGCGCGCACGCGGCTATGTCAAAGGCCTTTGCACCGCTGCGGGGCTCACGGTCTGCGAAGATGCCATCGGCAACACCTTCGCCCGTTGGCAAGGCAGCGACCCGGATCTCGCGCCCATCGGCACCGGATCGCACATCGACGCCATTCCCAACGCCGGCTCGTATGACGGGGTCGTGGGCGTGCTCGGCGGCCTCGAAGCAATGCGCGTCTTGAAGCAGCTCGGATTCACTCCTCGCCGGTCGATTGAACTCGTCGTCTTTACAGCCGAAGAGCCGACCCGCTTCGGTATCGGTTGCCTGGGTAGCCGCATGATGGGCCATGTGCTCAGTCCCGCGCAGGCGCTTGCCCTTCGCGACAAGGAAGATCGCGGCCTCGACGAATTGCGCACACAGGCCGGCTTCTGGGGGCCGCTTGAGTCTGTCGCCCTGCCTCCAGGACGCTTCCACCAGTTCATTGAGTTGCATATTGAGCAAGGACCGCTGCTTGAGCAGGAAGGCATTGATCTCGGCATAGTCACGCATATCGCCGCGCCGGCAAGTTTGCGAATCAAAATTGAAGGTGAAGGCGGACACGCCGGCGGCAAGCTGATGCCGGGCCGCAAAGACGCGCTGGCAGCGGCTGCGGAGCTGATTCTTGCGCTTGAATCGGCAGCCAAATCGACCGGGGTCATCGATACCGTGGGCACTGTGGGCGTTTGCGAGGTCTTTCCCGGCGCGGTCAACAGCATTCCCTCGCTGGTTCGACTTGAAACCGACATTCGCGACACAGACGGAGCGCGGCGCGACCGCGTTCTCGACGCCTTGCGCGCCGCATGCGCGGATACCGCCGCACGACGCGGTGTATCCATCACAACGGAACTGGTCAACGCCGACCCTCCCGCCACCTGCGACCCCGCAATTCTCGCGGCCATGGAAGAATCCGCAAATGCAGCTGGCAAGACATGGAAGAGAATGGTCAGCCGCGCCTACCATGACTCGCTCTTCATGGCGCGCATCGCACCCGTGGCCATGCTTTTCATTCCTTGCCGCGGCGGCGTGAGCCATCGCCCTGACGAATACGCGTCGCCGCAATGGATCGGCAGCGGCGTTCACGTCTTGTCGCGCACATTGGCCCAGTTGGCAAGTTGATCCGCGCGTTTTGAAACTTCGCCGTTTCGTTGTATGCTATGCCTCAACCCGTACGGCGAATCCGGCTAGCGAAATCATGACCACGCATGCGAAAACCCGCATCGTAGGCACCTCAGTCCCCCGCAAGGAAGGGGCGGACAAAATAATGGGGCGCGCGCTTTATGTGGACGACATCGAACGCGAGGGCATGTGGCACGGCGCAACTGTTCGCAGTTCCATCCCACGAGGCCTCATCCGCTCCATCCTCTATGATCGCAGCATCGATTGGACCGAGTTCACCGTCGTCACCGCCGACGACATCCCCGGCCAGAATATCATTCAGCTGATCGTTGCCGATCAGCCCTGCCTGGCCGACGGCAAGGTGAACCACTGCGACGAAGCGATTCTTCTGCTGGCGCATCCTGACAAGCACAAACTGCGCGAGGCCGTAGATGCTGTGCGCATCGAATACGATCCGCTCCCACCAGTCTTCACCATCGAGGAAAGTGAGCGCCGCAACCCAATCGTCTGGGGTACGGACAACCTCTTCAAAAGCTTCCTGCTTGAAAAGGGCGACGTCGATTCGGTATGGGATACTGCCGCGCACATTGTCGAAGGTGAGTACAGAACCAGCGCACAGGAGCACCTCTACATTGAGAACAACGGCGTCATCGCCGAATGGAATATCGAAACCGGCGTCACCGTTTGGGGCTCGCTGCAGTGCCCCTTCTATGTGCACAAGTCGCTCCTTTCCGTCCTCGATCTACCTGAAGATAAGGTACGCGTCATTCAGACTGAGACTGGCGGAGCCTTCGGCGGCAAGGAGGATTATCCCTCCGTCCTCGCTGCCCATGCGGCTTTGCTCGCCCGCAAATCTGGGCACCCGGTGAAGATGGTCTACGACCGAATGGAAGATCTGGCCGCAACGACCAAGCGCCATCCATCGCGCATTCGCCATCGCACAGCGCTTGACTTGGACGGAAAACTCCTGGCGATGGCCATCGATCTCGCCACCGATGGCGGAGCCTATTCCACTTTGTCATCCACAGTGCTCTCGCGCGCTACGCTGCATTCGCCGGGACCCTACGTCTGCCCCAACGTTCGCGTGCGCTCGCACTCCTGGGCCACGAACACCGTTCCCTATGGCGCGTTTCGCGGATTTGGCGCGCCGCAGGCCATATTTGCCGTAGAACGCCACATGGATGAGATTGCCGCCGCCATCGGCATCGATCCGATTGAACTACGGCGCAGAAACTTTCTGCACGACGGCGACACCACGGCCACCGAGCAGCTGATGCGCGACCCGGTCATTCTCGATCAGTTGCTCGACCGCGCTTTGGCTGAAAGCGATTACGACGCCAAACGCGCCCGGTTTGCCCGCGAAAACCCGAACAGCCCAGTCAAGCGCGGCATGGGCATCTCCGCCTTCTACCATGGCTCGGGATTCACCGGCTCAGGCGAACGGAACCTGAATTCGCTTGCGGGATTGGATGTCACCCCGGAAGGCAAAGTGCGCGTACTTGTATCGAGCACCGAATTCGGCCAGGGCACAAACACGATACTCACCCAGATTGCGGCAGAGTCCATCGGCATCGACTATGACGATATCGCCATGGCTCCCGCAGACACCGGCATCGTTCCCAACAGCGGACCAACCGTTGCCTCGCGCACATCAATGGTCGTGGGCCGTCTGATTGAACGTGCGGGTTTGCAACTCGTCAACCTGCTACGCGAGCATGCCGCGCTCGGCAAACACTTTACTCGAGATGAGTTCTTTGCCGCCTGTGAGCGCTATCGCGCTCTAAATGGCAAGGTGGAATCGCTCTGCCGCTACGAGGCTCCGCCAGACATATTCTGGGACGACCAGAAGTATCGCGGAGAGGCTTATCCGGCCTTCGGCTGGTCGATCCAGGTAGCGCAGGTAGCTGTGGATACACTCACATACTCTGCTGAAGTGGAGGAATTCTGGGCTGTCCAGGAAGTTGGTCGAGTGCTCAATCCCGCGCTGGCAGGCGGTCAAATCGAAGGCGGCGTCGCGCAGGGCATCGGTTACGCGCTCTACGAAAAGGTGCTCTTGCAAAACGGCCACATGGCCAACAACCAGATGACCAACTACATCATGCCCACCGCCGAGGATGTGCCGCCCATTCACGTTTTCTTTGAGCAGATTCCTTTTCAGCATGGCGCCTATGGGGCAAAGGGAATCGGCGAATTGCCGCATGATGGCCCCGCCCCCGCAATCCTGAATGCCATCAGGGACGCCACGGGCATTGGCTTCCGCGCCATTCCGCTGTTGCCTGAAGACCTGTTTGCTGAACTTGCCGCTCAGCTTCCGGCCGAGGAGCCATCCGCCGTATGAGCGCGCCATGGGCCACCATCCGCTTCATTCTCAACGGCGAGCCATGTGCCGTGCATGCGCCACCCATGAAGCGGTTGCTCGACGTGCTGCGTGAAGACCTGCGGCTCACCGGCACCAAGGAAGGCTGCGGCGAAGGCGAGTGCGGCTCGTGCTCCGTGCGCATGAATGGCGAATTGGTCAACAGCTGCCTGGTCCCCGTAATTCAAGCCGAGGGCGCAACGGTCCAGACTATTGAAGGGCTCGCAACCAACGGAGAGTTGCATCCTTTGCAAAAGGCATTTCTTGCCTGCGGAGGCGCACAATGCGGCATCTGCACCCCGGGCATGTTGATGGCCGCTGCACAATTGCTTGACGTGAATCCCCATCCCAACATCGCCGAAATCCGCGAGGGCCTTGCGGGCAATCTCTGTCGCTGCACGGGATTCATGCGCATCTTTGAGTCGGTGGTCAAGGCGGCGGCAAACGAATCGACCTCCACTGAAGAGCAGGCAGCTCATGCGCGGTAACGCTGAGGCCCACCAGATGATCGCGCCGGGCAGCCTTGCAGCGGTGCTCGATCTTATGTCCAGCGCACCCGGCGAGTGGACCCCGATCGCCGGCGGAACTGAAATCATGGTGGCTCACGCGGCAGGCAAGCCCGTTGCAGAAAAGCTTGTGAGCCTCTGGGGCATCCCCGAGCTGCGTTTCATTGAGGACAGGACAGAGAGCATTGCCATCGGCGCAGCCGCCACGTTCCGCGACCTTCGCGCACATGCGGCGATCAATGCGGATTGGCCGCTTGTGTCCAGAGCCTCAAGCTGGATCGGCTCCATCGCCAATCAGAGCCGCGCTACGGTTGGCGGCAATCTTGTCAACGGATCACCAGCCGCGGATTCCTCGCCCGCTTTTCTTGTATACGACGCGGAGATCGAGCTCGTGTCTTCGCGCGGTAGCCGCCGTATTCCCTATGCAGCTTTCCACACCGGCTACAAGCAGAATGCGATGGCTCCTGACGAACTGCTCTACGCCATTCATCTGCCTCGGCGATTCGCGCAGCACCGGCAGTATTTGCGCAAAGTTGGAACGCGGCGCGCCATGGCCGTTGCAAAAGTTGCGCTCGCCGTGACGGCGCTCCTCAAAGAAGGCCAGATGAGCGAAATTCGGGTGGCAGCGGCCAGCCTCGCGCCCTTTCCGGTACGCCTGGTGCAGGTTGAAACTGCTCTTTTGGGCCAGCCGATCAACTCAATCACCATTCAGTCTGCGCGGGCCGCTTTGCTGGCGGAGGCCACGCCGATAGATGACATCCGATCCACTGCCACGTACCGGCGGCAGGTGGGCGCCAATCTCCTTGAGGAATTTTTGATAAAGTTGCGGACAGGGGATGCGTCAAAGTGAACTCCACCCTGCACGCCTGGAATACCGCAAACCCGGGCACGGCGCTGGCAGCGATGATTGCCTGCTGCGGCGCACGCCGTTGGGCCACGGCCATGATCGCAATGCGTCCTATGCGCAATATCGCTGAACTGAGCGCTGCGGCCGATGAAGTCTGGAGCCGCATGGAAGAGGAGGACTGGCTTGAAGCATTCGCCTGTCACCCGCGCATCGGTGGAGAAAGATCTGCGCATGCCTCGCCGCAGTCCTCCGCATGGTCCAGCCAGGAGCAGGCTTCCACGAGGGCAGCAACGGCAGCAGTGCTTGCCGAACTGGCTGCGGCCAATGCCCAATATGAGAAGCGCCTCGGATTCAGCTTTATTGTTTGCGCGACCGGCAAGAGCGCTGAAGAGATGCTTGAGATTCTCAAACACCGTCTGGTTGCCGATCGAGCCAGCGAGTTGCTTGAGGCCGCGGAACAGCAGCGTCAAATTACCCAATTACGCCTTGGAAAGTGGCTCCTCGGATGAGTACCATCACGACACACGTATTGGACGCCGTACTTGGCAAGCCAGCCGTGGGCATTTCGGTCCGTTTAGACCGGCGAGACGGGGACGCATGGACCGCTGTTGACGCGGGCGCTTCGGATGCCGACGGGCGTTGCCGGCATCTCGCGCAGGACGCGCAGTTCGGAATCTATCGCCTGACATTTGATACCGGTGCGTACCTTAGGCACGCTGGGCGCAGCACAATTTATCCTGAAATTACCGTCGTCTTCCACTGCGATGGTGAGGCGCACTATCACCTGCCGCTGCTCCTGAGCGACAACAGCTACACAACCTATCGAGGAAGCTGAGACGATGGCAAAACTGGGTGAGAATCGCTACGGAAAATCGCGCGTGCGGCTGTCACGGATTACGCGGCATGGCGATCGTCACGACTTCAATGAGTGGACCGTGCAGGTACTGCTCGAAGGTGATTTCGAGACCAGCTTCACTGAGGCCGACAACAGCAAACTGCTGCCCACAGACACGATGAAGAACACCGTTTATTCGCTGGCACGTGCCTCAAACGCAGAAACCATCGAAGCATTTGCCATGGAACTCGGCGATTATCTGCTGGCCAACAATCCGCAGGTCAGCGGGGCCTGCGTCGAAGTTGAAGAAAAGGCCTGGGAGCGAATGATCGTGGATGGCGCGCCTGAAGCAACCACCTTCAAGCTTGGCGGTCCTGAAGTCCAAACCGCTCATGCCGTGCGCGACCAGGGCCGCGAGTGGTCCGTCAGATCCGGCGTGGATGGCCTCGTGATTCTCAAGACCACCAAGTCCGCGTTTACCGGCTACATCAAAGACAAGCTCACCACGCTCAAACCCGCCACAGATCGCATCTTCGGCACCCGCGCCACGGCCACTTGGGATTACGCCGCCAGCGCGCCAGACTACGCGCAAGTGAGGTCGCGGATCGTTGCTGCCATGCTCAAGGAGTTTGCGGCGCATCACAGCATGAGCGTGCAGCACACGCTATTCGATATGGGAAAGGTAGCCCTGACGGCAGCGCCGGAGATTTCGCGCATCAAGCTCACCATGCCCAATCTTCACCATCTTCTGGCTGACTTGAGCCCGTTTGGTCAGGACAACCCCAACCACATCTTCGTCCCCATCGATGAGCCACATGGCTACATTGAAGCTACGATCGAGCGCTAGGGCCTACTTCAACTGCGCCAGGTCGCCGGGCTGGTCAATGTCCACTTCACCGCCCTCAAGCGGCAATGCGACCACCGGCCATTGCGGCACAGCCAGCAGCGACCGCGCCCCCTGGTCGCCTCGCAACGCAAGCAGATTCCCAAATGCTCCGCGTGGAAACACGGCGGGCACTCCATGAACTCCGGCATAAGCTGAGGCCACAATGGTGGGCTCATTGTGCACGGTAAACTCCTGAATCAATGCCCGCAGATGACCGGCAGTGAGGCGTGGCTGGTCGCAGCTTAGGATCAGCACCCCTGACGCCTCGCGAGCGATAGCATCGAGCGCATCAATGCCCGCACGAATTGAGCTGGCGATTCCCTGCTCCCATTCGTCATTGAGGATATGGATCGCGCCCTCAAGTGCAACGGCCGCGCGGATCGCCTGATAATGAGCGCCCAAGACAGCGATGACCGGCGCCGCGCCGGCCTCATTAGCCAGGCGAACCGCTCGCTCAACCAAGGTCTCGCCATCCAGTTTCAGTAATTGCTTCGGCTGGCCCAGCCTCCGGCTCGCCCCCGCGGCAAGAACTATCGCTGGAATCGAAGCACTCATGGCTGCCCTTCGACGTCTGGGTGCAATACGAACAGCAGCACGATCCCAACGACCGTAAACATGCGGAACGCTGCCGACTGGCCGTTCCACTGCGCTGATTGCCACATAAGAAACCATTCCTCGCCTACTGCAAGAAAGGCAACCAGCCACATCAACAATGAGAGAGTCAGCGCTGCCACAGGCACGCCCTTGGCAGCGTTGAAAGCAACTGCTGGCAGCCGCAACGCTCGCAGCAGCCGTACACTTCCCCACCACAGCAGAATCGCCGTCAATATCTCCCACGCAATGATTGACAGGTAGAAAACAAGTTGAATTGCAGGCGAATGCAACGAGCGCCACATCCCATTGTTCCCGGGAAACGTCGTATCCATCGTCAGCGTGTGGCGAACAAATACGTAATTCGAATTGAAATCGGTCAGGTTGTTGAAGGCGACCAGCGAACAGTAGAAAGCGACCCCTGCAACCAGCAGCATCTTCGCGGCACGCGTAATCATGGCTCATGCTATCTTGGCCGCGCCGAACGGCTCAAGCGGAATCCTTCCGTGCGGGCTCCCCCGATCCAGTCCGCGCCGAGGGCTTGTTTTCGTCCCAAGCTGGCCACGGTTGCCAGGTTTACCGATTTACCTTCCCGAAACGGAGATCTCCCCCCAAACGCTCGCCGAGGCAATCCGTCGGAGAAGAGAGCCTTCTGCCAGTTGCGCTGTCCGGGGAATCCCCAGACTGCGCTGATAGCTCAGGCCGCGCGGTTGCCGCACCGACCAATCTCGGGGTTCCCGTGTCTTCTTTGCCCGAACGATACCGGCCGGGATTTCCAAACCAAAACTACCAAAAACTTAGATGATCCTTATGGACTAATCGATATCCTGTCTGCACTTTGTAGTCAAGATCGACCAAGATAAAACAAAAACAAGAGCGCCGGCCGTCCAGGCGCCGATTTTTGATCTTTTCATATCCCCAGGGACCTTTCGGGGAAATCCCAATTTCTGAGGCCAATCCAAGTGACGTCTTCGCTGCGTAGCTTCCCTTCTCTGCTTCCGCGACTGCTTGCCATGTTGGCAGCCGCTGCGCTGTGCTGCTCCTCCTTGTTCGCACAGCAAACGCTTGGCGGCATCACCGGTGAGGTGACCGACCCCTCGGGTGGTGTGATCCCCAATGCCACGGTAACGGTTGTGGATGAGCAGACCTCGCTTACGCGCTCGACGAAGACGAATGGCACTGGCGGCTACACTTTTGTGAACCTGCCCATCGACACCTATACCCTCACCTACACGGCGGAGGGTTTTGATGTGCAAAGAACACAGCACATCGCCGTGCAAGCCGATCGTACGGCCACGGTGAATGCCACGCTCAAAATCGGGCAAACCACGACCACAGTTGAAGTGGAAGCCGCGCCGCTGATGAACGCCGTGGACACCACCAATGGCTACGTGCTTGATACGGCGCAAATTGAAGCCGTACCCCTGGCGACGGGCAGCTTTACCGGCCTTGCCACGCAATCCACCGGCGTCAGCGCGGAACTTGGGGGCGGAACCGGCGCAAACTCCGGCTTGGGCAACTCGCCCATCTGGGCCAACGGCCAGCGCGATACTTCAAACAGCTTCCTGCTGAATGGCGTGGATGCCAGCAACCTGTTCAACGGCAAGAGCACCAGCCAGGTGTCCTCGGCGCGCGTGATCAACTCAACCGGCGCCCAGACCAGCCCCGGCGGCGGTGGCGGCGCAATTCTGTCCGTCGCCTCCATTTATCTCACCATCGGCAACGCCATACCCACGCCGGCGCCCGAAACCATTTCGGAAGTGCGCGTCAACGCCTCGATGTATGACGCGGAGCAGGGATCGACTTCCGGCGCGCACATCGATCTCAGCACCGCTTCAGGCACCAATACCTGGCACGGCACGGTCTACGCGCACCGCGGCACCAGCTGGATCAACGCCGCTCCATTCTTCTTCAACCAGGATCCGGACGTTCCGGCGAATGACAAGGTGCCGGGATTGAACCGTTACGTCCTCGGCGGCACCGTTGGCGGTCCCCTTATCAAGGACAAGCTGTTTGGGTTCGTCTCTTTTCAACACCTGCATGTGGCGGATCAGGAGATCGGCGACTCCTTCATGGACGTTCCCATAGGCCTCACGGACGACCGTTCTGCAAACGCAATTGCGAGTATCTCTAACGCCTCTTTTTGCACGCCTCAGGGTCAAGCTGCCGGTTATTGCAACCCATTGGTCTCCTCCCAGATCGACCGAGACGCCCTCGTCTTGTTCAACTCACCCGCACTACCCGGCGAGCCCGGCAAGTGGCTCATACCGAATGATTCCCTAAAGGGCGTTGCTCCAACTGCCTCGCATATTGACAACGCCTTCCTTCCCGGCACCGCGCGGTTCAAGGCAGACCTGGCTGTCGCCGACATCGACTACAACGCCACCAAGAAGGACACGCTCAGCCTGAAGTACTTCTACCAGCACGATCCGACAATCGCGCCCTACGGATACTCCAACGTCCCTGGATTCGACGAGCACCTCGATTCCGGCACGCAGGTCGCCTCCATCATCAATACCTTTGTGATCAAGTCGAACCTCAGCACAACACAGACGCTCGGCTTCATCCGCGAGAAGAACTGGGGAGACAACATCCAGCCCTTTGGCCCAAGTTCAATCCCCGGCGGCGCTGCCGGAACCGGCTCCATCAATATGTTTGGATCGAATTACTTTCCCGGCGTCTCCGTTTACAACATACTTGGCGATAATCAGCCCTCCGGTGTCAGCCCTGTGTACCTCAACATCGGCCCCAACGCAGAAGGTCAGTCTGCCAACACCGGCGTGTTCCAGAACCGGTTGGCGCCCTCAGGCAACGCCATCTGGATTCTGGGCAAACACACGGTCAGCTTCGGGGGAAGCTATACATACACTCAGTTGAACACCATCGATAAGCGCACCGGGACAGGTACGGTTGCCAGTGACGACTTCCAGCAGTTTGTGCAAGGTTTCGTCACCCCCGGCAGTTCGGCAACTGGGTTCTATGTCACCTCATTCCTGCAGGGCAATGCGAACCGCTACTACCGCGCCAACCAGCTCGGCACCTATGTGCAGGACAAGTGGCAAATCACTCCAACCCTTTCGCTCACTGCCGGCGTTCGCTATGACTGGGATGGCGGGCTGACCGAGAAATACGGCCGCATCTTCAACTTCGAACCCACACTCTACAACTACAATGCAGCCTCCGACGTGATCAACAACACCGGATTGATCATCGCCGGCAACAACGCCAACGGCACCAGCGGCGTGAGCAACACCACCCTCACTGGCCGCCAGTGGGGCATCGGTCCGCGCGTTGGCGCTGCCTGGCAGCCATCAATGTTTCACAGTAAAGTGGTCGTCCGCGCAGGCGGCGGCTTGTATTACGACCGCGGCGAACTTTTCAGCTACTTTTCGCCCGGTTACGCCATCGGCACCGTCACCGGCGGTCCCTTCGGCGTCAACCAGCAGCTGCCCTTCGTGAATACTTCAAGCTGCCCATCAGCCTCGCAGTCACTCTACCTGGACTACATTCCCACCTGCGGAGGCAACGGCGGCTTCGGTAATCCCACAGGGCCACCCACAGACGCTGCCGGCGATCTTGAGAATCCATATGGCACCAGTCTGGAATTTGCGGCTCCCAACAACCCGAAAGCCTCGGATCTGTCGGCTCACCTGCCCAACGTCTGCAGCATCGTGAACGAGGGATTGGGCGGTATTTCGGGAATTTGCCCGGGACCGGGAAATTCCAACGGATTGGTCACCAACAACGGCCAACCGATCTCTCTTGGCGTCTACGACCGCGCCAACAAGCTGCCTTATACCATGAACTACACGCTAGATATTCAATGGCAGCCCAGAAATGATCTAGCCATTGAAATAGGCTATGTGGGCAACCTGGGTCGCCACCAGGTCATCCCGCTGCCATTCAATCAGCCCAAGATCGCCTCTCCCTCAAGTCCGCTCCTCGCCGGCGGCTCATGCCCTCAGGCTTATAGCTACGGCTACAATGTCGGGTTCAACAGCTTGCCGGCGACAGCGCCTGCCTGCTTCGGATCGTCCGCCTATTATCTTGCCAACTACGAGGGTGGCAACGTCGACCTTCGCGTTCCCTATATCGGCTACGCGGCAGAATCCATCTCCTATGTTGCGGAAGGCGTTGATGCGTACAATGCGGCACAGATACATGTCGACAAGCGCATGAGCCATGGCATCCAGGTTGGCGCTTCGTACACCTTCTCGCACGCACTCGACGAGCAGAGCGGACTCGGCCTGTTCTATAACGGCAACAACCCTCTCAATTTGCGCAGCGGCTATGGTTCCTCCGACTTCGACCGAACCCACGTTCTGAACTTCAACTACGTCTTCCGCCTCCCCGAGTTCGCCAAACAGAGCTCACTCGAAGGCAAATTCATCGACGGATGGTCGTTGGTCGGCGATACCGTTCTGCAAAGCGGCCAGCCCTACAGCATCATTGATTTCTCCGGCTCGATCGGCAGCATTTACTACTCAACCGCCGACGGCATTACCAATCCCATTGTGCCGCTGGCTGCAGGTTGCACGGCCAAGTCTGCCCTGACTCACGCGTCCGGCGCATGGTTCCCCGTGACTGGCGTATCGGCGTTGAAGCCGAATTGCTTTACACTTCCACTGCTGCCCGCGGGTGGCCTGAACGGCGCCATCCCACCTGATGATCCTTATGAAACCGGCTTTACCACCGGGCAACGCAACATCTTTCGCCAGGCCTTCCAGAAGCGCGCCGATGCTTCGCTCATCAAAGACACAAAGATTGGTGACCGGTACAGCCTCAAGTACACCTTCGATGTCTACAATCTGACCAACACCACCAGCTTCGACATCCCCGGCAACGAGGTCTCTCAAAACGCCGGCTACAACGCCTTCCCGACTCCGGGAACGCCCGTCCTGCCGGGTACCTGTACAGCATCGGGCGTTGCGTCTGTCCCGAACAGTTTCTATAGCTGTCCGAGCGGTCTCGGCATCGTTACCCACACCATCGGCAGCCCGCGCCAGATTCAAATGTCTCTCCACTTCAACTTCTAAACCACGCGGCTCGACCAGGAGGGCGGTCCCAACCGGGACCGCCTTTCTCCTTTTGCGCCCTTCGTGAGATTCCCCTGGACCGAAAAACGAACGAATGCCCCAACTCTCCTCCAGTCGCAAATCCCCGCATCCTGAGCGACAATAGACGAATGACCGACCTTGAACGAATTCTGCCTCTCTGGCGGGAGCTTGAAGCCGCTTCGGCGGACTACGTTCTTGCGACGGTCGTAGCTGTCCAGGGTTCCAGCTATCGCAAGCCCGGCGCATGCATGTTGATCGCCCCGGATGGCCGCCGCGCCGGCACTGTGAGCGGGGGATGCCTCGAGGCCCAGGTGGCCGGCCGCGCCTGGTGGCTCACTGAGAACGGCCCCACCGTCCAGCGCTATTCCACGGTCGAGGAAGACGGCGATATGCCCTATGGCTCCGGCTGTGGCGGCGTGATCTTCCTTCTCTTGGAACGCCGCCCGACCGCCAGGCCGCTTCTCGCGGCACTCGAGCAAGCCTTTCACCAGCGCACTCCCATCGCCATAGCCACAGTCCTTGAGGGCCTACAAATCGGTCGCCGCGCCTTCGCCGGCCTCGAACCCGATTCGCTCCCTGACTTTCCGCAGACAACCCAGGCCGCCGACGCCTCCCTGGTGAACCTGGCTCAGCTGGTTCTAGCTCACAAGGAGTCGATGGAAGAGCGCATTTCAATGGATGGAAGCGAAGTTCGCGTCTGGACCAACTTCCGTTCTCCCCGGCCCGGCCTTTGGATCTTCGGCGCAGGCGACGACACCAAGCCGCTGCTGAGTCTTGCAAAAGAGCTCGGCTGGTTTGTCTCCGTGGCCGACGGCCGCTCTCAACTCGCCACCCACGAGCGATTCCCCACGGCGGATGCTGTGACCGCCCTGCGCATCAATGAGCTTCCGGTCGAAAAGTCCGCTCGGCCAGCACCAACTTTCGCCGGGATGCGAACCCGTGACGCAGCCGTTATTCTCACCCACAGCTTCGAGCAGGATGCGCGCATCCTTGCCTCGCTGCTGACATTAGAAAATCCTCTCGCTTATATCGGTGTGCTCGGCCCCCAGAGGCGCACGCGAGAACTGCTCGTCGAAGTTGCGCGCCTGCTCAACCTGCCTTCTCCGGCCGCCTTTGCAGGCGAACCGTGGATCGAGCGCTCGCTCTCTCAACTGCACGCTCCCATGGGACTCGATCTCGGCGCAGAATCTGCTGAAACCATCGCCTTTTCCATCCTCGCTGAGATTCAGCAGTCCCTCACCGCTGCAACTGCATTGCCGCTGCGTGAGGTGCGCAATACAGTCCAGACCATCTCTCCCTGATCGCCCAGGTAATCGGCCTGGTTCACAAGATGTCTCTTGCCTGGTGAAGGATTTGGACTAGAATATGAACTCTGGCGCCGTCAGAGTCTTCCCGTTTGCAGGGCCCGATCAGTTGCACCCGTTGCACTCAAAGCCGCCGTTAGAGTAGAGATACACATCCTTTGCTAGGAGTCGATGGATGGAATCGGCATCTTCAATATCAAGAAATACCACCCATGCGCTCGCGGAACAACTGTCCCCGCTCACTCAGAATGCCGCGGCCATTGAGGCGGACCGCTGCCTCTACTGTTACGACGCACCTTGTACCCATGCGTGCCCCACTCATATTGATATTCCCCGCTTCATCAAGAAAATCGCCTCCAACAATCTGCGCGGCTCCGCTGAAACCATCTTCGCCTCAAACCTCCTTGGCGCCACCTGCGCTCGCGTCTGCCCGGTGCAGGAGTTATGTGAAGGCGCATGCGTGCTTGGCGCAGATCACAAGCCCATTTCCATTGGACGCCTGCAACGCTACGCCATGGACTACGCTCGCGACCATCGCAGCTATCCTGTCGTCAATGCCTCTCCCACGGGCCGCTCAATCGCTGTTATCGGCGCTGGCCCAGCGGGCCTCTCCTGCGCCGGCGAACTAGCCAAGCTGGGTCACACAGTCACAATCTTTGAGAAGCGTACCCAGCCCGGCGGTCTTTCCACCTACGGCATCATCGCGCTGCGTGAACCAGTCGACGTTGCGCTCAACGAAGCGCGCATGATCGAAGGCCTCGGCGTCACCATCAAAACCGGCGTCGATTTCGGCAAAGATCTTTCTCTGCCCGCGCTTCAGAAGGACTTTGACGCCGTTGTCCTCAGCGTCGGCCTCGGCCGAACCCCCGGCCTCGGGATCGAGGGTGAAGAAGCGATTATCGATGGCTTGGAATTCATTGAAGCAAGCAAGGCGAACGCAGCGAGCTTGAAGGTCGGCCGCAACGTCATCGTCATCGGCGCCGGCAACACTGCTGTCGATTGCGCCACCATCGCCAGGCGTCTGGGCGCTGATCGCGTGACGATGGTCTATCGCCGCACCGATCGCGAGATGAGCTGCTATGAGCACGAATACGACTTTGCCCGCAAAGAAGGCATCGAGTTTCGTTTCCTCACTCAGCCTTCGCGCGTGGTATTGGAGGGCGGCGTGGCCATCGGTCTCGAGTGTCTGGGCGTCGAATTAGGCGCGCCCGATGCATCTGGGCGTCCCTCGCCAATGGCAGTGAAGGGCTCGGAGTTTCTTCTCACCGCCGATCAGATCGTCAAGGCAATCGGCCAGATCAAGCCTTCTCTCGCTGCGGATCTCGGTTTGGAAACAATGAAAGGCTTCATCGAAGTCGACGCGAGCTTTCAAACCAGCCTTGCCGGCGTCTACGCAATCGGCGATTGCATCCGCGCATCCGGTGCCGCCTCCACAGTCATGGCCGTGCAGGACGGTAAACTCGCCGCCGCCGCCATCCACCATTGGTTCGCGCAGCAATCTGCGCCGGTCGAGGTGAACTAGCCATGGCAGACCTTCGCATCAACTTTGCCGGCATCAAGTCACCCAATCCCTTTTGGCTCGCCTCGGCCCCACCAACCAACTCCGGGGCGCAGGTCCACAGGGCCTTTGAGGCGGGCTGGGGCGGGGCTGTTTGGAAGACCATCGGTGCTCCTGTGCTGAACGTCTCCAACCGCTACGGCGCATGGCACTATGGCCGTCAGCGCATGTTGGCCATCAATAACGTAGAGCTCATCTCTGACCGCCCGCTTGAAATCAATCTGCGTGAGATTGCCGAGGTCAAGCGCGCCTGGCCTGATCGCGCGGTCATTGTCTCCGCCATGGTCGAGTCCAAACCCGAAACCTGGCGCGACATCGTACGCCTCATTGAAGACACCGGCGCGGACGGCATTGAACTGAACTACGGCTGCCCGCACGGCATGAGCGAACGCGGCATGGGCGCGGCCGTTGGCCAGGTGCCGGAGTATTGCGAACAGATCACCCGCTGGGTCATGGCGGCCGCCACCATCCCGGTCATCATGAAACTCACGCCCAACATCACCAACATTGTGTTGCCTGCGCGCGCCGGTGTGGCTGCAGGGGCTAATGCACTTTCGCTCATCAACACCATCAACTCCATCGTCGGTGTCGATCTTGAAACCCTCGAACTCACCCCGAGCATTGGCGGCAAAGGCGGCCACGGCGGCTATGCAGGGCCCGCCGTCAAGCCTATTGCGCTCAACATGCTCGCCGCGCTCGGAACCGACGAGATTGTGGGCAAGTCGGGCATCCCCATCTCCGGCATGGGCGGCATTGCCACCTGGCAGGATGCGGCGCAATTCCTTCTTCTGGGCGCATCCAGCCTTCAGGTCTGTACCACCGTGATGCATTATGGCTATCGCGTCATTGAGGACCTTTGTGACGGGCTCTCCAATTGGATGGACGAGAAGGGTTTCAAGACCATCCCGGAGGTCTGCGGCCACAGCCTGCATCGCGTCTCCGATTTCAAGAACTTCGATCTCTCTTATCGCGCGGTCGCCCGCATCGACGCGAGCAAGTGCATTAAGTGCGATCTTTGCTACGTAGCCTGCAACGATACCGCGCATCAGTGCATTGACCTGGTTTCGCCCCAGGGCACTCTGGTTGAGCCGCGCGCCTACGATATACGCTCCAACGGCAAGGATCAGGCCATTGAAACTCGCCCTCAGCCCGTCATCCGCGAAGCGGATTGCGTTGGCTGCCGTCTCTGCTATAACGTGTGCCCAGTCGACGATTGCATCCAGATGGTCGAGCTTCCCTCCGGCCGAAGTGAAGTGACATGGAGCGAGCTGTCCGAGAACCAAACCCAGGTCACCGAGGACTGGGAGACCATGAAGGCCTATCGTGAGCGCGTGGGCATTCACATCCACTAGCTCACATCAAGAATCACCGTAGAAGCGCAAGAGGAGATCGCTGCAATGGGACTGCTGATCAGGGGCGGAGAAATCGTGACCGCGGAAAGCCGATCACGCGCCGATATCTTTATCGAGCATGAAACCATAACCCGCATCGGGCTTGACCTCGCAGTGCCGGCCGGGACTGAGGTCATAGATGCGACAGGAAAGCTGGTCTTTCCCGGCTTTATTGACCCTCACGTTCACATTCATCTTCCTTTCATGGCCACCTTTGCCAAGGACACTCACGCAACAGCCAGCGTGGCCGGCCTCATCGGTGGGACTACTACGTTTATCGAAATGGTCTGCCCCTCGCGCAACGAGGACGCGCTCGAGGGATACAACACCTGGAAGCAAAAGGCTCAGGGCAACAGCGCCTGCGACTATGCCTTTCACATGGCCGTTACGCGCTACGACGCCAACACCGAGGCGCAACTGCGCGAGATTGTCGCCGACGGAACCGCATCTTTCAAAATATTTCTTGCTTACAAAAACTTCTTCGGCGTCACCGATGAAGAGATGTTCAATACCCTCAAACTTGCCTCGAGCCTTGGTGTCATCACCACCGCCCATTGTGAGAATGCCGAGCTGGTTGGTCAGTTGCAGCAACTCCTCCTCTCCGAAGGTAAGACCGGCCCTGAATGGCACGAGCCCAGCCGGCCTGAAGCTGTTGAGGCGGAAGGCACCAGCCGCTTTGCGACTTTTCTCGAAGAGACCGGCGCAACCGGCTACGTGGTGCACCTCTCTTGTGCTCCGGCTCTCCGCGCTGCCGTTGAGGCCAAATTGCGCGGCGTCAAGATTTACGTTGAGTCGGTGCTGCCGCACTTTCTGCTCGACAAGACCTTCGCCGAGCGCGCTGGTGTGGAGGGTATGAAGCACGTGATGTCGCCGCCCCTTCGCGACAAGCGCAATCTTCCCATCCTGTTGGGCGCGCTTGAAGCCGGACTAATCGACACAGTTGGCACCGACCATTGCCCCTTCGACACGGAGCAGAAGCTTCTCGGCGCCAAGGCCTTCACCCAGATTCCCAACGGCATTCCCGGCCTCGAAGATCGCGTCAACCTGATGTACACTTACGGCGTAAAGCGCGGCGGGCTCAGCCTTCACCGCTTCGTCGATGCGCTAAGCACCCGCGCTGCCAAGCTGTTCGGCCTCTTCCCGCGCAAAGGCGCGATCGCCGTCGGCTCGGATGCTGACCTGGTCATCTATGACACCGAGTATCGCGGCACCATCTCTGCGAAAGCGCAGCACACCAACAATGACTACAACGGATTTGAAGGTTTCACCATCGAGGGCCGTCCTTCCGTGGTCACCGTGCGCGGCAAGGTGCAGGTGCGCGATGGAGTCTTTGTCGGTGAGCCAGGACGAGGACAGATGATCCGCCGCAAGCCGCATCATGCCGCGCAACAGGCGGTGAATCATGCCGCTTGACGCCAAAGATGCCATCGAATTGCTCAAGGAGCTGCGCTCCCTTACCGCCGACGAAAACGGCGCGCAACGAGTTGCCTGGACGCCCATCTGGCTCAAGGCACGCGAGTGGTTCCAGTCCAAACTGCGCACACTTCCCATCGAGCACCATCTCGACTCTGCCGGCAACAGTTGGACCACCCTCCCTGGCGCTTCTGATAAGACACTGATCCTCGGCAGTCACCTTGACTCCGTTCCCAATGGCGGCTGGCTCGATGGCTGTCTCGGCGTCATCGGCGCGTTCGCCGTGCTTCGCCGCATTGCCGAGGAGTACAACGGCAAACCGCCCATTACTGTCCGCCTCGTCGACTGGGCCGATGAGGAGGGCGCGCGCTTCGGCCGCAGCCTCTTCGGATCGTCCGCATTCGCTGGTACTGCAACGATCGATCAGGATCGCGGACGCACCGACGCGGCCGGCATTCGCCTTGAAGATGCGCTGGCCAATTGCGGCGTCTCGATCGATTCCATCGGCGACGCGCAACGGGAGCGGAAGAACGCCGCAGCCTATCTTGAGCTGCATATCGAGCAGGGCCCCGTGCTTGAGAGAATGGGCTTTCCGCTCGGCGCGGTGCTTGGCACCAAGGGCGTCGAGCGCCATGCCATCACCTTTCACGGCCAGGAAGCGCACTCCGGCTCCACGCCCATGAATGCGCGCCGCGATGCGTTGGCTGCCGCCGCAAAGCTCGCTCTTGAGATTCGCCCCATCGCCATGAAGCATCCTGACGCCGTCTGCACCATCGGCAGCGTCAAGACCTTCCCGGGCATCGTCACTGCTGTTGTTGGCCGTTGCGAAGCAACCCTCGACCAGCGCGACCTCAATGCCGACGTGCTCGCCGCAATTTATCGCGAGGCCCAGAATAAAAGTGCTCAATTCGCAAAAGAGGAAGGCTGCACCGTGGAGTGGTCCCGCATCTGGAACATTGCCCCAGAGCCATTTCACCCCGCATTGATCGAACGCTGCGAAGAAGCAATTCGCGAAACAGCCGGCCGCACCCATCGCTTGCCTTCCGGCCCGTTGCACGATGCAGCTGAAGTCTCGCGATCCGGCATTCCGACAACCATGCTCTTTGTGCAATCGCTCAAAGGCATCAGCCACAATAAGATTGAAGATACGCAGGAAGACCATCTGCAGCTTGCCATGACGGCGTTCGACAAGCTGGCATCGAAAACGATCGATTGGATACGAACGTCCTGAGGAGGTTCCAAGATCATGAGCGCATCAGAGACATTGACCCACACCGTGGTCTCTCATTGGATCGACGGGAAGTCGGACGCGGCAACCTCCGGGCGCAGTGGCGCCGTGACGAACCCCGCTACCGGCGAAGTTATCGCCGAGGTAGGCTTCGCCTGCGTTGAGGATGTGGACCGCGCAGTTGCAGCCGCCAAAGCCGCAGCAGCCGAGTGGCGATCCACGCCCCTGTCACGCCGCGCCGAGGTCCTCTTCAATCTGCGCAACTTGATTGCCGAACAGCGCAACCGGCTCGCCACATTCATCAGCCTTGAAAACGGCAAGACCATGGCCGATTCGCTCGGCGAGGTCGCGCGCGGCCTTGAGAATGTAGAATTCGCCTGCGGCATTCCCAACTTGCTCAAGGGCGGATACACCGAGCAGGCCAGCCGCGGCGTCGACGTCTACCAGATTCGTCAGCCGCTTGGCGTCGTCGCCGGCATCACGCCCTTCAACTTTCCCTGCATGGTCCCGCTCTGGATGCTGTCGAACGCCATCGCCTGCGGCAACACTTTCGTCCTCAAGCCCTCTGAAAAGGTCCCGTCCGCCAGCGTCTTCATTGCGGAGTTGGCCAAGCAGGCAGGCGTTCCCGACGGCGTTCTCAACCTGGTGCACGGCGACAAGGTTGCCGTGGATCGGCTGCTCGCGCATCCTGACATCAAGGCCATCAGCTTTGTCGGTTCAACGCCCGTGGCCCGCTACATCTATGAGACGGCCACTCGCAACGGCAAGCGCGTCCAAGCTCTGGGTGGCGCCAAGAATCACATGCTTGTGCTGCCCGACGCTGACATTCCCATGGCCGCTGACGCAGCGGTGTCCGCCGCCTATGGCGCGGCAGGCGAGCGCTGCATGGCCATCTCCGTCGTGCTCGCGGTCGGCGATGTGGCCGATCCCCTCATCGCTGCCATCCGCGAGCGGATCGCTCGCATCAAGGTGGGTCCCGGCTCAGAGCCCTCCAGCGAGATGGGCCCGCTCATCACCCGCGAGCATCGCGATCGCGTCGCCTCCCACCTGGACACTGCAGTGGCTGAAGGCGCAATCCTCGCAGTCGACGGCCGCCTCGATCCAGCAATGAAGACCAACGGATTCTTTCTCGGGCCTTCGATCATCGACAACGCAAAGCCTGGCATGGCTTGTTACGACAAAGAGATCTTTGGCCCCGTGCTCAGCATCGTCCGCGTCGCCAGCTATGCTGAGGCTCTTCGCCTGATCAACGACAATCCCTTCGGCAATGGAACCGCCATCTTTACGCAAAACGGCGGCGCGGCGCGCCAGTTTCAATTCGATGTTGAGGTGGGCATGGTCGGGATCAACGTGCCCATTCCCGTTCCCGTTTCCTATTACAGCTTCGGCGGCTGGAAGTCTTCGCTCTTCGGCGACCTCCACATGTACGGCCCGGAAGGCATTCAGTTTTACACTCGCTCCAAAGTCGTCACCAGCCGCTGGCCCGATCCGAGCGCCAGCAAAGTGGACCTGGGCTTCCCGCAGGTCCGCTAGCTTAGGCTACGCTGCCTCCTCCGCAGCGCCGGAGGAGGCAGGCACGCTCGCCTTCATGAGCACCAGGTACGCCGCTCCCGCCGTAAAGAACCCCACAAACCACGCGCAGTCATACAGGAAGTGCAGCGAACTCACGCCCAGGCCAATCAGCGCGAGCCCCACGCCCAGCACCAGCGCTGTTACCGCACGCGGGTTGATGCCCTTTGAATAGTGGTACGCCCCCTCGCGATGATAGAGCGAATTCACATCAAGCTCGGTCTTGCGAATCAAGAAGTAATCGCACACCATGATCCCCGCTACCGGCCCCAACAGTCCCGAGTATCCCACCAGCCATCCAAATATGTAGTTGTCCGGCGTGGCCAGCAGCTTCCATGGACACATCGCCAGCCCAAGAAAGCCCGTAATCAATCCGCCCGTCCGAAAACTGATCAGCCTCGGATACAGGTTTGAAAAATCGTTGGAGGGCGAAACCACGTTGGCCCCGATGTTCACGTTCAGCGTGGCCACAAGAATGGCGATGAGCGCAAAGAATGCAACGACAGGCTGATGAAATGCGCCCATCAGCACAATCGGATTCCAGATGGGATGGCCGAAGAGCACCGCAGAAGCTGATGTCACAGAGATGCCCACAAAGGTATACAGCGTCATGGCCACCGGCAATCCAAACGCCTGCCCCCAGGCCTGCGATGTTTGAGACTTTGAGTAGCGCGTAAAGTCGGGAATATTCAGCGCGAGCGTCGCCCAGTAGCCCACCATCGCCGTCAATGAAGGAAAGAAGACCGCAAGAAACGCGCCCGTCGAATGAAACTGGCTCGGCGTCGACAGCATTGAGCCAAAGCTCCCCGCCTTATTACGCACCCAGATCAACAGTGCCGCGGCCATCACAAACATGAAGGGCGCGCCGAAGGCCTGCAGGTGCCTGATCGACTCAACGCCGCGCCACACCACAACCATGTTCAGCAGCCAGAAGCCCAGAAAGCACGCCCACAGTACGCCCTCTAGCGCAGCAAATGATGGCCAGATTACCGCAAGCATCGAGTGAATCGCCGTGCCGCCGATCCACGACTGAATCCCGAACCAGCCGCACGCTACAATGGCACGCAGGATCGCAGGCAGGTTCGCGCCCCGCACTCCAAAAGGCGCGCGAATGAAGACCGGAAACGGAATCCCGTACTTTGCCCCCGCATGAGCATTCAGCAGCATGGGAATCAACACAATGAGATTCCCCAGCAACACCGTGGCCAGCGCCTGCTTCCAATCCATGCCCTTGGCGATCAATGACGACGCAAGCTGATAGGTCGTCACCTCCATCGACATCGAGAACCACAGGGCAATGTAGTTGTACGTGCCCCATGTCCGCTGCGCCCGCGTAGTCGGGGCCAAGTCGCGGTTCGAGAGTGACGGGTCAACAGCGCTCACGGCTCCTCCTCTGCGATAAACGACAAACTTGTCCCAGTGCTTTGAGGGAAGTGGCCAGACAGCAGAGACTCATTCAATCCCAGAAAAATCGGCCCATCCCGCCGCCGGTTGATTGATTTTACACTGCGGCCGCATTGTATTTCGCTACTGCAGAATTCCCTCGCTTCGGCTCAACGTGCCGTCCCATGCATCCACCGGGCGTTTCCTAGATTCACCCAATGACCAGCGCTTCTCGAGTCCGACAAGCCACTTCGTCAGCATTCATGCCTGTCTTGCCACTTGCCGCTAACCCCCTGCTCAAACCGCCCGATGAACAATGTATCCCGCTGTCTGCTACAGCCCCGCGAGATAGTGGATATGCGACAAGCCAGATTCAGCATTCGGAGGTGCCGAGGTCACCCAGTTGTATTCCGGTGGAACACGCGTTGCTACAAGGCGCTCCAGGCTTGAGACAGGAGTGAAATCCGCGTCATGAGGATGCATTCAGGGCAATGACAATTCTCGTCGTCGATGACTCGGTAACCATGCGCATGAGCCTCAAGACCC
>Ga0182015_10001332_pt1 | contig 32865 bp, 27 predicted proteins | sample 712P3MmetaG_FD_120478 | JGI IMG/M metagenome (GOLD analysis project Ga0182015, IMG submission 120478) | Permafrost microbial communities from Stordalen Mire, Sweden - 712P3M metaG | ecosystem: Environmental > Terrestrial > Soil > Wetlands > Permafrost | place: Sweden: Stordalen | collected...
ACGCTGGTCCCTGTGCTCGGCGTTCCCGTGGCTGCCACGGAGCTCAACGGCATGGACTCTCTCCTCTCCATCGTGCAGATGCCCAAGGGCGTTCCGGTGGGCACACTCGCCATCGGTAAGCCCGGAGCGGCCAACGCCGCGCTGCTTGCGGCCGAGATTCTTGCCACGCATGACCTTGAGCTCTACGATCGTCTCGTTGCATGGCGCTTTGCGCGCACCCAGGAAGTGCTTGAGCAGGAGCTGCCGGGGTGAGCCCCGTCGCCGAAAACAAACTTGCTTCCAACACTGTGCCCGTCATCCTGCCAGGCTCGCTGCTCGGCTTTCTGGGCGGTGGGCAACTGGGTCGCATGACCGCCATTGCCGCGCGAACAATGGGCTATCGCGTTCGTGTGATGGATCCCGAGGCTGCCTGCCCGGCCAGCTTTATAGCGGACGAGGTCATCGTTGGCCGATGGGACGATGTGGACGCAGCGCGCCGTCTGGCGACGGGCGTGGATGCGGTGACGCTGGAGATTGAGCAAATCGGCGTGGATGCTCTCTCGGCCGTTGCGCAGATCGCGCCGCTTCGTCCCGGCGTCGAGCCGATCAGGATCATCCAGGACAAGACTCTGCAGAAGACGTGGCTCGCCGAGAACGAGTTTCCCGTCGGCCCGTTTCGCGTGGTGCGCAACGAGGCTAATTTGCGCGAAGCTGTGGCTGCGCTTGACGGCAACGTTTTTCTCAAGGTCGGGCGGGGGGGATACGACGGGCGCGGCCAGGCGCGGATCAATCCCGAGGCGGCCTCAAATCTCGGACTGGACCTCGGTCAGGTTTGGCGCAATCTCGGCGCGACCGCCGCAGTTGCTGAACAGGCGCTCGATCTTGAGTGCGAGATCAGCGTGATGGCCGCGCGCAACCCCTCAGGCGAAGTTCGCAACTACCCCGCCGCGCGCAATCATCACGAGAACCAGATTCTTGCCTGGAGCGTGCTGCCCGCAGGCGTGCCACCGGAGATCGAGTCCAGGGCCGAGTCGCTGGCTGCCGACATCATTGCGCGGATCGGCATCGAGGGACTGCTCTGCGTGGAGTTCTTTGTCACGCGCTCGGGCGAGCTTTTTGTCAACGAGCTTGCGCCGCGCACCCACAACAGTTATCACCAGAGCGAGCGCGGATGCGTCACCAGTCAGTTCGAGCAGATGGTCCGGGCCATGTGCAATCTGCCTCTTGGCGCTACGAGCCTCATCGCGCCCTGCGCCATCGCCAACCTGCTGGGCGAGGTCTGGCTCGACGCTCCGAATGCCTCGCCCAACTTTGCCACGGCGCTCGAAGTCCCAGGCGTACGCCTGCATCTCTACGAAAAGCATACGCCGCGCCGGGGACGGAAGATGGGGCACCTGTCGAGTGTGGGAGCAACGGCGGAAGAAGCGCTGGAGCGGGTGCTGGAAGCGAAGCGGCGGCTCGGGATGAAATTGGTGTAAGCGGGCGGGTTTGAACGGCCTGGGGAACCGCCGCGTCGCAGGTCTCGTATGATCTTCTTGCGTTCACCTCAGTACGGGAGACCTCTGTGCAAAGTGCTCTGCCCGCATCGTCGCCCGCATCGACAGTTGATCCATCGCGCACCGGATCCACGCGGGCAACATCTACGCGCCCCTGGCTGCTTGGCTCGGGCCTTGCTGTTCTTGTCCTTGCGATGGTCAAGATCGCGGTGCACCTTTACACTGGGCGCCGCTACGGCTTCTTCGGCGATGAGCTCTACTACATGGATTGCGCGCGCCATCTTGCGTGGGGCTATGTGGATCAGCCGCCGCTGGTGGCCCTGTTGGCATGGATTGAGCACGCCGTCCTCGGCAACTCAGTGCTTGCGCTGCGGAGCCTCACCATCCTCGCCGGCGCGGCGGAGATTCTGCTTACCGCCCTCATCGCGCGCGAGCTTGGCGGCGGCCGCTTTGCGCAGTTTCTCAGCGCACTGTGCGTGCTGGTTGCGCCGGGCCTGCTTGGCGTCGATCACTTCTTCAGCATGAACAGCTTCGAGCCGCTCTTCTGGATGGGATGCGCGTGGGTGACCATCCGCATCGTCCGCACAGGAGATGCGCGCCTCTGGCTCTGGTTTGGCGTGGTCGCGGGTTTGGGACTTGAAAACAAATACTCCATGGGCCTTTTCGGATTTGCGCTGGTGGCCGGCCTGCTTCTAGCCGGTCAGTATCGGCTCTTTGCCACGCGCTGGTTCTGGATCGGCGGCGCAATCGCATTCCTCATCTTCCTGCCCAACCTGGTCTGGAACGTCGTCCACCACTTCCCGTTCCTCGAGCTTCAGCAGAACATCAAGCGCAGTGGCCGCGACGTGGCCCTTTCGCCGCTCCGCTTCCTCGTGCAGGAACAGTCGGCCATGCTGCCGCTGAGCCTGCCGATCTGGATCGCCGGTCTCGATTTCTTTTTCTTCAGGGCGAGTGGCCGCGCCTATCGCTTCCTGGGCTGGGCCTTTGTTATCACCGCCGGTGTCATCATGTTTCTCAGCCCGCGCGTTTACTATTTGTTTCCGGCGTTTCCGGTTGTCTTTGCCGGCGGCGCGGTGCTGTGGGAGCGGCTGCTGCAGCATCGCCGCTGGGTGATCCTCAAAGGGGCGTGGGTCACGCTAATGATCCTGATGGGCGCGGCGCTGGCGCCCATCGTGCTTCCTGTGCTCTCGCCGGAGGACTACATCCAGTACGCGAAGGTGACGCACCAGGAGCAGCCGCGCATCGAGAACAACAAACTTGGCCCGTTGCCGCAGCTTTTTGCCGACCAGTTTGGATGGCCGGAGATGGCGCAGACCGTGGCATCGGTCTACAACAGTCTTCCGGCTGAAGTGCGGCCGCGCACAGCCATCTTCGCGCAGAGCTACGGCCAGGCGGGGGCTATCGACTACTATGGGCCGAGCCTTGGGCTGCCACCGGCGATCAGCGGACATCAGAGTCACTATCTTTGGGGCCCGGGCGGCTACACCGGCGAGAGCATGATTGTCCTCGGCGACCGGCGCGCGCGGCTCGAAGAGATTTTTACTTCAGTCCGCTGGATGGCCAAGATCGACCACCCCTACTCCATGCCCTACAACCATGTGGATGTTTACTGGTGCCAGGGATTGAAGCAGCCGCTGGCGGAGTTTTGGCCGCATGTAAAGAATTGGGATTGAAGCGATCTGCGCGTTGCTAGCACAACACGCGTTCGGCGAATCGCGCCTACTCGCCCTTCTGCCAGCGCTTGGGTCTCTGATTCGCCTGCAAGATTTTCTTGCGCAGGCGAAGAGACTTGGGCGTCACCTCTACCATCTCGTCTTCTGCGATGAACTCGATGGCCTGCTCCAGGTTGAGAGCCTTCACGGGCACCAGGCGGATGGCCTCATCGGCGCTCGATGCGCGCATGTTGGTCATCTTCTTTTCGCGGACCACGTTCACGTCGAGGTCGTTGTCGCGCGAGTGCTCGCCGACGATCATTCCCTCGTAAACCTCAACGCCGGCGCCGGCAAAAAGAATGCCGCGTTCCTGCAGGCCGTTGAGTGAGTAGGTCGTGGTCAGGCCCTGGCGGTCGGAGATGAGCGCGCCGGTGGGCCGCTGCGGAATGTCGCCCTGGTAAGGCATGTATCCGTCGAAGAGCGCATTCATCACAATAGTGCCGCGCGTCTCTGTGAGCATCTCGCTGCGCAGCCCGATGAGCCCGCGGCTGGGTACGCGAAACTCAAGGCGCACGCGGCCAGAGCCATGATTGTGCATCTTGGTCATCTCGCCCTTGCGCGGCCCAAGCTTTTCAATCACCGTGCCGGTGTAGGCTTCGGGCACGTCGATGGTCAGGTGCTCCACAGGCTCCATGCGCTGGCCGTCTACGGTTTTGGTGACGATCTCCGGGCGGCCTGCCGAGAGCTCGAATCCCTCGCGCCGCATCATTTCGATCAAAATGGCAAGCTGCAGTTCGCCGCGGCCCAGCACCTTGAAGGTGTCGGGCGAGCCGGTGTCTTCCACGCGAATCGAAACATTGGTGAGCAGTTCTTTCTCCAGGCGCTCGCGCAGGTTGCGGCTGGTGACGTAACTGCCTTCGCGTCCGGCAAAGGGCGAGTTGTTCACACTGAACTGGATGGCAATGGTCGGTTCGTCAATCACGATCAGCGGCAGCGGCGAAGGGTTGTCGACGCTGGTAATGGTTTCGCCGATGGTGATGCCTTCAACGCCGGCCACGGCGATGATGTCACCCGTGGTGGTCTCGGTGGTTTCCGTTCGCTTGAGGCCGTTAAAGGTGAAGAGCTTGGTGATGCGAGTCTTCATCAGCGAGCCATCGCGTTTGGAGATGAACACATCGTCTCCCGCGTGCAGCGTTCCTTGAAACACGCGGCAGATGGCGATGCGGCCAAAATATTCGCTGTAATCGAGATTGGTCACCAGGATCTGCAAGGCGCCATCGGCGTCGCCTGTTGCGGCCGGGATGGTGGACACGATGGTCTCGAAGAGCGGCTGCAAATCCACGCCGGGCTTGGCCAAATCGAGCGTGGCCGTGCCTGCCTTGGCAACTGCGTAAAGCACGGGAAAATCCAGTTGCGACTCTTCCGCATCGAGGTCGATGAAGAGGTCGTAGATCTCGTCCAGAACTTCCTGCGGCCGCGCATCGGGACGGTCAATCTTGTTGATCACCACAATTGGTATCAGCTTGGCTTCAAGCGCCTTGGCCAAAACATAACGCGTCTGTGGCAGCGGGCCTTCAGCGGCATCCACCAGCAGCATTACGCCATCCACCATCTTTAGCGCGCGCTCCACCTCGCCGCCAAAGTCGGCGTGGCCCGGCGTATCCACAATGTTGATTTTGCCGCCGGCAAAGTTGATGGCCGTGTTCTTGGCCAGGATGGTGATGCCGCGCTCCCGCTCCAGTTCGTTCGAGTCCATCACCCGGTCGGCCACCAGCTCGTTGGCGCGGAAGGTGCCCGATTGCCGCAGCATGGCGTCCACAAGCGTTGTCTTTCCATGGTCGACATGGGCGATGATGGCGATATTGCGTATCGTCTGGGTCACAGGGGAGCTTTTCCTTTTTGTTCGGGTCCCCGCCGTCGGGTCAGGGGACTATGAGGTTGGGGGGCGCCACCGCGGCGAATTGCCACACGGTGCGGCAGTCTTCATTCTACCAGCAGCGCGATTCAGCCCCATGAAGCGGACCCGGCTGCCCTCCCACACTGGCCGGGGGACAGGAATAAAGGCGAAAATGGGTTACCATTCGCAGTGGGAGCGGCGGTGTCCTGGGCTGAATCGCGGTCAGTCCATTGGTGAACAGGAAGAGCGGAATGCCGAGTAAGTTATTGAATCCACTGAGACTCACCGGTGCGGCGATGGCGACGATCGGTCTGCTGGTTTGCGTGTGCGGGAGTGCACAGGCCCCGGCCGACAAGACCAAGTCTGGCCAGGCTCCGCTGGCGCACGGCTCGGTCGAGGGTGGCGCCTACGTCGATCCTCGCTTTGGGCTGCACTACACCTTCCCGGATTCGCTTGAGGTGCAGACCTCGCTCAACGGCATGGCCGTCGGCACCGGTCAGAAGGACGGCAACAGCGAATATCTCTTTGCTGCCCTTGAGAAGCCCACTGGCCAGGTGCGCAGCGGAGTTTTCATTACGGCTGACCCGGTGGGCGCGCTTGAGGTCACCGACGTCGAGCACTTCATGCGCCTGATGATCGGCCAATCGCCTATTTTCAAAGGCAAGGTAGAGTTGGAGCCGGTGCTGATTGCCGGGCGCACCTTCTATCGGGCCAACTCAGGCGGGGGCTCAGGCGGAGACTCGCCGACTCGCTTCTTCGGCGCGCAGGTAGGGACTTCCTGCAACGGGCAGTTCCTTATCTTCTGGTTTTCCGGAGCATCGCGCGCCGTGATCGACCAGCTCGTTCACTCCATGGACAGCATGAAGCTGACCTGCCCGGCCGATTGAGTGTGGCCCACAGATCAGCAAGCGCCCCTTTCCCCGACGGCCCGTTCAATCTCCTGCGTGAGCCCGCCTACCGCGGATTGGGAGCATTCCGTTCCTTCGGAATCCAGGTGGAACCATGTGCGATGCGCTGCCGTACTTCAATGCAGGGGCAGCCAAAATGACAAACGATCTGAAAATTGCGTTGCGGAAGTTGGCTAAGTCTCCGGGGTTTGCCGTTACGGCAATCCTGACACTCGCGCTGGGGATTGGAGCGAATGCGGTGGTGTTCAGCGTGCTGAATGCACTGGTGCTTCGGCCGTTGAATGTGCCGAATGGCCAGAACCTTTACATGGTGCAGCGCTTCAAATACCCGTCGCAGTCTTATCCCGACTATGTTGATTTGCGCGACCGAAACCGGGCGTTTGAGAGCCTGGTGATGTTCAGCATCATGGGTCCGGTGGGGGTGGATACCGGGGGAAATGCCTCAACCGCATGGCCCTACCTGGCGAGTGGGAACTACTTTGACGCTCTGGGGATTCAGCCGTATCTCGGGCGGTTTTATCACGCAAACGAGGAGCACGGTGCGAACAGCGCCCCGTACGTGGTGCTGAGCTATGCCTACTGGCATGGCCATTTTCATGGGGACGCGGGTGTGGTGGGGCGGACTGTGCAACTGAACAAGCATCAGTTCACGATTATTGGCGTGGCGCCCCCGGCTTTTCGGGGCACTGAGCTGTTCTTTGCCCCGGCGATGTGGATCCCGATGGTTGAGCAACCCACTGTGGAGGGTTTTGACGAGCTCGCGCAGCGCGGGAATCACTCGGCGTTTGTGATTGGGCGGCTGAAGCCAGGGACTTCGGTGGTGCAGGGTACCGCAGACTTGAATACGATTGGCGCCTTGTTGTCGAAGACGTATCCGGCAGAAGACGAGGGCGTAAACTTCACCTTGGCTCGACCAGGGCTGGTTGGGGACATGCTTGGAGGCCCGGCGCGGGCATTTATGGGCGGCATGATGTTGCTGTCGGGGCTGATTCTGCTGGCGGCATGCGCTAACCTGGGAAGCCTTTTTGCGGCGCGAGCGGCCGACAGGGCAAAGGAGACGGCGCTGCGGCTGGCGCTTGGGTCGCGGCGCGGGCTCATTCTGCGGCAGATGCTGACAGAGGCTGTGTTGGTTGCGTTGGCCGGAGGAGCATTGGGTCTTGCCGGGGGAGTGGCGTTGTTGCATCTCTTAAGTGCGTGGCAGCCAATTCCTGATATTCCGATCAACATTCCGGTGAATCCAGACGTGCGTACATTTGTTGTTGCCCTGTTTTTGGCGGTGGCGAGTGGCCTGCTGTTCGGGATCATGCCGGTGCGGCAGGTGATGCGGGCGGACCCGTGGCAGGTGATCCGCACGGGCAGCGCTGGCGTGGGCGGGCTGAAGCGGCTCACGCTGAGGGATGTTCTGCTCGCTATGCAGATTGCGATTTGCGCTGTGCTGGTTACATCGTCTCTGGTGGCTGTGCGGGGGCTGGTGCGATCGATGCACAGCAACTTTGGATTTGATCCCCAGCACGTGATGCTGGCGGAGACCGACCTGCACATGGCCGGCTATACGGATGATCGTGTGCCACAAATGCAGCGGCGCATGCTGGACGCGGTACGGGCTATTCCAGGCGTAACGGCTGCAGGCTATGCAAACCATCAGCCTCTGGGAATAGGGGGTGGTGACTCGTATGTTTATACGGACAGCACCACGGACTACCGGCCGACAAATTATGCGGCAGACGCAATGAACTACCGCATCTCGCCGGGCTACCTGGATGCAGCAGGAACCAAGCTGCTGGCAGGTAGAGACCTGCGGATGATTGACGATAAGAACGCACCCAAGGAAGCGCTGGTGAACCGTCAGTTTGCCGTGAAGGTATTTGGATCGGTGCAGAATGCGGTTGGCGGACACTTCAAGTACTATGGCGGCCAGCGTGCCGAGGTTGTGGGCGTGGTTGAAGACGGAAAGTACCGCACTCTTACTGAGGATCAGCAGCCGGCGATGTTCTTTCAGTTTCAGCAGGAGCAGTCGAGCGGCACGTTGCTGGTGGTGCGGTCGAATCGGGATCCGGCGGAGATTGCGAAGGCGCTGGAGGGCACTCTGCACGGGCTGGACGCCGGCTTGCCCCTCGTGGTGAGATCGTGGACCAACGAGATGAGCTGGGCGTTGTTTGCAGCGCGGGTGGCCTCCGTGGCGCTAGGCGTGCTGGGGATGCTGGGCGCGATGCTCGCAGTGACGGGAATCTTCGGCATGGCTTCCTATACCGTGAGCAAGCGCCTGCGTGAACTGGGGATTCGAATGGCACTTGGAGCAAGGCGGAGGCAAGTGCTTCGTGCGGCGCTTGGACGCGCTTTCGTGCTGTTGTCGGTTGGCTCGGTAGTTGGAATGGGGCTGGGCGTGATGGCGTCCAAAGTGCTCGGGTTTATCGTTTACCAGGCCACGCCGAAGGATCCGATGGTCCTGGCCGGGGTTGCTGTCGCAATGCTGGTGCTGGGGCTGACGGCTGCGTGGGTACCGGCCCAGAGAGCTCTCGCAGTCAATCCCACTATCCTGATGCGGGAGGAGTAGGGAACAACCGGGCGAAGAGGGAAGGGGGAGCCGGCAGCGGCCCTGAGTATCCTCTTTGCTCCAGCGCATCGTCAGTGTGTGGGTGGTACGAACTCGCTGGGCAGGGCTGAGCCGGTGCCGAAGAAGAACTCCTCCATCTGCTCCACCAGGAACTGCTGCGCCTGCGGAGTCCACGGCTGCAGCCGGTACTCATTCAGCAGCATCTTCTGCCTGTCGACCCACTCGCCCCACGCAGCCTGCGAAACATTCTTGTAGATCTTCTGGCCAAACTCCGAGTCGAAGGGCGGCTCATCCAGGCCCTCCATCTCCTTTTTGTTGCGAACGCAAAAAACCATGTGTGCCATGCGGAATGCTCTCCCAAATTGTTGTTCCAAGTCTCATTGTATTGGATGAAGCGGAATTCCGGCCCCGACCCTTGATTGATGGGTTTGGCCGACCGCGCCGGGCTCGCGGTATCCTTGCTGAGTATGTGCGGCCGGTTTGCCCGTCGATCCACGCAGGAGGTTCTCGCCGACTGGTTTGGCGTAGAACTCGAGGATATGCCATGGTTCGCGCCCACCTTCAACGCCGCGCCACAGAGCACGCAGCCGGTAGTACGGCTCAACCGCGACTCTGGCAGCAGGGAATTCGCGCTAATGCGCTGGGGCTTGGTGCCCTTCTGGGCCAAGGATCCCAAGTTCGCCTACTCCACCATCAATGCCCGCGCGGAAGAGGCGCCCTCAAAGCCCGCCTACCGCGAGGCGCTGAAGAAGCGGCGCTGCCTGGTGCCGGCCGACGCCTTTTATGAGTGGCAGCGCCTTGACCAAAAGAACAAGCAGCCCTATGCCATCGCTCTCAAAAGCGGAGAGCCATACGCTCTGGCCGGCTTGTGGGAGTGCTGGAAGCCGCAGGAAGGCCCTCCGCTCGAGACCTTCACCATCCTCACCACCGACCCCAACGAGCTGATGCAATCGATTCACAACCGCATGCCGGTGATTCTCGAGCCGCGCGACTATGAGCGCTGGCTTGATTCCGGCGGAGGCAACTCTGGCGAATTGGCCAGGCCGCCCGTCGATCTGCTGCGCCCGTATCCTGCCGAAAAAATGAAGGCATGGCAGGTGAGCCAGCGTGTGGGCAATGTGCGGAATAACGATCCCGAACTGCTTGAGCAGGCCGCTCCGGACAGGCTTTTCTAGTCACTTCAGGCCATTGTCAATGCACAATCCGTAGCACGCCTCATAGCACGGATACATCTTGACACCGAATCCGATCAAAGGTTTCCTTGATGTAACCCAAGCAAGGGCCATTGTTTGCGCGCCTGCCGCTGCCCTGCGTTGTGTTGAGCCCTGCATGGCGCTGAGTTGGGCTCGAATCGAGCACTCTGGATTCTGCTCAGCTATCTTGAACACGAAAGGAACCATCATGTCTGAATCGATCGAGTCTGGCATCACCGACAACGCTGCCGGCGGAATTGCTTACGTCACGGTCATTCCGGCGATCATCCTTTTGATGATCGACCCTTACAAGACCAGGCCGTATGTCCGGTTCCACGCCTTCCAGTCCATCTTTCTGTTCGTCACGGCGATTGTTTTCTGGATCGCCCTTTCATTTGTGCTGGTCTTTGGCATGGTCTTTGGCATGCTCCGGGCCGGAGTCTTAGCCCCAATGTTCTGGATGGCCTGGATCATCGTTTGGGTCCTATGTGCGGTGAGCGCTCTGAACGGCAAGTATTTCAAGCTGCCCTTCATCGGGCCCATGGCCGACCGGCTGGCCAACAAGTAACCGGCGCTGTTCTCGAGGATCCCGGGTTCGTCCTCGCGCGTTGTAAGCCTCACGCATCCCCGACCCGAAGTTGCCGAGCGGCGCCACTCCGGTGGCCGCTCCACTCCTGCCGCGTCCCTTCGCTTTTTTCAGCCCTTCCTGCACTTCTTTCTTGACAACCCACGACGCCATCGGTCTTCTTATCTTGTTCCAGACGCACGCTCTCGGTTCAAGTCCCATCGCCGACGCTTCCCAATCCCCCTGAGCCGGCGCCGAGCGCAAAACATCCGGTCGTACAACCCAGCCTCGATTAAAAAGGAGTTGCCGTGCCAGACGAAACCGTGCAATCCGGACTCACTGACAACAATGCGGGCGCTCTCGCCTACATCACCATCATCCCGGCGATTGTTTTCCTGGTCGCCGCTCCCTACAACCAGAGCTCCTACATCCGTTTCCACGCATGGCAGTCCATTTTCCTGTGTATTGCTCTGTTTGCCGTCAGCATCATTGCTGTTGTTCCAATTCTCGGGTGGATTGTCTATGCGGTGGGCGCGATCGCGATCTTTATCGGCTGGATCATGTGCATTCTCAAAGCGCTCAAGGGTGAGCGGTTTAAGCTGCCTTTTATCGGAGACCTGGCGGCAAAGCAGGCCGGCGTCTAAGTCGAATTCGATCACTCCGACGGTCGAATGCTTAGCGGCGCTTTGGCTTTCACAGCTTGAGCGCCGCTTGGCGTTTCTAACGACGTCTGCCTTTTCGGTGGAACTTCTTCTTACCCTTCGGCGCTGATTGGGATGCAGCCCGGACCTTGTTCTTCTTCGGCTTGCGCGGCGCTTTACCCGCAGGCTTGCCGGTGAGCGGAATGCCTTCTTCCACCAGCGAGAACTGAAGCCTGCGCTCCTGCGCCAGGATGCGATCGAGCACCACCTGCACGCGATCGCCGGCCCGGAACCGCCGCCCCGTGCGTTCGCCGATAATCTCGTGCGTGTTTTCACGCCATGTGTAGCGATCGTCGCGCAGCGAGTCGATCGGCACCAGACCCTCCACGAACATGTCCGTCAGCTCCACAAACAGCCCGAACTTTGCCGGGTTTAGAACCAGCGCGGCGAACTCCTCGCCTACCCGGTCCTCCATGAACTTCACTTTCTTCCACTCCACCAGTTCCCGCTCCGCCTCGGCGGCCCGGCGCTCGGTCAGGCTGGTCTCCTCGGCAATCTGCGCCAGTTCCGCTTCCGGGATCGGCGGCTCTCCCTGGTAGGCATACGCCTGGTTGGGCGACTTCCCGCGGTGAATCACAATGCCGCCCAAGCCCTCATTCGGGTGCGTCCACGGCGACGCATGCCGCCCATGCGCAACCTCACCCTCGCCGCTCACCCCGGCCCTCAGCAGTGCCTTCGTAATGCGATGAACGATCAAATCCGGATAGCGGCGGATCGGCGAAGTGAAGTGGGTGTAACTTGGCGCAGCCAGCGCAAAGTGTCCCTCGTTGATCTCGGAGTAGCGCGCCTGCTTGAGCGAGCGCAGCATCAGGTAGCTCAAAATCCGCTCTTCCGGCTTGCCCTCGATGCGCTTGGCCAGTTTTTGATACATGCGCGGCGTCACGGCGATGTCCTCGGCCACCTCGTGCGTCTTTACGCTGCGTCCTGAGCGCTGCGAGTCGCGCCGGTCGCCGCGGGTCTGGATGCGCTTAACCGGCAAAGCGCCCAGCCCCAGCGAGTAGCCAAACGACGCGGCCAGCTCCTCGAACTGCACCACACGCCGCGCCTCAGGTTTCTCGTGGATGCGATAGATCGAGGGCACGCCCATATCCTCAAGCCACGTGGCCACACACTCGTTTGCGGCCAGCATAAACTCCTCAATCAGCCGGTTTGCCCACGTTCGTTCGGCGCGGGTTACGCCACGCATCTGGCCCTGCTCGTCAAACTCAATCACCGGCTCCGGCAGGTCAAAGTCGATGCTGCCACGCTCCTCGCGGCGGACATTCATCAGGCCAGCCAGCTTGCGCATCCGCTCGAAATTCGGCACCAACTCCGGGTAGCGCGCACGCACCTCGAGATCGCCTACGAGGATTGAATGAACGTCGGTGTAGGTCATTCGCGCGGCCGAACGAATCACACCCTCAACGATCTCGTAACTCTCAATGCGCCCCGTGGCATCAAGCTGCATGATGCAGCTCAGCACCAGGCGGTCCTCGCCGGGCCGAAGGCTGCAGATGTCGGTTGAAAGCTCCTGCGGCAGCATGGGAATTGCGCGATCGGGAAAATACACGCTTGTTCCGCGGAGACGCGCTTCGAGGTCCAGGTCCGTCGCTTCGCGCACATACTCCGCCACGTCGGCAATGTGGACCTGCAACTCATACCCGTCGCCGCGTTCGGTCACCAGCACAGCATCGTCAAAGTCGCGCGCCGTCTCGCCGTCGATGGTCACAATGGGAAGATCGCGAAAGTCGCGTCGCTGCGCTGCCTCTTCCGCATCCAGATGCGCCACGGCCCGCGCCTCAGCGAGAACATTCTCCGGAAATGCACGCGGAAGCTGATGCTTGCGGATCATCATCTCCACATCCACGCCAAAGTCGTCCGGATCGCCCAGCACTTCGATCACGCGGCCAATGGGCGGGCGTGTCGGCGTCGGCCAGCTGGTGATCTCCACGTCTACAATCAGCCCCTCAAGATCGTCGTGGTGCGAACTCCTCGTCGCCTCCGAGCCCAGCACTCGATGCGGCGTCGAACTCAGCGTTTCAGGCGGAACCTCTGCTCCCTCCGGAATCAGAATGGGCTCCGTCATCCGCTCGTCGAATGGAAGCACCGTGTTCCCTTGCGCGCGCTCCGAACGCGCATAGCGGAATGTCCCAACCACCGTGGTGTTGCGCCGCTCCATGATGCGAACAATCCGGCCCATCCTGCGGCCATCGGCCTTCGGCGGTTCCACCTCGACAAGCACCTGGTCGCCTTGCATTGCGCCGTTGATCTCGTTCGGTGGGATGAATATGTCGTCCGACCCCACAGCCTGGCGCGCATTGGGCCGCACAAACCCGTAGCCGTCGCGATGCAGATCGAGCCGCCCGGCAGCGAGATTGTCGCGAGTCCCCGCCGCTGTCCTGGGAATCCCCCAGTGCTCGCGGTCCAGCTTCACTAGTGCGCCACGCGCGGTGAGCCGAGCAAGCTGTTCCAGCAACAGGCGTCGCTCGCGGCCGCCGCCCAGGCTCAGCTCGCGCACCAACTGCTTGTATCCGCCCTTCTGTCCCGCCGAGCGGGAAATCTTCGCCAGCAATTCCTGATCGGTCATAGCTCAAGGGTACAGCGTGATTGCACTCAATCGGCTACCCATGGACAGTCGCTCGACAGCGCATTTGCTTTTGCCAGTTTTGCCGCGTCGCCGGGAAACAAAGCTCTTCCTGTTGTCACAGTTGGCTACCGCACTCCCCTGTTTTCTGGCCCATTCGTCTTCCCCTACCGCGCGGGTCTAAAATAGGCCCATCGGGCTGCCCCGGGCGAGTGCGTTCAAAGCGCCTCGCCAAGTCGAACTGCGGTATTTCAGCCGAAGTCAGGCCTTCAGGCAATTCGCGCTTTCTTCAAAGTTTCGGGTTGAGGGCAGCACCACCGCCCTCCCAGCCCAGTCCCCCGAAGGACAGAAAAGGACACATACCGTGAGTGCAATGTGGAAACCCAACCAATCCGGCCCCATCACCCCGAACCCCACCCCGGAGCCCGTGCGGCCCGCCACCCCGGCCCCAGCATTTGAGGCGCCCGGGCGCTCAGCCCCGGCGGTCGCCGATCAAGCCACTATCGGCAAGGGCCTTTACGTTAAAGGTGAAATCTCGGGCTCAGAGTCGCTGTTCATCGATGGCAAAGTTGAGGGCAGCATCAACCTTCCCGGCAACCGCGTCACAGTGGGCCGCAACGGACAAGTAGCTGCCAGCGTCACCGCCCGCGAAATCGTCGTACTCGGCAAGATTCGCGGTAACGTCGTCGCTTCCGATCGCGTTGACATCCGCGCTGAAGGTGCGCTGACCGGCGATGTTGCCGCGGCCCGCATCAGCATTGAAGACGGCGCGTTCTTCAAGGGCGGAATCGACATTCGCAAGCCCGAGCCAAAGGCCCCAAACTCTTCGGCTCCGGTGACCGCATCGGCGCCTCCGACAGCGCCAGCCGAACAGGCCAAGTTGATCTAGGGCGTTGACCGCAAGGTTTGCGCTACGAATGAGCTGTGATTCTGAGTGCTTCTCGACTTTTGATTCGTTCTCCGCGCAGTTGGAGCTCCAAGTTGGGGCTCCTACTGTGTTTACGGGATAGCCAGGATGAACGGAGAGATCGGGCGTGTGACCGCCGGAACAGCATGGGAATCAAGTGGGAATGGGGCGAGAACGAAATGGAAATGAAATGCGGCATTAATCGTCTAATTAAAAGAAAATAAATAATATAATGAAATATGAAACAAAAATGACTCTAGAGCGAGTACTAAAATAGACTTCCAACCGACATGATTCGCTACGAACTGCCAAAGCGCTGGATCCTCTACGACGCAAACGCCGTCATGGGTGTTCTTGTCGAAGCCAAATCAGCCGTGCGATCCCTCATAGCACTTCCCTATCAAAAGAGTTGGGTCGAGGCGCTTCAGCAACTTCAGCTCAAGCGCGAGGTTGCTGGCACCAGCCGCATCGAGGGCGCGGAATTCACCGACCGCGAGTTGGAAGAAGCAGTTCGCCCCGATGTCTCGCCGGAGGCACTCAAAACGCGCTCGCAGCGTCAGGCACACTCTGCCATGGAAGCCTATCAATGGATCGGAGAGCTTCCTGTCGATCGACCAGTCTCCGCCGATCTCGTCCGGGAGGTGCATCGCCGCCTGATCACCGGCTGCGACGACGACCACTGCCCGCCCGGTGCCTTGCGGGGCCGCGACCACAACGTGACGTTTGGCATTCCGCCGCATCGCGGTGCAGAGGGCGGGCCTGCATGCGAAGATGCCTTTGCCGCCCTCCTTCACGCCGCACAGACCGAGTTCGGTGACCACGATCTACTCGTCCAAGCGCTGACCCTGCATTATCATTTGGCGGCAATGCATCCCTTTCTGGACGGCAATGGACGAACTGCCCGTGCAATGGAAGCGCTCGTTCTACGCCGCGCCGGTCTCACCGACCGGGCCTTCGTTGCCATGTCGAATTACTACTACGATGAGAAGCCTGCGTACCTGCGCATTCTCAGCGAGGTTAGGCACGCGGATCACGACCTGACCGCTTTCCTGATCTTTGCTCTGCAAGGAGTTCGCGTCCAGTGCGAGCGACTCACGGCTGAGATTCGCCGCCACATGCAGCGCGCTCTCTTTCGGGATACAATGTACAGCTTGTTTAACCGGCTGGGGACCAAGCGCAAGCGAGTAATTGGGGAGCGGCAGGTCGAGATACTTAAGGCGCTTTTGGACGTTGAAGCCATCGCGTTAGATAAAATGCATGATCGTGTTGGCCGATACTACGCGCCGATGAAGGATCCCGAATCCGCATTTTACAGAGATGTTGATCAGCTGATTTCATTGCGAGCGGTCGCGATCCACCAAGATCTGACTAATTCAGATCAATCCGATTGGAGAGCCGACTTTACGGTCTCCATCAACCTCGATTGGCCACAAGAGATCGATGAGGGCGAGTTTCTGCGCAGGATGAAGGCGATGCCCAAGGGCAAGACCTTCAAATTCCTATCGTGAGATGATCGCTTATCGCAGCCTGAGCCGCTTCATCGCCACGCGCGGAAGATCCGACCCGGTCTTCCCCAGCACGAAGACCGCGACCAGCGCCCACAGCGCCGAGCCGACAACCAGCTCTGCCGCATCGAAGGTTCGGGCTCCAAACCGAAGATGCGCACCACCGGCCGGTCCGAACAGCGCATGGATTCCGAGCAGCGCGCCCCACACCGCCGTGCCCGCGGCCAAAGCGGCCAACAGGCAGCGGCCCATCTCGGCATAGTCCAGGCTCGCCAGTGAAACCATCCGTCGCTGGTGCAGCAGCAAGGCAATCGTCAGCGTCTGCAGAGCGATCCCTATATTCGAAGCCATCGCCAGCCCCATGGCTCCTTGCCAGTGGTTGAGCGAGGCATAGATCGGCCATGAAACCAGCGTCACCACGGTTCCCGCGGCCATCGGCGCAATGGTGTTGCCTGCCGCATAGAATGCCCGCGCATAGATGGCCTGTGCGCACCACAGGAACGTCGCCAAAGAGAACACCGCGAAGTACGCGGCGCATTCGCGGGAGTCCTGCGCGGAAAACTTCCCGCCCAGAAACAGCAGCTCTACGAGTGGCTGGGCCAGCGCCACCATCCCCGACGCAACCAGAATTCCCAGCGATGCAACCCGCGAGACAGAGTCCGCCACGCTCGTAGCGAACTCATACTTCTTCTGCTGCGACCAGAGGCTCGCAAAAAACGGCATCGACGCCGCGCCCGCTGCCTGTGCCAGCACCGACATCGGCGCGCTGAACAATTGCTTGGCATAGCTCATCAGCGAAACGGCACCGCTTGTTGCCGACGCAAAGTGGGCAATAATCCAGCTATCGGCGGTCACCAGCGAAACACCCACGATCAGCGGAAGCGAAAGCCGCACCCACTCACGCAGGCCCTTATCGCCAAAGTCGAGAATTGGGCGATACCGAACCCCGGCCCGTCGCGCATAGATCGCGTTCAGCATGAACGGCCCGAAAAACGCGCCGGCCACCGTACCGATCGCGAGCGATGAGACGCCGATCTGTTTTACCAGCAGCAACCCGCCGACAATCGTGCCTAACCCATAGATCAGCGGTGTCACTGCCCCCACGGTGAACTGCTTCCGTACCAGCTGAACCGCGCCAAACACCCCGCCGGCAAAGAAGAAGAGCTGCGCCGGCAGCAGGATCCGCGTCAGCGTCACGCAGAGGGCGGCCTTGTTTGCATCGAATCCATCAAACCAGCGGTGAATGCACCACGGCGCGAAGATCTCCGCGATGACGATGGCCGCGCCCAACACCAGGTACATCGTGGTCAAAATCACCGACAGCGAGCGGTTGCCCTCTTCTTCGCGGCCCTGCTCGCGATAACGCGTGAGAATCGTGACGAATGTGATGGACGCTGCCCCGCCCACCAGGAAGTACGAGATCATGTCCGGCAGCACAAAGGCCGCGTTTAGCGCATCGGCTTGTGTGCCGCTGCCGAAGAGCCACACGATGTACTTGACCCGCACCAGGCCGATGATCCGCGAAAGAAACGTCGACGCCATCAGCAGCACGGTAGCTGTGAAGGCCGTATGCGCGTGGGAAGGCCGCAGCATCCGCAGCGCGCGCGCCCAACGCGAGCCGGGGTTCGCTGTTTCCTGGGTTGGGGTCGTTTCAGCCACTGCAGTTGATTCTATCGGGGTTGTGGTTGTCGGTGGTTGCGGTGTAAGGGAGAATCGAAGTAGAATTACAAATGTAATATTCTGTCATAATGATCGTTTTTGACTCATCGTCGCTGATCCTGATCGCGAAGGTGGAACTGTTGGACGCGTTCCTGAAGGACATTGGAATGGAGATAGCAATTCCGAGAGCGGTTGAGGTTGAATGCTGCGGCGGCAAGAAGACGCTTGACGCGCTAATGATTCGCAAGACTCTTGACGACTCCAGAATCAAGGTGAGGATCGTAAGGAACAGAAAGCTGGTCGCGAAACTGGAAGAAGACTTCAGCATGGGCAGAGGCGAATCCGAAGCCATCGCCCTCGCCCTGCAAGAGAAGGCGCTGCTCGTGGCGATCGACGACAAAAGCGGAATCAATGCCTGCAAACTGTCCGGAATCCCGTTCACGACGGCTGTCGGCATTCTTGTAAGAAGCCGTCAAAAGGGCCTGATCGACGGCAGGGACGCGCTGGTCAAGCTTTCGGCGCTCGCCAAGTACGGGTGGTATGGGAATACGATTTTGGAAGATGCCAAGTTGCGGCTGGAGGAAAAGTGATGACCAGGACGATGAGCATCCGGATGGACCGGGACAACTATGAATTCCTGGCCACGATGAAAGCGGAAGAGCAGGGCGATTTGTCGAAGGCTGTGCGCGATCTGGTGACGCGCGGCAGAATCCTGCTCGCCGTGGAGAAATACAGGAAAGGCGAAGCCTCGCTGGGCAAAGCAGCAAGAGTGGCCGGGCTCCCCGTGGGACAGATGATGACGCGCCTTGAAGAATTCGGAGTGCGGAGCAGGATAGACCCGGATGACTATCGCCTCAGTCTGGTGAACCTGGAGAAGGTCTGGTGAGACAGCCGCTACTCCGGTTACCCTTGCCGAAGGAGTCTTCACGTGCGGAGTTTCCCTCGTCTCGCTTTTGCGTTCCTGTTCTTCGCGTTCCTCGTGAGCATGGCCCCGTCGGCCCAGACCATTCACGGCCGCGAGGGCATCGTCCTGCCCAGTCCCCCGCCCACTGAGGCATCGCCTGTCGTCGACGACTACTCCGGCATAAAGATCTCCGACAGCTATCGCTGGCTCGAAGACGCGAAGAGCACACAGACCCGAGACTTCATCGATGCGCAAAATGCTTATACCGAACGCTATCTCAAGCAGGCGAAGATTCGCCCCCAGGTTGTGGACGACCTCTCCGCGCTCGTCGATGTTTCCAGCGCGCAGATTCCTATTTACTGTGGCGGCAGCGAATACTTCTTGAAGCGCCTCCAGGGCGAACAACAGTACTCCATCTACGTGCGCCGTAACTGGACGGGCTCAACCGTCCCCGCCAAGGACGAGCGGCTCATCGATCCGGCGAAGCTGACCCGCGATCCCAACATTTCCGTTACGATCAACGACGTCTCCCGCGATTGCAACCTCATCGCTTACCAAGTGCAGAAAGGCGGCGCCGACGAGGCGGAGATCCACATCTTCAATGTGAAGACTGGAAAGACCCTCGAAGATGAGCTGCCGACGGCTCGTTACTTTGGCGTCAACTTTGCCCCGGATGGCAAGAGCTTCTACTACGCGCGCAACGACAGCAAAGGTACGCTGATTAACCTGCACCCGCTCGGTACGCGTGTCTCCCGTGACCAGTTGGTCTTTGGACACGAGTTCCGCGGCGAAGCGCTTGGACCGGAAGACCTCATCTCCGCCCAGGTTTCCGATGATGGCCGTTACCTTGTGGTCGAGATCGACCGCGGTGTTCCCGCCAAGCGTGTTGACATCGTCTTCCGCGACCTCACCAAGCCCAATGCTCCCTTCAGCCTTCTCGTCTGGGGAATCGACAATCGCTTCAGTGCGGCCTTCTACAAAGGGGCATGGTATGTAAAGACCGACTACAAGGCCCCTAAAGGCACAGTAATGCGTGCCGACCCGGCCATCATGCCCGATGTCTGGAAGACGATCGTCCCTGAGGGGACAGATGTGATCAACGATTGGGCCATCGTTGGCGGAAAGGTGTACGTGGACCGCCTGAAAGACGTGATCACCGAGACCGCGGTCTATTCTCTCGACGGAAAGCTTCTCGGCAAGGTCGATCATGAGGGCATCGGCTCCGTCTCCGGCTTCTTCGGCCGTTCCACCGATCGCTATGCGTTCTACGAGTTTTCGTCTTTGATTGTGCCTCCCACTGTCTTTCGGCTCGATACCGTTACCGGCAAGCGCGACATCTTCTTTCAGCCGAAGACGCCTTTCGACTCGAGCCAATACGAGCTGAAGCAGGTCTTCTTCAAGTCAAAGGACGGAACCCGCATTCCCATGTTTATTGCGGGAAAGAAGGGCCTGAAGACCGACGGCACTGAGCGCCTGCTGATGACCGGCTACGGCGGATTCGACGTTTCCTATACTCCAAACTGGTATTCCGTCGCCGCTTGGTGGCTTCAGCAGGGTGGATGGTTTGCCCTGCCCAACCTGCGCGGCGGAGGCGAGTATGGCGAAACCTGGCACGAGCAGGGCATGTTCGAGAAGAAGCAGAACGTCTTCGACGACTGGTTTGCCGCCGCCGAATACCTCATCGGCAACAAATACACCTCACCCCAGCACTTCGCTATTCTCGGTGCCTCCAATGGCGGCCTGCTCATGGGCGCATCCATCACCCAGCGACCTGAGCTCTTCTCCGCCGTCCTCTGCGGCTATCCGCTTCTCGACATGTTGCGCTACCAGAAGTTTCTGGTCGGCTCCTTCTGGACCACTGAATATGGCTCGTCCGACAACGACAAGCAGTTCCCCTATCTGCTCAAATCCTCGCCCTACCAGAATGTGAAACCGGACACAGCTTACCCTGCGGTCATGTTCTTCACCGGCGACAGCGATACCCGCGTCGACCCGCTCCATGCCCGCAAAATGACTCCTCTGCTGCAAGCTGCCTCGTCGAGCGGCCGCCCCATCCTGCTGCATTCGAGCGTCGCCGGCGGCCACAATGGCGGCATGAGTGTCGATCAGCAGGTGCAGGACGATGCCGATCAGCTCACCTTTCTTTGGACCGAAACGGGACCCACGGGACGAGCTGTCTCAAAATGAGCAGCACTGGCCCACTCCGCTCCATCAACTGCTCCGAATGGAACCAACTCCCGCAATCTGGAGCGCAATAGTCATTCCCTCTCACCGGTCCGGTACTCAAAGGGTTAGGCCTGCCGTAACCTGAAGCCAGAGGTAATCTCACCCGATAAGGGAGACGCGGGACCTAAATAGTGTTCCGCATGAAGCGCGCTCACGGGCGCTTCCCGCGGACACCGGGCCAAGAGCTGGCCAAAGACTGATCCCATGCTCCGAGGGGGAATGGTCAATCAGAAGTCAGCTCCTCCGGCCAATACCACGGGGTTGCGCAGTTTCCCGGGCCGGAGTGATGATGCCCAAAGTGCAGTTGGCTACCGAGATCATGGAACCCGAATTGGAATCGCTGCGCCTCGCCGCGCTCGTTTCCACAGGCATTCTCGATACGCCGCCGGAGCCCTGCTACGACGTCATCACTCGACTTTCTGCGGAGTACTTCAAAGCCGATACCGTTCTGCTTGTATTTGCCGACGAGAGCCGCGTCTGGGTGAAGTCTTACGCCGGTTACGCTATCCGCGAAAGCCCCCGCCGCAACTCTCTTTTTGAAATGGTTCTCGCCGCCGATGGCCCAGTTGTTGTCCCCGATATTTCTGCCCTTCCCGAACTCCAGAGAATGCTCATCCAATCCCGCCGGCCCGATATAGTCGCCTTTGCCAGCGCCCCGGTCCGCTCCATCGAAGGCTGCATCCTCGGAGCATTGTCGATCTTCTGTTGCGAACCGTTCCTCTGCATGAATCCAGACCAGATCGACATGCTGGAGAACCTCGCAAACATGGCAGCCAGCCAGTTGGAACTGCGCCGGATCCAGAATTCGCTTAGCCATCAACCGACCCGAAAACTTCGCCCCGCTTCCGCAATCGCATCAGAGTCGCAAATCTGGCCGCGTCGCCAGGATCTGCGCCGAGCTCTCGATCAGCACCAGTTTGTCCTCTACTACCAACCTGAAGTTGAGCTTGCCACGCGTAAGATTATTGGCCTTGAAGCCCTCATTCGCTGGAGGCACCCAGAGCGTGGCCTCATCCCGCCCATGGACTTTATCCCTCTCGCCGAGGAAACCGGTCTTATCCTCCCTATTGGCGATTGGGGACTATCCGAAGCGTGCATTCAGATTCAAGAGTGGTGTCGCCAGGATCAACGCTCCAGCACCCTTCGCGTCTGTGTGAACCTCTCCGCGCGCCAGTTCTCGCGCGAAGGCCTCGCCGACCACGTAGAGTCCCTGCTCATGCAAACCGGCGTCTCCAGCCGGCAGCTCGGCCTTGAGATGACCGAGTCAAGCCTGATTCCAAACGTCAGCACCGCGCTCCATGTTCTGGGCAGTCTTCGCCGCCTCGGCGTTTCCCTGCTCATGGACGACTTCGGCACCGGTTACAGCTCGCTCAATCACCTTCACTCGTTCCCTTTCGACGTCCTCAAGATCGATCGCTCCTTCGTCGGGCGCATCACAGAGAGCGACCAGTCCCTCCAGATCGTTCGCACCATCATCGAGCTGGCCCGGGTGCTCGGGATGGATGTCGTCGCCGAGGGAATTGAAACCGTCGAGCAATATCAAGTGCTGCTCAAGCTCGGCTGTCGCTTTGGCCAGGGTTTCCTATTCGCCCGGCCAATGACTCCTGAGGCGGTTTCAGAGTTGCTGGCGCTTCCTGACCGGATAATTCCCGACCCGGCGGCCTGAAAACATGCTGCACAAAACCAGGTGCACGAGACATCAATCCAGTTCGCCGACTCTCCGTGCGAAAACGCCAATTTGGGAATGCTCGAAGAGCCTTTCTCAATTTGGGAATGCCCTCAGCTAACGGATCAGCAAGATCACCGGGCTGCGCTGTAGCTGGGAGTATCCTCCAGTGCATGGAAAGCCTGGTGCCGCCAACTTCGCCGTCTCCCTCCAGCTTTGCGGGCTTCCTTGCCGCGTTGGCGCAGCCGGAACGCAGTGCCGAATGGAATGATGAGCTTCTCAGAGAGGATGTAGCCTCGCTCAGCTACGAGCGGGCTCTGCGCACCCACGCGCGCTACCACGCAGATGATCCGGTCGACGATCGAGAAGAATCCGCGCAAGCTGCCCCTGCAGATGTTGTTGCGTCACAGCCAGCGGCAGTTCTCAGCGTTCCGTCCGCCCCTGAGAAGAGCCTGAAAGAAGCGAGCATCACCATCCGGCTTAGCCGCGAAGAGGACGCGCAACTGCGCAAGCGGGCTGCCGAAGCAGGGCTCACCGTCTCCGCTTACATCCGCTCCTGCACATTTGAGGCCGAGTCTTTGCGCGCGCTGGTCAAGGACACGCTTACCCAGTTCCGCACGGGCGGCACACTCTCCCAACCCGACGCAAACCTGCCCAACCGCCGCCGCCGTTGGACGGAATTCTTCTGGCCTGGCCGTCGCGCCACCCGCGACACCGCACCGTATCAGGCCTGAAGCAGAATGCTACGGAGCGAGCGTACTGAACTCAGAACTTGCGCGAAGCATGCCCTCTGTCCACGAATCGTCTGCTCCCAGGTCCACCACTGGTTCTGTACCAGTAGCGGCTACTCTACCTCGAGCACGAGGCACTTCAGGTACTCGGTCTCCGGCAAGGTCAGAACCACCGGATGATCCAGCGCGGCGCCCCGCCGTTCCAACAGGCGCACACGCCTGCCTGCATCCGCTGCAGCCGAGGCCACGGTGCCCTCAAGTTCGGCCCAGCCTACGTGATGCGAGCACGAAAAAGTCACCAGCAATCCGCCCGGGCGCACCATCTTGAGCGCACGCAGGTTCAGCTCCTTGTAGCCACGCAGAGCACCCTCAACGGCACGCTTGCTCTTTGCAAAAGCGGGCGGGTCAAGCACGATCGTGTCGAAGCTCTCGCGTCCGTTCGACCAGTCGCGCAGCAGCTCGAAGGCATCGGCCTCAACCCAGTCCACTTCCGCTTTTATCTGCCCGCGATTTGCCACAAGATTTCGCTCTGCGACTTCGAGCGACGCGCGAGACGCGTCAACACCCGTAACCTGTTTCGCGATTTGCGCTAAGTGCAAGGCAAAGCCGCCCTGGTAGCAGCACACGTCGAGCACTCGCCCAGCTGCCCCTAGTCGTTCGGCCCATCGCTGTGCCGCGCGATAGTTCTCCCGCTGATCGAGAAACGCGCCCGTTTTCTGGCTGGAGTTGGCGTCAAACTGAAAGAGCAGCCCGTTTAGCCGGAATTGTGTGCTGCCTGCCTCGGCCGTGCCTTCCCGGCGATAGAGCGGATCGGCGCTCGGCGCAGCCAGGCCCTCGAGCTCGCGGATGCGCGGATCGGGCCGTTCCAGGATGGCTGCTGGCTGCAGTTCTTCGCGCAGAACCGAAACACAAGCCTTGCGCACTGCCGCGGAGTCCAGCCCTTTCACAAGAAGCTGGATCACCAGCAGCTCGCCATACTTGTCCACTACCAGCCCCGGCAGCTCATCGGCCTCGCTGAAGCACAGCCGGCAGGAATCGGTCTCCTCGCTGAGCATCATCTTGCGGCGCTCCACGGCTCGCCTGAGCCGCAGAGCCAGCAGTTCCAGCCAGCCAGCCTCGTCGAGGGCCTCTCGGCTCACAAGCCGCAGTGCAATCTGCGACGCCGGACTGTAGAGACCGGTTCCCAGCAGCAGACCTCGACCGTCCGCCACGGGCAACAGGGCTGGCGGTATCGCATCACCGCCGCTGGGTAACTCAAGCGACTCAAGGTCCGAGGCGTAAACCCATACGGAACCCGCACGCAGCCGGTCGGCAGCCCTGCGGTTGACAAGTGCTCCCGGTTGCCGGTTTGGTGGGCGGCTCGGTTCGCTTTGGGCCTGGCGGCTTGCCGGGCTTCCGTGTCCTGCATTGGCGTACACGCCACCCCGCCTCGCGCGCGGCTCTTTGCGGTCGTGTTCGGCGGCAGGCTCGCGTGTTCGTTCAAAAGGCGCCCTCGGCTTTGCTGCCTTGGGCGCCTCTTGGAGTTTTGCAGGTCCTGATTCGACCGTTTCAGGCTTGCGCGGCTTCTTCATTGGGCTCCGTCTGCCGGGAGCGAATGGGCCGCCGGCCCCTACCTTACCTGAATGGTGCGCAGGTAATTGCTCAGGTTGCTGATTCTAAGCTCCCTGTCCTGCGGGCTCGTAACGTCCATCTTACCAAGAATCGGTCCCCACACCGGCATCGCGGCCGAACCGTGCGCCGGAACGGTGACTCCGCTCTGAAGGATTGCAATCACGTGCGCGGCCGGGAACTTGCCATTGTTGTTCCGGCTGAGGGTGGTCAGGTCGCTCGGCTGGTTCTTCAGTGAAGTCGCAACAGGTCCCTGGCCCTTTCCGTCCTGCCCGTGGCAGGGGGTGCAGTAGTTCGCATACATCAGTTTGCCGCTAGTGGGTGTCGTCTTGGTCAATGGAATCGTAACTTTGGGGGTGGTTTGATTTGCGCAGCTCATGCCCACTGGAAAAAGGGCAATCATAGCGATAACTGCGAAGTGTTTTAGCATAAGTTCCTCGGTTCTGGACCTCTAGTCCGAAAGGGACTTTACTCCTTATCGAGAGTGACTGGGCTGTGACGGCTGGCACACTCGTAGAGGCCTGAAAACACTGACAGACCGGTACGGGACGACCTAAGATTCGATTGCATAAGCCGCATATCTCTTACGGCATCTTTGGTACTTAGTTTTCCTTAACTAAACGAATTGTTCTTCGCTATCTTGGCGGAAAGTTCGCCGCTAGAGTTCCCTGGCCCACCACTTACATCCCGATGCCCCAAAATCCTATCCCCACCCGTCGCAGTTATCTGGGATCGTTTCCCTGAACATTTCCCAGATCGTAGCTGAGCCGTCGCAGGCTGCACTGCTCTTGGCTGGCCACCGAGTCTGAGGAGCGCCGGACTCTGCGCTCATAAGCGCGGCATCGCTTCTCGCATTTTTGTCGCGCGCAACGGGCCTCGCCGCATTCCGAGCCAGCTTTGATGCGCCAGGAATGCAAGCGGCCTATAATAAAGCATGGCAACTGTCCGGCAGGAAATTCCGGCCGATGTTTCCAGCCCACTCCCGCCCTCCACGGGAGAAGTGCAGAAGCCTGCGCCCAAGCCCGATCCGGCAGTCCTCCGCGCAGCCATCGACGCGCGCTTTGAGCAGCTACTTCGCCAGGTTCAGGCCAACCGCCCCAACGAAGATGTCTCCCTCATCCGCAAGGCGTGGGAGTTCTGTGTCCAGCACCACGAAGGCCAGATGCGCGCCTCGGGCGAGCCCTACGTCATTCATCCTCTCGAAGTTGCCGAGGTCCTTGCCGAGATGAAGCTTGACGCCACAGCGATCGCCGCAGGCCTGCTGCACGATTCCGTCGAAGACACTCCTGCCACAAATGAAGAGATCGAAGAGTCCTTTGGCGATCAGGTGGCCCACATTGTCGAGGGCGTCACTAAAATCGACAAGATCCAGTTTGCCAACCGCGAGGATCGCCAGGCCGAGAACGTCCGCAAGATGCTTCTTGCCATGGTCTCCGACGTTCGCGTCGTGCTGATCAAACTGGCAGATCGCCTCCACAATATGCGTACCCTCGAGCATCTGAAGCCCGAGCGCCAGGAGGCCATCGCGCGCGAAACCCTCGACATCTATGCCCCGCTGGCTCATCGTCTGGGCATGGGCAAGGTGCGCGGAGAGCTTGAAGATCTTGCCTTCCGTTACACCGATCCCGTCAGCTACGAGCAGGTCTCCGCTGCCGTCGAATCCCGCCGCATCGAGGGCGAGCAATTTCTCCGCAGCGTTGAAGACACCCTGGTTGAGCAGTTGCGCGAGAACAACATCGAAGCGCGGGTAGAGTGGCGCATCAAGCGCCTTTACTCCATCGCACAAAAAATCGAGCGATCCAAAGTCTCTTTCGATCAGGTCTACGATCTGCTCGCCATTCGCGTGATCACTCCAGATGTCGCTGCCTGCTACGCCGTATTCGGCCTTATTCATACAATGTGGCGACCGGTCCCCGGGCGTATCAAAGACTTCATCGCCATTCCCCGCGCTAATCGCTATCAGTCGCTCCACACCACTGTGATGGGAGCGGGCGGCCATCAGTTTGAAGTCCAGATTCGCACCGAAGAGATGCATCGGATCGCCGAGGAAGGCATCGCAGCCCACTGGAAATACAAATCCAGCGGCAGCGCCGTCACCGCGCGCGATGAGGAACGGCTCAACTGGATTCGCCAGCTTGTCGAGTGGCAAAAGGAGATGACCGACCCCAACGAGTTTCTCTCCAGCCTGAAGATGGACCTTTATCCGGATGAGGTCTACACCTTCACGCCGAAGGGGAAGGTCGTGGTGGTTCCCGCCGACGGCACGCCGGTCGACTTCGCTTACACCATCCACACTGAGGTGGGCCACACCTGCGTTGGCGCCAAGGTCAACAGCCGCATGGTGCCCCTGCGCACCAAGCTGCGCACGGGCGACATTGTTGAAATCGTCACGCAGAAAGATCACAAGCCGAGCCGCGACTGGCTCACCTTCGTCAAGAGCCCCCGCGCCCGCAACAAGATCAAGCATTGGCTCAACGAAGACCAGCGCGCCCGAGCCGTCGACGTCGGCCGCAAGCTCCTGGAGAAAGAGGCCCGTAAGTACAAGGTGCCCATGACCCAGATTTCGGATCAGGACCTGGGCCGCATCGCCAATGAATACGGCGTTGCCACCGCAGTCGATCTGTTCGCCACCATCGGCGCCGGCAAGCACACTGCCCACTCCATCCTAAGGAAGCTCGCGCCCGGCTTTCTTGAAGCTGCCGAACCGGAAACCGCAACCGAAGCGCAGCCCGGCACCGAAGCCGGCATGTCCGACGCCGTGCGAAAACTGCACCTCACCGGCTCCGACTCGCTCCAGGTTGAAGGCCAGAACGACCTGCTCGTCTATCGCGCGCGATGTTGCAATCCCATTCGCGGGGAAGAGATCGTTGGCTACGTCACGCGCGGCAAGGGTGTCGCCGTTCACGCACGAAGCTGCCCCAACGTGCAAAACCTCCTTTACGAGAGCGACCGCCGCATTGCCGTTGAATGGTCCCGCGTCGGCGACCAGGCCGCCGGCAGTTCCCAGCGCTACCCGGTCAAGATCACAGTGTTCTGCGACGACCGCACCGGCATGCTCAAAGAGCTAACCGCCGTCATCTCCGACGACAACACCAACATCCGCGGCGTCGACATCCGCAAGACCGAGAACGAAGAAGCCATCGTCGAGTTTGTTGTCGAGGCAGAAGACGTGCACCACCTCAATCGCATGGTTCTCGGACTGCGGCGCGTACCAGGCGTCCGCGCTGTCCAGCGCTCGCAAAAGGCCTAGCCCGCACAAACACCTGGCCGTCCCGCGCGTTTGCGCATCGCGCCCTCCTTCAACTTGCGGGTCCCGGCCCTTCTGCATCAGGCCGTCCCCCCTCTGAAGGAGTAGGTCTATAAAGCTCAGACATCCCACCTGCTCTTTGAAATCCTTGTTAGTAGTGTTGGCCTCCTCAGCACGGTGTGGTTCATAGCGCCCATTCATTTGCGCGCTTCAGCCATCAGGCTCAACCATGATCGTTCGATTTCCGAGAAGAGGTAGGCCATATGCCTGCAGTTCCCAACAGCACTTTCAGCGCAGCGGCGTATCTGGCCACCAGTGGTCCAGGACGAACCGCCGTTGACGTCAGGCCACGCGGCATCGTCTATGCGCAGGGTAGTCACGCAGACTCGGTCTTTTATCTTCGCAGCGGTCGCGCGAAACTTACCGTTGTCTCAAAGAGAGGCAAAGAGGCTACCGTCACGCTTCTTGGCGCGGGAGACTTTTTTGGCGAAGAGTCCATGAGCGCGGAAGATTCCCTGCACACCTCCACGGCCTCTGCCACCATGGCTTGCGAGGTTCTCAAGATTTCACTCGGTGAAATACGCCGCGTACTCCACGACGAGCACAAATTCTCCGATTTCTTCATGCAGTTCATTGTCAAGCGAGGCATTCGCACCCAGGCCGACCTCGTGGATCAGCTCTTCAACTCCAGTGAGCGCCGCCTCGCGCGCACCCTCTTGCTTATGGCAGACTACGGTGCTCCCGGAGCGCCCGTGGCGCTCATCCCCATCGTGACCCAAGAGACCCTGGCGGAGATGATCGGTACCACCCGCTCCCGCGTCAGCTTCTTTATGAATCGATTCCGCAAGCTTGGCTACATCGAGTACAACGGCCGCATCCACGTCCACAGGTCCTTGCTCAACGTCGTCCTGCACGACGAGCTACCCGAGGAAAATGCCTCACGGCCGAAACTTCTTGACCCGCCGCCTACCCCGGCAAGAGCAGCCAAGCGGGCAAAACTCGTTTAAAGGTCGGGCCGCCCATTCGCAAGCCCCACGTCACCTTAACTCGCTCGCACGCCAGGGAGAACATATGTCGTTCGGAATCTATGCTGTTGGCTTCGCTGTCCTCATTGCCGGACTCGCTTATGTCGCGCACCTCATGCGCATGCCCTCTCACTGGATCATTGCAGGCGCCATCGTTATGGTGGGCCTGGGCATCCTTTCGGCAGTCAAGGCCACACGTCAGAAGGACGCTGCCAGCTAAACCACCTTGCTTCCGGGCCGTCCAGAGCTCGCAGTGGACCTTGCCGCGCCCGCGCTACCATTTCCTCATGGCGGATCGTGACTCCCTCCTCCACGGCATTCACATTCTCGATGGCGGCATGGCCACCGAGCTTGAGCAGTTGGGCGCGAGCATCGACGGTCCGCTCTGGTCGGCCCATGTCCTTGAAGATGCGCCGGAAAAGATTCTTGTCGTCCATCGCGCCTACATCGCGGCCGGCGCAGACGTCATTGAAACGGCGAGCTATCAGGTGTCGGGGATGGGATATGCCGAGTTTGGGTTGACACCCGAACGCGCAGATGCTGCGCTGTTGCGCTCTGTCGAACTGGCCCGCACCGCCGCCGCAGAAGTCTCTCCTCGCCGCGTTCTCGTTGCCGCTTCGCTCGGACCCTACGGCGCTGCCCTCCACAATGGCGCGGAGTACCACGGCAACTACGACTGCACCCATGCGGATCTCGTTCGCTTCCACCAGGAGCGCATCGCCGTCCTCGCTGACGCGCGGCCCGAGCAGGCACCAGACTTGTTTGCCTTTGAGACCATCCCTTCGCTCGATGAAGCTGAGGCCGTAGGAGAGGCACTCGCTCCTTGGCCCCATCTAGCCGCGTGGTTCAGCTTCACCTGCCGCGACTCGGCGCACGTCGCTCATGGCGAGTTGATGGCCGACTGCGCCCGCGCCGTCGCTGGTTTTCCCCAGATCGCAGCCATCGGCGTCAACTGCACGCGGCCGTCTTTGATTGCCGACCTGATTGTAGAGCTGCGCAGCGCATCGAACAAGCCGATCCTCGTCTATCCCAACTCCGGCGAAGATTGGGACGCGCAGGCCCGCTGCTGGACGGGCACGAGCGATCCCGCCGACTTTGGCCGGGCCGCTTCGAATTGGTTTGCCGCCGGCGCACAGATTATTGGCGGCTGTTGCCGCACGCGGCCGGAGCATATTGCGCAAATATCGACGGCTGCATTCTTTGCCAAGCGTGCCCAAGGTGCGGGCAAAGGCCTCAAGCACTACCTTGATATGGTCCCGGATGCACCGCCCGACCCCGGCGACGAGTTGCCGGAGGGCTGGACGCCGCAATAAGCGCCACAAACTGACAACTGACCACCCGTCACTGACCCATGCTCTAAAGCACCTGCTTGGCAATCGTCATCAACTGCATATTCGACGTGCCTTCGTAGATCTTTCCCACCTTTGCGTCGCGATAGTACTTTTCGGCCGGATAATCGCGCACAAAGCCGTTGCCGCCGAAGACCTCAACGCACTGGCTCGCCACTCGCTCGGCCACCCCGGAGGCAAAGAGCTTGGCCATTGCTGCTTCCTTCACATAGGGCCGCCCCGCATCTTTGAGCCGTGCAGCGTTGTAGACCATCAGCCGCGCCGCCTCAATCTCTGTCGCCATCTTCGCCAGTGCAAACTGCACCGCCTGAAACTCCGCAATCGCCTTCCCAAACTGCTTCCGCTCTTTGGCATACCGCGCCGCATGACCCCACGCGCCCTCAGCCAAGCCCAGCATCTGCGCCCCTATGCCGATGCGTCCTTCATTCAGCGTCTCGATTGCGATCTTGTAGCCCTTGCCCCGCTCGCCCAGCACACACTCGGCGCCCACCTCGCACCCATCCAATATCAGCTCGCACGTGCTGCTTGCGCGGATGCCGAGCTTGTCTTCTTTGCGGCCAACTGTCAGCCCTGGAGTGCCCTTCTCGACAAGGAAGGCCGTGATCCCCCTGTATCCCGCACCGCGATCCACCGTGGCGAAGACGATGAACAGCCCCGCTTCGCGCGCATTCGAAATCCAGAGCTTGCGCCCATTGAGCCGGAACCCCGCCCCACCATTCAGCGTGCAGGCCTCTGCCTGCGTCTGGAGTGCAAAGGCATCTGATCCCGAGCCCGCCTCGGTCAGCGCATATGCCCCCACGGTTTCCGACGCCAGCTTCGGAAGCCAAAGCTTCTTCTGTTCATCTGTGCCCCATCGCCGCAGAGCGTTCACCACCAGCGTGTTGTGCACGTCCACCAGCACGGCCACCGCCGGGTCCACGGTCGAGATCGCTTCGATGGCCAGCACGGCATCAAAGAAGCTGCCTCCCGCGCCGCCCAAGTCTTCCGGAACCTCGATTCCCATGAGGCCCAGCTTGAAAAGCTGCTCGACCAGACCAGCGGCAAACTGCTGCTGCTCGTCCATCGCGCTCACTTGCGGCGCAATCGTCTCCTGGGCAAACTGCCGCACTGTAGACGCAAAAAGACTCTCCTCTTCAGAGAGCTGCGTAAGGGGGTTAGGGACGCTATGAGCCAAGCGAGGTTCTCCTCCGGCCTCGGAGTCTATCAAACGGGGCTGGGGGCGTGCCGTTGCTCACGTCTGGATGCAGAGCCCGGACGTAAACGCGACAAGGCGCCAAGGGGCGCCTTGTCGCGTCGCTTTATCCAGCGTCCTTATCACGCATCAAGGCTCAAATCGAGGCCGAACCGGAGTCCGTCGTTAGCGGTGTCCGCGGAAGCCAGCTCGAGCACCGGGCAGGGCATGTTCTCCGCCTGCCTCATGGCCGGCGTTGCCTACGTGGCCTTGCCCGTCGCGTGCCTCATTGCCGTGGAAGTGGTTGAACGGCGCCTCGCCGCGCGACGGCAGCGGCCCTCGGTAACCGTTATGAGGGTCAAAGCGATTGTCGACGTGGCCATAGAAACCACCATGGCCGTGGAACCATGGACCAGCTCCGATGAAGAGGCCGCCTACAAACCAGTCAGGCCCGTAGTAACCGTAGGGCGCGCAATCATAGGGAGCGTAGTCAAAGTATCCATATGGGCAGCCTGGTTCAACGCCAATATTGACGGCGATCTGGGCCGGTCCCAGGGTTGAACCGCTGAGCAACGCAATCGCGAGAGCTGAGAAAGCTAAGACTTTTCCGTGGATCATAGTCTCTCCTTGATTCCCTTAGATATCGGATTGGGGCAGGAAGTTGCATCTGAAATTTCTCTGTCCTGGTTTGAGATCGAAGCCGGCGATTACCTGTCGGCGGGTGGCCGATGGTCGTAGCTGCTGCGGAATCTTGGATTTGCGATGCCAATTTTGGCGCGGCGCTATTCAGCGTTGTTCTGCGACTTTTCGTTGGCCCTGATCCATCAGCCGTAACGCCGCGTTGCCGGTTCGGGGCGGCAAGAATCCGCTCGCCCGCGCTGCGATGGTCAGCTTTTCCTGGCTAATGTGCTTGCGGATCTGGCCACGTGCGTGGTCCGCCCATGGGCCGCGATTGTCGAGCTTCAGATACGCTTGCCAGTAGCGCAGCGATTGTCGCTTCTTTCCCTGGCGCTCGCATGCCAGCGCCAGGTTGTAGTGGGCATCGGCAAAGCGGGGTGCCAGTGCGATCGCCCGGCGGTACGCCACGACCGACTCATCCTGCCGCTGCAGCTCATCCAGCACGTTGCCCAAATCGAAAAACGCCAGCACATAGCCGGGATCGACCTCGGTCGCCCGCCGGTAGAGCTCCTCGGCGCGGTCAAACTGGCGAAGATGAAAGTGAATGGTCCCCAGGTTGATGTACGCCGGCGCGTACTCTGGGTCAATCCCCAGAATCTCCTCGTAGAGCTGAATCGCCCGCTGTTTCTCGCCGCTCTCTTCGGCTTGTACCGCGCCCAGAAACCGCTCCTGGATGCCGCG
>Ga0182015_10001333_pt1 | contig 32858 bp, 29 predicted proteins | sample 712P3MmetaG_FD_120478 | JGI IMG/M metagenome (GOLD analysis project Ga0182015, IMG submission 120478) | Permafrost microbial communities from Stordalen Mire, Sweden - 712P3M metaG | ecosystem: Environmental > Terrestrial > Soil > Wetlands > Permafrost | place: Sweden: Stordalen | collected...
ACCCCTTGCCGAACTCACGCTCGATCTGCGTGAGTGCACCCTGCAGCGCGGCCACGCGGGCCTTAGCCGCCTTTTCGTCTTCTGTCGCGGTCATCCTGAAAGCTCCTCTTGTTTGTCTGTAGGGCCACGCTACGGACCAATTCGGACAGAACAACGCGATCGCAGCGACCTGGCCCGCTCACCACCCCCCGACGCTGGCAAGTGCCTCGTAGCGCGCACCGTCGGGCTCGAGATGGGAGCGCAGGAGAACAACTTTGTCGGCCACGAAGGAGAGCTGCGGCGTTGGAGGAAACCCACTCGCGAGCATCTCGTTGCGTGCCACGTGCTCAGCGGATTTGCCGCCGAAGCGACCACGACGACCACCGAGTCCTGCCCGCATCCGCGCCACCGTCACGTGTGGCCGGAAGCGCTCGCGTCCCGGGGCCCAGTCGATCGTCGCGGTGATCTCGCGCACGAGCAGCGAACGCAGCCGGCCGAGACCGCCATCCGGATCCCCCACCTCAACGGCGAGCACACGCGGTTGCCGCGGCGGCAGAAACACGGGCGCGCCAATCGCGAGCTCGCCGACCGCAGCGACCGGCTCAGCCGCGGCACTCAGTACACCGGCGAGCTCATCGACACAGGCAAGCGGCTGCTCGCCGAGGAAGCAGAGCGTGATGTGCAGCGCCTCTGGCGCGAGACGGCGCGCGCCCCCGACAGGGCCGCCGCTCACCGCACCTACAGCGCCGAGCGCCGTGCGTGCCCAGCGGGCCAGCTCCGCGCTGACCTCGACCGGCAGGCTCACGGCGACGAAGAGCCGCGCGCGGACACCACCCGCGTCGCTGCGGCCGGCGGGACTCACGCCGCGGCCGTGTCGCTTTCCGCGGCCGGATCGCTCGCAATCGACGCGTCGCGCTTCCCCTCCACCGCCCCGTCGCTCTCCCCCAGCAACAGCCGGCGCAGCAGGTGCATCGCGAGCGTCGTCGTGCGGTCGCGCACTTCCGCGCGGTTACCTGGCAGAAGCGAGCGGCGCACGAGGTGGCGTCCGTCAGGCGCGCTCGCGCCCACAAAGACGAGGCCGACCGGCTTCTCGGCGCTGCCGCCGTCGGGACCGGCGATTCCGGTGACGCCGACGCCGATGTCGGACGAGAGCCGCTCGCGCGCCCCGTCGGCGAGCGCCAGCGCCGTCTGCGCTGACACCGCCCCATACTGCGCGAGCACGTCGTGGCCCACGCCGACCAGCTCCTCCTTCACCTCGTCGGAGTAGGCGACGATTCCGCCCCGCAGGTACGAAGAGGATCCCGGCCGTTCGGTCAACCGCCCGGCGAGGAGCCCACCGGTGCAGGACTCGGCGACCGCCAAGCTCAAGCCCTGCTCGACAAGGATCCCCGCAACCTGGTCGTCGACGAGGCTCCCGTCCTCGGAGAACAGCTCCTCGCCATGGCGCTCGCGCACAACAGCAACAAAAGCCTCGTAGATCGTGGCGTCCCCGGCCTCGAAGCGCGTGACGATCTCGATCTCGCCGCGGCGCAGGCACGTCGTCACCTCGATCCGGGTGAAATCGACGCCTCTCTCGTCCGCCACCCGCAGCGTCTGGGCGATCTGCGACTCGGGCAAGCCGTAGAGGCGCAGCATCCGCTGCTCGTAGGTCGTCCGCCCGGCCACGGCGCGCGCAAACGCCTCGGTCTCCACTGCGGCATGCCACAGCGCCTGCAGCTCGCGCGGCGGGCCCGGCAGCACGACGACGGTCGGTCGATCGCCCCCGTCGGCGGGCGGCACGACGAGGCCCGGAGCGGTTCCGACCGGCGCGAGCACGGTCGCGCCTTCAGGCACCACCGCCTGCTTGCGGTTCGACGCCCGGATTTCCTCCTCTGTGAGGTGTGGCCAGCGGCTGCGCATCGGCCGCAGGATCTCGGCGATCCGCGCCTCGAGCGCGACATCGAGGACCATCGCGCGCCCGGCGAAGCCACCGACGACGGTGGCGGTAAGGTCATCGGCGGTCGGTCCGAGACCGCCGCTCGTAACGATCAGGCTGACGCCGAGCGAGGAGCACCACTCGAGCGCGGCGAGCATGTCATCGGGACGGTCGCCGACGATCGTCACGTGCGCGAGATCGATTCCGAGCTCGAAGAAGCGCGCAGCGAGCCAGGGACCGTTGCGATCGCTCACGCGGCCGCCGAGCAGCTCCGTGCCGGTGACGACGATTGCTCCCCGCGCGCTCACGTGCAGTCAAGCCGCGTCGGCGTCGCCAGCTTCTTGCGCACTTTCGCTGTGATCTCATAGCGGACGTCACCGCTGGCCTGCTGGATGGCAAACGTGTGACCGTCGATCTCAAGCCTCGCCGACGTGTTCCCGAGTGTGAGAATGAACTGGCGCGAGTGATACGTCACGCGCGACGATCGCCCGTCGAGGACGAGGCCCGGAATGCGGATGGCACCGCCGTCGGCGACCAAACAGACATAAACCGACGTCGTCGGCTGCACCTCGAGTGACACACAGTCGCTCGGCATCGGCTTGCTGGCGCAGCCGCCGCCACCATGGGCGATGGTGCTCCCCCTGCCCGCCAGGGTTGCCCCCGACCCGGTCCCGGCCGCCAGCGAGTGCGACAAACCGCTCGGCGGCGAGGTCGATCCGCCGCCGTGCTCGATCAGCACGACTACCACGGCGAGCACGACGATCAGCACCGCGGTTCCGGCCCAGCGCGCGCGGCGCCCCCGCCCCCCTCGCACGCCGCCGCCACCGCCAGCGCGCACGCCCGACCCAAAACTCGGGCGCACCGGGATCAGGTCAAGCTCGTGCGGTTCCTCCCACTGGCGCTTGTACTCGTCGACGAGCATCCGCCCGTCGAGGCCGAGCATGTCGCCGTAGGAGCGCAGAAACGCCTTGGTATAGGTGGGACCCGGCAGCAGGCTCCATTCCTCGTTCTCGAGCGCCCGCAGGTACTTCGCGCGGATCCGTGTGGCCTCCTCGATCTCGGAGATGTCCCGCCCGTCGCGCATACGCGCTTCGCGGAGTGTGGGTCCAATACCGGGCATATGCAGGGCAAGCGTAGCGCCGCGATCCGGCGCGGCCCAGCCAGCGGGCTACTGCGTGTCGGATCCGGCGATGTGAATCGCCTCGCCGGCGCCCGCGCCGCCGGGAGCGCCACCGCCGGCCCGCTGCGAGCGCTCGCCGAGCGCCGCCAGCACGCGCGGCAGGTCAGCTTCGGTGACGAGCACCTGACGCGGCTTCGAGCCTTCGTAGCCGGAGATGATGCCGCGCCGCTCGAGCATGTCGATGACGCGGCCGGCGCGCGTATAGCCGAGGCGCAGGCGGCGCTGCAGCATCGAGGTCGACGCCGTTCCCATCTCGACGACCAGCTCGATCGCCGCTTCGAGCAGCGGGTCCTCGTCGGGGTCAAAGCCGTCGTTCTCGCCATCGCCGTCCTCCTCGTGCGCTTCGACCTCCTCCAGCAGCTCCTCGCGCAGCTCCGGCTCGCCCTGGCGGCGCCAGTGGTCGGTCAGCGCGGCGATCTGCGCCTCGTCGACGTAGGCGCCCTGAATGCGCTGTGAGCTAGAGCTGCCGATCGGCGCGAAGAGCATGTCGCCGGCGCCGAGCAGCGACTCGGCGCCATTCTGGTCGAGGATCACGCGCGAGTCGATCTGCGAGGACACGGCGAAGGCGATCCGCGACGGGACGTTCGCCTTGATCATCCCCGTGATCACATCGACGCGCGGCGACTGCGTCGCGAGCACGAGGTGGATACCGACGGCGCGCGCCTTCTGCGCGAGGCGGATGATCGAATCCTCGACATCGGTCGGCGCAACCATCATCAGGTCGGCGAGCTCGTCGATCACGCAAAGGATGTAGGGCAGCGGCGGGTCACCCGCCGCGAGGCGCACGCGGTTGAGCTCGACCAGCGATCGTGTCCGCGAGATCGACATGATCCCGTAGCGCTGCTCCATCTCGCGCACCAGGTTCATCAACGCGTTGGCCGCCATCCGCGGGCTCGTGATCACCGGCGTCAGCAGGTGCGGGATCGAGTCGTAGTGGTTCAGTTCGACCTGCTTGGGATCGACCAGCACGAGCCGCACGTCGTGCGGCGTCGCGCGCAGCAGGATGCTCGCGAGCATCGCGTTGACCGCGGCCGACTTGCCGGCCCCGGTCGTACCCGCAACCAGCAGGTGGGGCATCTTCGCGAGGTCCGCGCCGATCGCGCGTCCCGCCACGTCCTTGCCGAGCCAGACCGTCAGCGGCGACCAGTCTTCGGGCGGCTCCTGGTAGACGTCGCCGAGGCGGACGATCCGCCGCTTGGCGTTCGGGACCTCGACGCCGACCGCCTGCTTGCCGGGGATCGGCGCCAGGATCCGCACGTCTGTGGCGGCGAGCGCGTAGGCGAGGTCATCTTTGAGCGCCGCGACCTTCGCCACCTTGATGCCGGCGGCGAGCCGCAGCTCATAACGCGTGATGTGCGGGCCGGCGACGGTCCCGACGACGGTCGCCTGCACGCCGAAGTGACCGAGCGCCTCGACCAGCCGCGCGGCGACCTTCGCCTGTCCCGCGGTGTCCGGGCGCGTCTCTCCGCCGCTCGAACGCGTCAGGATGTTGGCGCTCGGCAGGCGCCAGTGAAACGCCGGATCGTCGGTGACCGATGCGCGAAAGCGCCCCTGCGGCGTTAGGCTCGCGGCGTCGAGTGTCCCCAACGGCGGCTCTTCTTCTATTGGCTCCGCTCCTTCGGGCTCCGCCTCGAGCATGGCGGCATCGAAGAGCGAGGCGTTGCTGTCGGGCTCGAAATCGTCAAAGTCACGCGAGTCGTTGGAGGGCGCTTCGACATGACCGGCGCGGATGACGAGCTCGCGTCCGTGCGGATCGGGCGCCACGATCGCCGCTGGCAGTTCGGTGTCGTAGGGCACCGACGTCCTTGTCACCGTGCGGCGCACCGTCGCGACCTCTCCCAGCCGCCGCCTGGCGCCCGCCACTGTGCCGCCGGCGGCGCTGATCGCCAGCGCCAGCGAGCCGCCGCTGAGCAGCGCGATGCCGGCGAGCAGCAGGAATACGGCGAGGAAGTCCGCGCCGAGCGTACCGGCGACGTGGCCGGCTGCCCACAGCTCGGCCTGCCCGACGATGCCGCCGCGGTGCTCGAACAGCGTGGCACTCCAGTAGTGCGCCGACGCGGGCGAGCCACTGACGCCGAGCGTGTTGGCGGCAAGCGCGAGCGTGGCCGATGCGAAGAGGAAGAACGGGCTGACGCGCAGCGGTCGTGGCGAGCCGATCAGCGGTGCGAGCACGAGCATTGCGCCGGCGGCGCCGAAGGCGACCGGGACGCCATCGCGCACCACCCCGAAGAGCCAGGCCAGCGCGCGCGCGGCGCCGTTGCCGGCGCTGCCGCCGTTCCAGTGCGCGTAGAGCACACCACCGAGAAAAACCCCGATTGCAGCGAGGCCGAGGCCCAGCACGTCAAGTTCGCGCTGGTCGAGCTTGAAGTCGCGCCAACTGGGCCAGCCGCGCCGACGCCGCGTGCGCCGACGACCGCTCGCCCTCCCGCGCGCGGGCGCTCGGCGACGCTTGGCGGCGCTACGCGCCGGTGTGGCACGGCGCTTGGGGCTTGCTCGGGGAGCCATCGCCTGGCCATTCGACACCGGCGCGCGTTTGCCTGCGCCTTCAACGGCCAATAAAGATCGCGAAGCAGCCGCTGCGCACGCCCTAACATCGGTGTGATGAACGACTATGCGCGTGCTCCCCGCGTGCTCGTGGTTGAGGACGATGGAGATATCGCCGACGTGCTCGTGCGTTCGCTCCGCCTCGAGGGCTACGACGTGCGCCTAGCGACCGACGGTGTGGTCGCCCTCGACGAGGCCCACGCCTTCCTGCCGGACCTCGTGATCCTCGATCTCGGCCTGCCGCGGATGGACGGCGTCGACGTCGCCAAGCAGCTGCGCAGCGACGACGACGTGCCGATCTTGATGCTGACCGCCCGCGACGCGCTCGAAGCACGGGTCGTCGGCCTCGATGCCGGCGCCGATGACTATCTCGTCAAGCCGTTCGAGCGCCAGGAGCTTTTGGCGCGACTGCGCGCCCTGTTGCGACGCCGCCCACCGCGCGGCAGCGCGTCGTTGCGTGTCGCCGATTTGTCGCTCAACCCGGACACCCACGAGGTCTTTCGCGGCGAACGCGGCATCGATCTGACCCAGCGCGAGTTCGAGCTGCTCGAGTACCTGCTGCGCAACGAGCGCATCGTGATCTCACGCCAGCGCCTGCTCGACGAGGTCTGGGGCTACGACCCGTTCTCGACGACCAACACGATCGAGGTCTTCGTCTCCAACCTGCGGCGCAAGCTCGAGGCCGGCGATGAGCCGCGCCTACTGCACACGATCCGTGGAGCCGGCTACGTCCTCCGCGCCTGAGCCGTCACCGGCGCCTATGTCCCCCGCGCCTGAGCCGTCCCCCGCCCCCGAGGCTCGGCGCATGCGGACGCCCCTCTCGCGGCTGCCGATCCGCCTGCGACTGGCGGTCAGCGTCGGCGCCGTGACGTTTGCCGTGCTGCTCGTCTTTGCCGTTGCCGTCCGCACCTTGACCGCGCATCGCCTGCGTTCGGACTTCGACACGCAGGTCAACACGCAGGCGAGCAACCTCGCGCACGAACTGCACTTCAACATCACCTCGGGCCAGATCATCGTCCCGAACCTGACCAACTTCGCGAGCCTAGACGGCGGCGCTGCAGCCGTCTCCACGCTCGACGGCAACTCCGAGGTGACTTCGTCGGGCGCCCCGAACATGGGCTCGCCGCTACACCCCGTTTCACAGATCCACGGCTACCGCGTCGTCACGCTGCGGGTCGTGGTCCCGCCATCGGGCGACGCCGTCCTCGTCCAGTACGGCCTACCGCTGGCGCCGCTTGACTCGCAGATCGACGAACTCGGCGTGATGTTGCTGCTCGGTGTGCTCGCCGGCACCGCGCTGGCCTTCGGCGCCGGGGCGCTCGTCGCGCGGCGGGCGATCACGCCGATCGCCGAGCTGACCGAGGCCGCGAGCGAGATCGAGCGGACCGGTGATCCGACACGCACCTTGCCGCCGGTGACTGCCAACGACGAGGTCGCCGAGCTGTCGCGCACGCTCGCAACGATGCTCACCTCGCTCAACGACGCGCGCGCGCGAACCGAATCCGCGCTCGATCGCCAACGGCTCTTCGTTGCCGATGCCTCGCACGAGCTGCGCACGCCGCTGACGAGCGTGCTGGCGAACCTCGAGCTGCTCGAGGACTCGCTGCAGGGACCCGAGCGCGAGCTCGCGCGCTCGGCGCTGCGCTCGACCCAGCGCATGCGCCGGCTCGTCGCCGACCTCCTGCTGCTCGCGCGCTCTGACGTCAAGCAGCCGCCTTCGTCCGGTCCGCTCGATCTCGCAGATCTCGTGGTGGCTGCGGCGAGCGAGCTCGAGCCAACGAGCGATAACCACGTGCTCACGCTCGATGTCGAGCCGACGCCGCTCGTTGGCAGCGCCGATGACCTCCATCGCGTCGCGATCAATCTGATCGAGAACGCGATCCGCCACACCCCGCCGGGCACCCACATCACCGTCGCGACGCACCTGCGCCGCGACGGGCAAGCCGAACTGACCGTCGCCGACGACGGGCCCGGCATCCCGCCGGCGATCAAGGAGCACCTGTTCGAGCGCTTCGTGCGCGGCGGCGGCGAGAGCAGCGGCTCCTTCGGTCTCGGCCTGGCGATCGTCGAGGCGGTCACCCAAGCCCACGGCGGGACGGTCACGGTCAAGAGCACGAGCCGCAGCGGCACGCGCTTTGTCGTGCGACTCCCCGCCCAGGCCCTGGCTCCCCCAGCGGCGACGCAGGACGAACACGCAGCCCTGGCGGCAAGCGCAGCGTCTTAGAAATCCGCGCTTTCCGAATCGTCGTAGGGTTCGACCTCGTTCCGTTTGCGCGCCCTGCTCGCGGCCGCAGCGGCACGAGTGGTCGACGTTACTGACCTCAGCGAAAAGCTTCCGATCATTGAGGGGTAGAAGACATGGCTAAGGGGAAGTCAATGCCCGACGGCGAGCCGACGATCGTGATCGCTGAGGAGTCCGAGGTCAGCGTGCTGATCGCTCAGGGCGAGACTGAAGATAAGAGCGCTCAGGACGTCGTTGACGAGATTCACGCGGCTGCTGAGGAAGAGGCGGGCGCAAGCAAAGAGCAGGCCTACGGCCGCATCGGTCAACCGTTCGACCGGCAGTCACCGTTCTTCGTCGGCTTGACGGGCGCGTTCGGGGTTGCGGTCGTCTTCCTGGTTGTCTCGGCGGTGCTGGCCGCCGGCCAGATCCTGCTCCTGCTCGCGCTCACAGTCGTCATCGCGGTCGGCCTGGACCCGGCCGTCGTGTGGATTCACCGCCGCGGCATCCCGCGCTGGGCCGCCGTTGTCGTCGTGCTCGCGGTCGCGCTCGGCATTTTTGCCGGGTTCATCGCGGTGGCCGTGCCGATCATGGTCCACCAAGCCTCGACACTCGCGAACAAAATCCCGCATTACCTGCAAACCCTCAATAACAAGCACACGTTCCTAGGAAAGCTGAACGGCCGCTACCACATCGTCAAGTCGATCCAGAAGTTCATCAGCAAGGGTGGTTCCTCTGCGATCGCGGGCGGCGTGCTCGGATTCGGCAAGCTTGCGCTCGACCTCATCGCCGCCGTGATCTTGGTGCTGATCATCTCGATCTACCTGCTCGCCGACCTCCCACGCGTCAAACGCGGCCTCTACCAGCTCGCCCCCGCCTCACGCAGGCCGCGGATGGTCCTTCTCACCGACGAAATCCTGAGCCGTATCGGCGGCTACGTCCTCGGCGACCTGTTCACGTCGTTCATTGCTGGGTTTGGCACCTGGGCGTGGTGTCTGGCGCTCGGGATTCCCTACGCGCTTCTTCTCGGCTTGCTCGTAGCTTTGCTCGACCTGATCCCGGTTGTCGGCTCAACCGTAGGAGGCATCATCGTCGCGCTTATCGCGCTGACCGTCTCGCCGACCGTCGCCGTCGCGACCGCTGCTTTCTACTTTGTCTACCGGTTCCTCGAGGACTACCTGTTCACACCCCGGGTCATGGCGCGCACCGTCCAAGTCCCCGGCTTGCTCACAGTCATCGCGACGGTGATCGGCGGCACCCTCCTCGGGATCATCGGAGCGCTCATCGCGATCCCCATCGCTGCCGCAATCAAACTCATCATCGAACAAACCGCAATCCCGAGCCTCGATCGCAGCTAGCAGACGCGGCTCGCCACCAAGCGACCAACCGCGACTGCTTCCCCACGGGAGCATGCGCGGGGCGAGCCGGCGGTGCGAGTATCCGGCGGGTGGTTTTCGATGATCATGCGCGCGCGGAGTCTTTTGGTTCGGTCGCCGAGCTTTACGATCGCGTGCGTCCGTCGTATCCGTCCGAGCTGATCGACGCGCTCCTTGTCGAAGGACCTCGGTCCGCTGTGGACGTTGGCTGTGGCACCGGCATCGCGGCGGCGCTACTCATCGCTCGCGGATGCCGAGTCGTGGGTGTCGAGGTCGACGAGCGGATGGCGGAGCTTGCGCGCGCGAAGGGCATCGAGGTAGAGGTCGCGTCGTTTGAGCTGTGGGAGACGGCGCGCCGGATGTTTGACCTTGTCACGGCTGCACGGTCCTGGCACTGGGTGGAGCCCAAAGCTGGCGCTGCGAAGGCCGCCGCAGTGCTCAACCCGGGAGGGCGAATCTGCGCTTTTTGGAACATCGGCGTTCCGCCAACGGACGTGCGCGAGTGGATGACACCGATCTATCAGCGTCTCGAACCGGGCATCTCGGATGGTTCGGTCGTGCTCGGAACGACCGCCCCGCACGCACAAGTTGCCTTGCACATGGCCGCACTCGCAACATCGACCGAGTTCGAGCCGATGTCAAACGCGGTCTTCCCATGGACGATGACCTACAGCGCCGCCACCTGGATCGACGAACTCAACACCCACAGCGACCACCAGACACTTCCACCCGAGCGGCGCGAGCGCTTGCTTGCGGCCGTTAGCGAAGCCATCGACGCAATCGGCGGATCGTTCGACATGCACTACGACGCCGTCCTCATCAGTGCAAACAGGACCTAGATCAAGACGACCCCTCGTCGCCATGTGCTGGTGGCGGTTGCGTTCTTACTCGGCTCGTCGCATCAGGGTTGTAGGCGAAATGGCGGGTACTGGTCGGTGACGAGGACGAACGCGTAGGCGACGACGCGGTTGTGCCAGCGGATCACGCCTTCGACGTAGCCGAAGATTCCGCGCGGATAACGGCCCGTGAGCAGGATCGTGAACCACGCGCCTATCACCACGATGATCGCGCCGAGGTAGAGGAAGAAGAGCACGATGTAATGAGGGATGGCCAGGAACCATTTGACGAGTGGCAGCCAGCGATTGAGGTCGTGTTCGGCGTCGGGGTAGGCGAAGTCGAGGTGCAGAGATTGCTCGTCGTCGGTCGATGGGTAGCGGTCGTCCATGAGCGCGACGTAGAGTCCAACGCGCGTAAAGAAGCGCAGGATTTGCAGGTTCCAGTCAAACCACCAGCGCGGATAACGCTGGCGAAACACGATCAACAGCAGCGGCGGCAGGAACAGCAATCCGGTTCCGCCGACGGCGATCGAGGTTGCCCCCGTGCCTCCGTGACCGCCGTAATGTCCGCTGTAGCCGGTGATGCTTGCGAGGACAATCGCGATCGGGATCACGGTGAAGATCCGCAGCGCCGTGGTCAGACGATTCAAGGCACGGTCGGGGTAATCGATCGAAAGGCTTACTGGATAGTCGTCATTCATGGCGATGGACTCCCCGGAGGGTCGGTACGTCAGCCCAGCGTGAGGGTTTCAGGCCGGCGCTCGGTTCTTGCGGTCCGGACTGGGGTCAGACCCCCGTTGCGGTCGGTTCAAGCGGTGGTGTCGCGTCGGGCGCGACGTCGGCGACGCCGGGTCGCGCTCGCGCGGTCGAGCCCTCGATGTTGATGTGCGGCAGCAGCTTGTCCAACCAACGCGGCAGGCGCCAAGTGATCGGTCCGAGCAATTCGAGGACCGCCGGCAGCAGCATGCAACGCACGACAATTGCATCGAGCAGGACGGCGACGGCGAGCCCGAAGCCAAACTCCTTGAGGGTGCGCTCATTGCCGAGCGTGAACGAGAGGAAGACGCAGACCATGATCGCGGCGGCGGCTGTGATCACGCGCCCGGTTAGTGCGATGCCGTCGCCGACCGCCGCCGACGCGTCGCGGTGGACGATCCAGCGTTCGCGCACGCGGGAGACGAGGAACACCTCGTAGTCCATCGAGAGCCCGAAGACAACGGCGAACATGATCACCGGGACCCAGGCCTCGATCGGGCCCTTTTGCACTCCCAGCACGCTCGCGCCGATGCCGTCCTGGAACACCGCGACGACGACGCCGAGCGCAGCGCCAATCGTCAGCAGGTTCATGATCGCCGCTTGGATCGGGATGACCACCGAGCGGAACATCAGAAGCAGTAGAAGCGCCGACAGCAAAATCACGATGCCGAAGAACACCGGCAACTTGTTGCCGAGGACGTGAGAGAAGTCAATCGAGCCGGCGGTGAAGCCGCCGACGAGGACGTGCACGCCGGTCTGCCGGTCGAATCTAGGTAGTACGTCGTCGCGGAGGTGGTTGACGAGGTTGGTGGTCTTGACGGCCTGCGGAGCCGAGTTGGGGTAGGCCTCGATGACCGCCACTGTTCCCGCTGGCGCGATGCGCGGCGCGGTGACCGCGACGATGCCAGGAGTGGATTTGACCGCTGCACTGAGCGCAGGGAGCGCCGCCTGGTCGCGGTTAGGCAGCTCTGCGACCAGCAGGAGTGGGCCATTGAAGCCCGGCCCGAAGCCTTGCGCAAGCAGGTCGAAGGCGTGCCGCGAGCTGGTGCTCGAGGGGTCGTTGCCTGCGTCGCTGCTGTCCAGTCGCATCGCGAAGACGGGGATCAGCAGCACGACCATCACGACGAGTGCACCGATCGCAAGCGGCCACGGCCGAGCATGCACGGTCTTGCTCCAGCCGAGCCACGTCGGTCTGTGGGATGCGGTCGCAGGTGCGCCGCCACCGCCCGTGTCCGCCACCGGCGCGCGACGACCAAACAGGTGCCTGCGGGCGCCGCGCGGCCGTACCAGTCGCGGGCCAAAGCGCGACAGCAGTGCCGGCAGCAGTGTCAGCGACGCGATAAGTGTCAGCAGCACCGCGATCACGGCAGCGATCGCGAGGCCGTACATGAACGCAACGCCGGTGGCGAACATGCCGAGCAGGGCGATCACGACGGTCGTGCCGGCGAGCAGAATTGCCCTTCCTGCAGTGTCCATCGCCTCGGTCACCGACCGCTCGACGTCTCCGTATGTGGCGTAGTTCTCCCGGAACCTCGTGACGATGAACAGCGAGTAGTCGATGCCGACACCGAGGCCGATCATCAGCGCGAGATCAGGACCGACGTTCGAGATGTTCGTGACGCGCGTCGCGAGTCCGATCAGCGCCACCCCCGTGATCAGGCCAAACGCGGCCGTGATCAGCGGCATGCCCGCCGCCATCAGCGAGCCGAAGGTGATCAGCAAGATGAAGAGCGCTGCGACCACCCCGACCTCGGTCGCGGGACCGATGCTGAAGCCCTCCGCGTCCTCGACCACCTGACCGCCGGCTGTGACCTCAAGGCCTGCCACGTGTACGGCGTTGACGTCCGCGAGAAGCGGTTTGCCGACATCGGTCGGGAGCGAGTTGGCGGGCTTGTTGTAGTTGACCGTGGCGAACGCGGTCATCCGATTGCTCGAGACCTGGAGCGCGCCCTGCGCCGCGTAGGGACTGACGACGCCCGTGACGTCTGTGAGCCCGCTCACGCGCTTCAAGAGCGGTGTGATCGCTGCGCGTACTGCCGGCGCCTCGATCGTTCCACTTGAGACGTGAAAGACGATCGAGTCGATGTCGCCGCTCTGAGTCTTGAAATCCTGAACGAGAAGGTCATGCGCACGTTGCGAGTCGGTGCCCGGAAGGCTGTAGACGGTTACGTAGTTCGGCCCGACCGCGTGCGAAGCGGCAGTTGCCACCACAGCAAGCACAAGCCACGCGAAGACGACGCGGCGACGGTGGGCCATACACCAGCGTGCGAGTCGCGGCATGGTTATCGCCCTCCGCGAAGCGTTCGCGCGTCGTGCAAACGCACAGCAGGGGTCAATCCCACGTACCCGGCCGCCAGTGCGGCGGGCACAGCCCCCTCGCGCGAAACGGGTACAGCAGGCGGATCCGGCATGACGGCCCCCGAGGTTGATAAACGATCAGAGGTCACGTCACGCTGCCAGCCCGTGGCCGACCGCGCAGTTAATGCCCTCAGCGATGAAATTACTGCGCCTGTCAAGGAACACGCCTCAGTCGAAGGAGCGATCAGGACCGGAAGTCGCACGGTCGGCTTCGGCTGGAGGGCGCCGGGCAGCGTTGGATGTCGGCGGTCTTAGACCTCGACGACCACCGGCAGGACCATCGGCCGGCGGCGCAGGCGTTCGTAGACAAGGGCCGCGAGACGGTCGTGGAGGCGGTCGCTGAGGACCCCCAGTTCGCGCACGCCCTCGGCGAATGCGCTCTCGAGGGCATCCTCGACGGCGTCCTTGATCTCATCGACGAGCTCGCCGGCCTCGTCCATGAAGGGCACGCCCCGGAAGATCACCTCGGGATCGGCGACCGAGCCGCCGCTCTGCTCGGAGATCGTCGCGACGACGATGAAGATGCCGTCGGCTGAGAGCATTCGCCGATCGCGCAGCGCGGCGTCGGCGATGTCGCCGATGTCGACGCCGTCGACGAAGATCATCCCGGCCTGGATCGGCGCGCCGAATCGCGCTCCGCGCTTGTCGATCTCGAGCACCATGCCGTTCTCGGCACGGAAGATCGAGTCGGCGTCGATGCCCACCGCTTCGGCCAGCTGGCCGTGCAGCTTGATCCGCTTGTAATCGCCGTGGAAGGGCATCACGTAGCGCGGCTTGACGAGGTTCAGCATCAGCTTCAGCTCCTCGGCGTAGCCGTGACCCGAGGCGTGGATCGGCGCGTCGCGCGTCGTGATCACGTCGCAACCGATGTGGTAGAGGCGATCAACGGTTTCGTTGACCGCACGCTCGTTGCCGGGGATCGGCGTCGCCGAGAAGACGACCGTGTCGCCCTCGTGCAGCTTGACCTGGGGATGGTCGAGGTAGGCCATGCGGCGCAGCGCTGACAGTGGCTCGCCCTGGGACCCGGTCGAGATGATCACGATGCGATCGTCGGGGAAGTCATCGATCTCGCGCGCCTGGACCATCACGCCGGGGGGCAGCTCGATGTGGCCGAGCTGGCTGCCGATGCCGACGTTCTTGCGCATCGAGCGGCCGATCAGCGCAACCTTCCGGTCGAGCGCTGCCGCGGCGTCGATCACCTGCTGGACGCGGTGGATGTTGGAAGCGAAACTCGTGACGATGATGCGACCGTCGGCACGCGCGAAGACCTCCTCGAGGTGGGGCCCGACGCCCGACTCCGAGGGCGAGAAGCCGTCGCGATCGGCGTTGGTCGAATCGCCGCAGAGCAACAGAACGCCCTCGGCGCCGAGCTGCGCAAGCCGCGAGACATCGGCCGGCTCGCCGTCGACGGGCGTCTGGTCGAACTTGTAGTCGCCGGTCAAGAGAACCGTGCCAAGCTCGCCGCTCAGCGCCACAGCGCAGGAGTCGGGGATCGAGTGCGTCATGTGGATCAACTCGAGCTTGAACGGGCCGAGGTCTACCTCATCGCCCGGGGCGAGATCGACCAGCTCGACGTCGCGCAGCTTGTGCTCGTCGAGCTTGGAGCGCGCCATCGCCATCGTCAGCGGTCCGCCATAGACCGGCGGCGTCGCCTTCGCGCCGAGCTCGCGTAGTACCCAAGGCAGCGCGCCGAGGTGGTCCTCGTGGCCGTGGGTGACGACAATCGCCTCGATCTCGTTGGCGTGCTCGCGCAAGTACGAGAAATCGGGCAGCACGAGGTCGATGCCGACCATCTCCGGCGTCGGGAAGCGCAGGCCAACGTCGACAACAACGATCCGACCGTCCTGTTCGACGACCGTCATGTTCTTGCCAATCTCGCCCAGACCGCCGAGCGCCAGCACACGCAGTGAACTCACGCGGTCAGTTGCCCCAGCAGCTGGTGGCGTTCGAGCATCGCGCGCACTGCGGCGCGCTCCTGCTCGTCGGCCTCGACGAGCGGCAGCCGCAGCCCGCCGACGCGGTGACCGAGCATTTCGAGCGCCGCCTTGGTGCAGGTGGGGCTCGCCGTCATGAAGAGCGTCGCGTAGACGTCCTGCAGCGACGCGTCGATCGCGGCGCGATTCTCAGGCTCGTCGACCATCCGTCGCTGGTCCGGGCCGACAATGTGGCTCGCCACGAGAATCCCGCCTGGCTCCCCCATGTCGAGCGCGCGCGCGAACGTGGAGTCGTTACCGGCATAGATCCGCAGACCGTCGACCGGAGCCAGGTTGGCGTCGTTGGCCTGCTTGACGAAGTCGATCCGTTCGATCTGCGCGAGCTCGGCGAGCAGATCGTTGGGCATATCGGTGCCGGTGCGCAAGGGGATGTTGTAGAGGACGACCGGCACGCTTGAGGCGCGCGCGACCTCCTGATAGTGGCGGAGGATGCCGCGGCGGCTCGGCCGGTTGTAGTAGGGCGTCACCGAAAGCACTGCGTCGACGCCGAGCGCCGACGCGCGCTCGGTGAGATAGACGGCGTGGCGGGTGTCGTTGGAGCCGGCTCCGGCGATGATGGTGATCCCGGGCGGACGTTCGCGGACGGCGAGCTCGATCAGGCCGAGGTGCTCCTCGTCCTTGAGCGTCGAGGCCTCGCCGGTCGTGCCGGCGACGACGAAGCCGTCCGAGCCGTTGGCGGCGAGGTGGGCCATCAGCGCGACGAAGGCGTCCTCGTCGACCGCCAGCTGATCGTCAAACGGGGTGACGATCGCGGTGATTACGCTGCCTAGTTCCTCCATAACACTCAGTATCTCAGGCGATCGTGCTCGGGGCCGATCAGGCGATCGGGTCAGGGCCGAAGGATTTAGGGCACAACAAGCTCGGCCTCCGTGTGCTCAGCGAGCAAATAGAAGCTGCTCGAGCCCGACGGTCGGCGAGTGCTCGAGCATTGCGACGCGCCGCACCGCGAGCAGCACCCCGGGCATGAAGGATTCGCGGTCGAGCGAGTCGTGGCGGATCGTCAACGTCTGGCCGACATCGCCAAAGATCACCTCTTGGTGGGCAACGAGGCCCGGTAGGCGCACCGAGTGAATCGGCGGCGCCGGGCGTCCGCTCGCCGCGGCCATCAGCTCGGCGGTACGCAGAGCCGTACCGCTTGGCGCGTCGAGCTTGCGATCGTGATGCAGCTCGATGATCTCGGCCGCAGCCATGTGCTTGGCGGCCTCGGACGCGAAGGACATCATCAGAACGGCGCCAATCGCGAAGTTCGGCGCGACGAAGGCGTTGGCCCCCGTCACACCCTCGAGCGCGGCGACGTCAAAGCCCGTCGTGCCGATCACGACGTGGACGCCGGCACCGAGACAGGCCCGCGCGTTCGCCAGTGCGCTGTCTGGTTGCGTGAAGTCGACGATCACGTCGCAGTCGCCGAGAATCGCCGCGAGCTCGACGCCGAGCACGGGGTCCGCGCGACCGCTCAGCGTGAGATCCTCGGCGGCCTCGACCGCGGCGCAGGTGGCGTTCCCCATGCGCCCCGCGGCGCCGGCGACGCCGACGCGAATCACGACGCCCCGACCGTATCGGCGCCCAGGGGCTCGAGCGCGCCGCGAAAGGTGTCCTCGTCAGGTCCGATCGCCGCCGCGCAGATCCGTGTCGGATCGAATAGCTCGCCGGCGAGCGCTGCGAGCTGCTTGGCATCGACCGCGTCGATTCGCTCCAGCACCTCGTCGAGCTCGAGGATCGGCATCTGGGCAAGGACGCTGGCGCCGAGCCGCTCCATCCGCGCGGTAGTTGACTCCATCGCCAGCACCACGCGTCCCTTCACGTTGTCCTTCGCGCGCGCGAGCTCCTCCTCGCTGACTGGCTCCTCGCGCAAGCGCGTGAGCTCGTCGTCGACCACGCGCACGACCTCGGCGAGATTCTCGGCGCGGGTACCAACGTAGAGGCCGACCTGGCCGGTTTGCGCGAACAGGCTCTGGAAGGTGAACACGGCGTAGGCGAGCCCGCGCTGCTCACGCACCGCCTGGAAGAGCCTCGAGGAGGAGGTGCCGCCAGCGAGGCTGTCGAGCACGCGCAAGGCAAAGCGCCGCTCGTCGTCGCGGGCGATTCCCACAGCGCCGAGACAGACGTGGTATTGCTCGGTGTCCTTGGTGCGAAAGAGCGCCCGTGGGCGCTCGGGCGGCGGTGGCGGTGCCGCGAGCGTCAGGCCGTCCGCCGCTGCGCGCGGCGCGGCGCTCGCCATCGCGATCTCGGCCCACTTGACCAGCTGCTCGTGGTCGATCGAGCCGGCGGCGGCGATCACGACGTTGCTCGGGAAGTAACGATCGTGGTGGAAGCTGAGCAGCTGCTTGCGTGTCGCTTCGGCGACGACCTGCGAGCGGCCGAGGATCGCGCGGCCGAGCGGATGGCCCGGGAATATCGACTCGCCGAGCAGATCGAAGATCAGGTCCTGGGGGTCGTCCTCGTACATCGCGATTTCCTCGAGCACGACTTCGCGCTCTTCGGCGAGGCCGCTCATCGCCGGCTCGGTGATCATCTGGGCGATCACATCGAACGCCCGCTCGAGGTGGATATCGAGAACGCGCGCGTACACCGACGTCGTCTCCTTGCCCGTTCCGGCGTTCAGCTCGGCGCCCATCGCGTCGAAGATCTGGTCGATCTCCTCCGAGCCGTAGCGCGCGGTGCCGCGGAAGAGCATGTGCTCGAGTAGGTGCGAGAGCCCGGCCTGCTCGTCACTCTCGGTGATCGATCCGGTTCCGATCCAGAAGCCGAGCGCGACCGAGCGGACCGCGGGAACGCGCTCGCTGACGACGCGAACGCCGCCCGGCAACTCGGTAATCACGTGCTCGCTCGCCATGTGCTGTGCGCGACGCCGGCGGTCCGTGGGGTCCGTTGCGGGACCCCGCGGACGGCGCCTGCTAGTGGTCGCGGTGGCGCGGACGCCCCGACCCGCGAGGGCCGCCGTTGCGCGGCGGGCCGCTACCTTCGCGCGGACGGCGCGGACCGCGGTCGCCACCGTTACTCGAGGACATCGCACCCAGCTCCTCGACGGTCTTGCCAGCGATCTCCGGATCGTCGGCGCGGCGAACGCCGATGCGCCCACGCTCGCGGTCGACCTCGACGACGCGCACGCTGATCTCATCACCCTTGTTGAGCGCCTCTTCGACCGTCTCGACGCGCTTGCCCGGCGACACGTTCGAGATGTGCAGCAGGCCGTCGGTGCCCTTCGATAGCTCGATGAAGGCGCCAAACGCCGTCGTCTTGACGACTTTGCCGAGGTACTCGTCGCCGACCTCGACCTCTTTCATCATCGTGCGGATGCGCTCGACGAGGGCATCGGCGAGTTCGCCGTTGGCCGAGTAGATCAGCACCTGGCCGTCGTCGTTGACGTCGATCTGGGACTCGAACTCCTCGCAGAGGCCGCGAATCGTCTCGCCGCCCTTGCCGATCAGCAGGCCAATTTGGCTCGGGTCGATCTGCACCTTCTCGATCCGTGGCGCGTACTGGCTGAGCGCCTCGCGCGGCCCGGCGATCACCTCCGCCATCTTGGCGAGAATGAACTTCCTTGCCTCATGGGCTTGGGTCAGCGCGTCCCGGAGGATGTCGAAGGTGACCCCGGTGATCTTGATGTCCATCTGCAGCGCGGTGATCCCACGCTCAGTTCCGGCGACCTTGAAGTCCATGTCGCCGAGGTGATCCTCGACACCGGCAATATCGGTGAGGACGATGTAGTCGTCGCCCTCCTTGATCAGTCCCATCGCGATCCCGGCAACGGGCCGCAGGATCGGTACGCCGGCGTCCATCAGCGACAGCGAGGAGCCGCAGACCGAGGCCATTGACGAGGATCCGTTGGACTCAAAGATGTCTGAGACCACGCGAATCGTGTAGGGGAAATCCTCGATTGAGGGGATCATGGGCACCAGCGCCCGCTCGGCAAGCGCGCCGTGACCGATGTCGCGGCGCTTGGGGCCGCCGAGGCGTCCGGCTTCGCCGACCGAGAACGGCGGGAAGTTGTAGTGGTGCCAGTAGTACTTCTTCGTCTCGAGTCCGAGCGTGTCGAGACGCATCTCCTCCTTCAGCGTGCCGAGCGCGACGACGCTGAGCGCCTGCGTCTGCCCGCGCGTGAAGAGCGCCGAGCCGTGCGTCCGCGGTGTCACGCCAATCTCGATCGTGATGTCGCGAATCTCGTTCTCGCGCCGCCCATCGGGACGCTTCTTGTGCACCGCGATGCGCTCGCGGATGATCGACTTCTCGAGCTTGTCAAAGACGAGCTGTGCCGCCGCGCGGCGCTCCTCGTAGCCCTCGGAGTCGACGGCGCCGGCATGGGACTCGATCACCGCCGTCTCGACCGCCTTGGTCGCGTCCTGGCGCTCGAGCTTGTCCTCGACCTGGGTCGCCGCGTCGAGCGCTGCGCCATGAGCCTTGCGCACTGACTCCAGCAGTGCCGGGTCGACCTGCGGCACGACAACTTCGAGCTTGGGCTTGCCGACTTTCTCGGCGAGCTCGCGCTGCAACGCACAGAGCTTCTTGATCTCACTGTGCGCGATGTCGAGCGCGTCGAGGATCTCGGCTTCGGGAATCTCCTTGGCGCCGGCCTCGACCATCAGGATCGCGTCCTCGGTCCCGGCGACGGTCAGCTCGAGCTCGCTGGTGCCGAGCAGGTCCTCCTCGCGCGGGTTGACGACGAAATTTCCGTCGACCTTGCCGATCCGCACCGCGCCAACCGGCGCTGCCAGCGGAATGTCGGAGATCATCAACGCCGCCGAAGCGCCGTTCATCGCGAGGATGTCGTAGGGGTGGACGTGATCCACCGACAGCGGGATCGCGACCAGTTGCGTCTCGTAGCGCCAGCCCTTCGGGAACAGGGGCCGGATCGGCCGATCGATCATCCGCGCCGTCAAGGTCCCTTTCTCGCCGGCGCGTCCCTCGCGCTTGAAGAAGGAGCCGGGGATCTTGCCCGCGGCATACATTCGCTCCTCGACGTCGACGGTCAGCGGCAGGAAGTCGGCGTCGCGCAGATTGCCGGCCGTTGCGGTCGCGAGGACCATTGTGTCGCCTTGGCGCACTACGACAGCGCCGCCGGCCTGCTTTGCAATTCGTCCCGTCTCGAACGAGATCTCGCTTCCCGCGATCTCCACGGCGAGCCGGGTCATACCCTTACTGCTCATATGGTGCCTCTCTGGCCGCGCTGTAATCGGCGGCGCTGCTTGTCTTTATCTCTAGTGGAACTACGTAATTCTAGCCGTTGCGCGGCGCTACGCCCTGGGCGCAGCCTCAGATAGCTGAGCACGTAGCGGCGAGATTTTGGGAATGCCGCGCGGTGGGGCGCGCAACGCGAAGAGCGGGCGAAGCGGGGCCGCGTCCGGGTTACTTGCGCAGGCCGAGCGAGGTGAGCAGGGCGCGGTAGCCCTCGAGGTCCGTGCGCTGGAGGTAGTTGAGGAAACGCCGACGGCGCCCGACCAGCATCAGCAGCCCGCGCCGCGAGTGATGGTCGTGGCTGTGGCTTCGCAGATGCTCGGTCAGCTGGTTGATCCGCTCCGTCAGCTGGGCGATCTGCACCTTCGTGCTGCCGGTGTCGTGCTCGCTCGCTCCGTGCTCGACGGTCAGCTCGCGCTTGCGCTCTGTGGTCAACGTCATTCGCCGCCAACGCTAGCAGACGCACAGATCGCCCGAGTGCGCGCGACATCCTCACCCATTGCGTCGATCAGCGCCTGCACGCTTTCGAAGCGACGCTCGCCGCGGAGCTTCTCGAGGAAGTGCAGACGCAGCTCGCTGCCGTAGAGATCGCCGTCGAAATCGAGCAGGTAGGCCTCGATCAGCTCGCCGCGACCGGATTCGAACGTCGGTCTCACGCCGACGTTGACGGCGGCTGGCTGTCCGTTTGCGAGGCACGCGTAGACGCCGTGCCCGGGGCAGACGAGCGTCTCATCAGGGACGAGGTTGGCGGTCGGGAAGCCGAGCTCGCGCCCTCGACGATCGCCGCTGACGACGATGCCGCGCACCTCGAACGGCGCGCCGAGCAGCACGTTCGCGCGCACGACATCGCCTGCCGCGATGAGCGAGCGGATGTGGCTTGAAGAGACGATCTCACCGTCGAGCTCGCGCAGCGGCACGACGCGTGTCGCAAAGCGCCCGTCAGCTGCGAGCATGGCGACGTCGCCCTGGGCCGCTCGGCCGAAGCGGTAGTTCTCACCGACCGAGACGCGCGTGACCCCGAGCTTGCCGACGAGGGCCTCATCGATGAACTCTTGGGCGCTGAGCGCCGCGAAGTGCGCGTCGAAATCGATCACGATCAGCTCTTCCACGCCGAGCGAGGCAATCAGGTCAGCCTTGATCTCAAGCGGCGTCAGCAGTCGCGGCGTGTGCAACGGCGCGACGACCGCCACCGGGTGGGGCTCGAAGGTCAGCACGGCATCGGAGCCCGCGATCACGTCGCGATGCCCGAGATGGACGCCGTCGAACGTGCCGAGGGCGACGCAGCTTGCGCCCGGCTTTGCCTCGGCAAAAGGGGTGAGCCTCACGCGCGCAAAATCTATTGATCGGCCAGGCCGACGATCGGCGCGAGCAGCGTCCCGAGCTCAGCGCTCTCGCGCCGTTCGGCGATCGCGATCGCCCCGCTCGCGTCCATCACCAGCACCGGACTCTCGCCGGCCGGGGCAGCGATCGCCCGGCCGTGGCGAACCGCGCGCGCCTGCTCGTCGTCGAGCTCCGCCACCGGCAGGAAGCGCGCGCAGGCGGAGACAATGTCGATTAGCGCGGCCGGACCTTGCGTCGGCCAGGCGCCGTCGACGCTAAATGGGCCGATCGCCGTGCGCCGCAGCTCAAGACAGTAGGCGTCGCCGAGCGCGGCGACGAGCGAGCGCACGTAGGTTCCCGAGGAACAGCTGATCCGAAGCGACACGCGGTCACGCTCACGCGCGAGCTCATGGCACTCATAGACCTCGACTTCGCGCTCGGCGAGCTCGACGCTCTCGCCTCGGCGCGCAAGCTCGTAGGCGCGCTCGCCGCCGAGCTTAACCGCCGAGTACGCGGGCGGGCGCTGGCGGATCACGCCGAGCGGCAGCCGCAACGGCTCCTCTGGCAGCACACCGGTCTCTGAGATCTCGCCCTCAGGATCACCCGTGGTCGACGTCGCACCGAGCCGCGCCAGCACCTCGTAGGTCTTCGGCAACGCCATGAAGAAGCGCTGCAGCCTCGTGGCGCGCGCCACGAGGACGATCAGCAGCCCGGTTGCGAAAGGGTCAAGCGTGCCGGCGTGTCCGATCCGGCGCACGCCGAGCGCGTGGCGGGCACGCGCGACAACGTCATGGGAGGTGATTCCCGCGGGCTTGTCGGCGAGCAGGATCCCCGACGCGGGGAGCTCACTCACACCTGCGCGCGGATCGCGTCGATCAACTCGGCGGTTGACAGCCCGCTGGTGAAGCCCGCGGCTCGGCGATGTCCGCCGCCACCATGTGTGCGGGCGATCATCGAGACATCGACGTCGTTGTCGGTCGCGCGCAGCGAGACCTTCTGCAAGCCCTGCTGTCCCTCGCCGCTCAGCTCGCGAATCAGCACCGCGACCTTGACCCCGTCGAGCGCGCGCAGATGATCGATGATCCCCTCGCTCTGGCTCTCCTCAGCGCCTGCCGCTTCGAAGTCCTCGATGCGCAGCACAGCCACCGCGAGGCGGTCATCGGAGTAGAGCGTGATGCCGGCCAGCGCCCGCGCGAGCAGTCGCAACTTGGCCAGCGGCACGCCTTCATAGATGCGCCGGTACATCTCCGCGACATCGACGCCGGCGGCGATCAGCTCGACGGCCATCTCGTGGGCACGGATCGTTGTGTTCTCATAGGAGAAACGGCCGGTGTCCGTGACCAGCCCCACGTAGAGCGCCTCGGCGACCTCGGTGCTCATCTCGACACCCGCGACATGCATCAGATCCCAGACGATCTCCGCGGTGCACGACGCGCCCTCGACGACGTAGTTGATCGTGCCGAAGCGCGTGTTGTCATGGTGATGGTCGATGTTGACCAGCTCCCCGGCGCCGCGCAGCACCGCCAGCGGGTTGCGATCGAGGTTGCCGCAATCGAGGAAGACAACGGTCCGCAGCTCGAAATCCTCCGGCGGCGAGGTCACGAGCCCGTCGAGCGCGAAGAAGCGGTACTCCCCTGGGAGGGGAAAGTCCTCGGGTGAAATAACCATCAACGAGTCCTTCCCGAGGCCGCGCAACAGGGCCTGCATCCCGATCAGCGAGCCGAGCGCGTCGCCGTCGGGGTGCTCGTGGGTGACGAGCAGGAACCGCTCGTGCGCGCGAATCGCGGCCAGCACAGCCTTGCGGGCGTCAAGCGTCAGCGGTGTCATCGACTCAATTCTCGGGTCCGTACTCACGCAACAGGCCCTCGACGCGCTGGGCGCGGTCGGTCGTCTCGTCGTAGCGAAACTCGAGTGTCGGCGTGCGGCGCAGCCCGAGCTCGCTGGCGATGCGCCCCTGCAGGTAGCCATGGGCGTGGCGCAGACCGTCGAGCGAGGCCGAACGCGTCGCGGCGTCGCCGAGCACACTCACATACACGCGAGCGGAGCGCAGGTCTGGACTTGTCGTCACGTCGGTCACGGTCACGAATCCAACTCGCGGGTCTTTAAGTTCGGCGGCGAGGGCGTCCGCAAGAACTTGGCGGACCGCCTCATCCACGCGACGCATCCGCCCGCTCACCATCCTAGACGCCCCCAGCCACCGCGGTCTAGTGGCCGCGCTGCGTTGCACGCAAAGCTGTAATGGCCGCCACCCCGCTCAGGCCAGTGCGCGTTCGACCTTGCGCGTTTCGTAGATCTCGAGCACGTCGCCGGCCTTGATGTCCTGGAAGCCCTGCAGCACGATGCCGCATTCGAAGCCAGCGGACACTTCGCGCACGTCCTCGCTGAAGCGACGTAGGGTCGCAATCGTCGTTTCGTTGATCACCGTGCCGTCGCGCACGACGCGTACCTTCGCGCCACGCGTGACCTTGCCCTCGGTGACGTAGGAGCCGGCGATCGTGCCGATCCGCGACGCGCGGAAGGTCTGGCGCACCTCGACCTGACCGACGGTGTCTTCGACCTCGTCGGGCTCGAGCATTCCCTGCATCGCCGCGCGCAGCTCATCGATCGCGCGATAGATCACCGAGTAGCCGCGGATTTCGATCCCTTCGCGCTCGGCCAGCGCGCGGGCGTCGCCGACCGGGCGGACGTTGAATGCGAGGATCACGGCGTCGGAGGCGGCCGCGAGCATCACGTCGGACTCGGTGATACCGCCGACGCCACGGTGGATGATGTTGACCGAGACCTCGTCCTGGGGCAGCTTGGCGATCTCGTCCTCGACCGCCTCGACCGATCCCGAGACGTCGCCCTTGAGCACGAGATTGAGCTCCTTGACGGCGCCCTCCTGGGCGAGGCGGAAGACGTCTTCGAGTGAGACCTTGCGACCGGAACGGCGCGCCAGCGCCTCGGTCTTCAACCTGTTCGCTCGCTCGCCCGCCAGCTGCCGCGCACGGCGCTCGTTCTCGACCACGCGCGCAAACTCGCCGGCCTCGGGCACGCCATCGAAGCCGAGCACCTCGACCGGTTCGCCCGGCTCCGCCTGGTGGGCGCGGCCGCCGAGGAAGTCGTGCATCGCGCGCACGCGCCCGAAGTTGGCCCCCGCTACGAGTGCGTCGCCGACGTGCAGCGTGCCGCGCTGGACGAGCAGCGTCACGACGGGCCCGCGGCCGGGGTCGAGGCGTGACTCGATGACGTGACCGGAGGCGTCGGTGTTCGGGTTCGCGCGGAGCTCCTCGAGCTCGGCGACTACCTGGATCGTGTCGAGCAGCGCGTCAAGACCCTCTCGGGTTTTCGCCGAGACGTCGACGAACTCGACCTCCCCGCCCCACTCGGCCGGCTGCAGGCCGCGCTGGGTCATCTCGGTCCGCACGCGCTCGGGATTGGCGCCCTCCTTGTCGATCTTGTTGACGGCCACCACCATCGGCACGCCAGCCGCACGCGCGTGGTCGATCGCCTCGTCGGTCTGTGGCTTGACGCCGTCGTCGGCCGCAACGACGATCACCGCGATGTCGGTGACGCTGGCGCCGCGCGCGCGCATCGCCGTGAATGCCTCGTGACCAGGCGTGTCGAGGAAGGTGATCGCGTGGCCACCGTGGCGAACCTGGTAGGCACCGATGTGCTGTGTGATCCCGCCGGCCTCGCCGGCGGCCACCTCGGTCTCGCGGATTGCGTCGAGCAGCGAGGTCTTGCCGTGGTCGACGTGACCCATGATCGTCACGACGGGCGGGCGCTCCACCAAGTCCTCGTCGCCATCGGCGAAGACCGGCTCGTCGATGTCATCGGCGGCGTGGACGATCTCGACCTGCTTGCCGAAGTCCTCCGCGAGGGTCTCGATCGCGGCGTCGGAGAGCGTCTGGGTCAGCGTCGCCATCTCCCCGAGGGCCATCAGGTTGCGGATGATCTCGGGTACCGCAACACCGAAGTACTCGGCGACGTCCTTGACCGTCGAGCCGGAGTTGATACGGACGAGGTCGGTCGCGCCGAGCGCACTGTTGTCGATCGGGGCGACGGTGTCGTCATAGGTACCACGGCGCCGACGGCCGCGGCGCGGCGGACGCCTTGGCGGCTGGCTCGCGGGACCGCCGGCGGTGCGCCGCGAGGCCTGGGAGTCGATAACAACGCGCCGCCGTCCGCCCGGCCCAATCGCCCCCGGTCGCTGCTCGCCCTGGCGTGAGTCACGCGTCGGGCGACTGCGCGCCGCGGCGTCGCCCGCGCCGTTCTCCCCCGCGCTCTCCTCGCCACCGATCACCGGTTCCGCAACGGCGGCACCCACAGGCGCTGCGACGGCAGTTGCTGCCGCCGCGGCTTGCGCCCTCGCAGCCGGAGCCGGCTGGGCGCTTCCAGTCTCTGCGCTCCGCGGTTTCACCGAAGCCTCGGCTTTCGCAACGCCTCCGTCGCCGGCAGTCTTCGCTCCGGCGCCGCCGCCGAGCGCTTTCAGCGCCGCATCCTCGTCAACGCTCGACGCCGCGGCCTTCACTTCGATGCCCGCGCTCGTCAGTTTGGCGATCAGCTCTTTGGTGCTGATCCCCTGCTCCTTCGCTATTTCATGAACGCGCTTCTTAGCCATCAACCAATCGATTCTACGGTCTGTATGTGTCTTCCTTTGCGCGATCGGCCTGAGCCGAGGCGTCGCGCCGCTGCGCGGGCCACCACTCGGGGGCGCTTACGAAGCCGCCGGCGCGTCGCCGGCCTCGGGCGCCGGCGCCGCTGACGCCACGCCTACCTCGAGCGCCTGATGGGCCTCGAGGCCGCAGTAGCGCGACCCCGGCAACGAAGCGTTTGGACAGCGCCGGCCGTTGGACATGATTGCCGCGCAGCGCCCCTGGAGTTCCTCTTCCTCGTAGCCGTGCTCGGCCTCCTCGGCGGCGAACTCGCTCTCAGACTTGATGTCGACGCGCCAGCCGGTGAGCCGCGCCGCAAGTCGCGCATTCTGGCCCTCGCGGCCGATCGCCAGCGAGAGCTGATCGTCGGGCACGATCACCGTCGCCTGCTTGGCGTTGTCGTCGACCAGCACCTCGCGAACCCGCGCCGGCGACAGTGCCTTGGCGACGAACCGGGCGGGCTCATCGTTGTACGGAATGATGTCGATCTTCTCGCCGCGCAGCTCCGAGACGACCATCCGCACGCGCGAGCCGCGTGGGCCGACGCAGGCGCCCACCGGGTCGACGCCGTCGGCGTGCGAGATGACGGCGATCTTCGAGCGGTAGCCGGGCTCGCGCGCAACATTGGCGATCTCCACGAGCCCGTCGGCGATCTCCGGCACCTCCAGCTCGAACAGCTTCTTGATCAGCTCGGAGTCGCGGCGCGAGACGATGATGCTCGGGCCCTTGGTCGCCGGTGAGACCTCCTTGATCACGGCCTTGATCCGTTGCGAGTGGTCGTAGCGCTCGCCTTCGACCTGCTCTGACTTCGGCAGCAGCGCCTCGACGCGCTCGCGCAACTGGACGAGCGTGTAGCGCGAGTCGGACTGCTGCACGATGCCGGTGATCAGCTCGCCCACGCGGTCGCGGTACTCCTCGAACATCATGTCGCGCTCGGCCTCGCGGATCCGTTGGAGGATCACCTGCTTGGCGGTCTGGGCGGCGATGCGACCGAAGTCGCCCGGCGTCACATCGCGCTCGTCGATCTGGTCGCGGTACTGCTCGAACTTCGCCGGGTCGATCTCCGGGTCTTCGGGCTCGCGCATCTCGCCGGTCTCGGGATCGATCGTGGTCCCTTCGTCGATCGTCTCGACGATCAGGTGTGCCTCGAGCCGCTCGGGAATGATCAGCTCGATCACGCGGAAATCAGCGGTCTCGCGGTCGATCTCGACTCGCGCATACTTGGCCGAGCCGGGCTGCTTCTTGTAAGCCGATAGGAGGGCATCCTCGAGCGCAACCATCAGCTTCTCGGGCTCGATGCCCTTCTCGTGAGCGAGCGCGTGCATCGCATCCAGGATCTCGCGTGACATTCCTTACTCCTCCACCAGGTGGGATCGTTCGATCGCCGTGTAGGGAATCGCGACAAGCCCCTCCGGCGCTGCGAGCGTGACCTCCTCGCTTGAGGCCCCCACCAGCTCGCCCACAAGACTGCGCTTCTCGAAGGCCTCGCAACCCTCGGCGATACGCACGCGCGCGCGGCGGCCGACGAAGCGGCGGAAGTGCTCAGGCTTGGCCAGCGGTCGCCGCGGACCGGGCGAGCTGACCTCGATCGTGTAGCGCTCGTTGAGGTCGCCGTCGCCGCCGAGTGTCTTCGCGACGCGCTCGCAGTGCGCGAGCGTGACGCCGTCGGGGTGATCGATGAAGACCCGCAGCGTGTTGCCCGAGCGCTCTACGAGCAGCACTTCGAGATCGGGCTCGGAGGCCGCGAGGAGTGTCTCGATTTCGCTTTGGATCTGGTTCATGACGAAAAAAAAGCGGGCTAGTGCCCACTTCCGAAAAGGGACCGCCGCCGCATGTTGCGCCGGCGCGAAAGCTGTACTCCCAGAATAGCACCGCCGCCGCGACGATCCGCGGCCTAGGCTCTGACCGCGAGCTCCTCGATCGCGTCGAGCAGCGCGCCGGCGATCTCCGCTTTAGGGCCACGGCGCAGCAACGTCTCGCCGCCGGCGCTGATCAGCGTGACCTCGTTTTCGCTCGCGTCAAAGCCGATCCCGGGCTCCGCGATGTCGTTGTAGACAATCAGGTCGAGCTGCTTTCCGGCCAGCTTCGTGCGCGCGCGCTCGAGCCCACCGGCGCCGTGCTCGGCGGCAAAGCCGACGATCGTCTGGTTCGAACGACGGCGAGCGCTGAGCGTCGCGAGTATGTCCGGGGTCGCCTCGAGCTCGAGTGTCAGTCGCTCATGCTCACGACGCGAAAGCTTGCCGTTCAGCTTTCCGGCGGGCACGAAGTCGGCGACCGCCGCGCACATCACGAGGACATCGGCGCCGTCGAGCTCTGACTCGCAGGCGCGCGCGAGCTCGGCCGCGCTCTCAACATCGACGTAGCGGATTCGCGGGTCGCGCTCGAGCGCGACGTTCGCTGCGATGACGACGACCTCTGCGCCGCGGTTCGCGGCCGCGGCGGCGATCGCAAACCCCATCCGACCCGAGGAGCGGTTGCCGATGTAGCGCACGGCGTCGATCGGCTCGCGCGTGCCGCCGGCGGTGACGAGCACCCGTCGTCCGCTCCAGCCGCCAACCTCGTAGAGCCCCGCGCGACCGTGCGCTGCGCCCGCATCAAGCCCCCCGTCGTCGCTCGCGTCGCCTCCAACCCGCCCACCGCCAACTCCGAGCTCCGCCTCGACGGCTGCGAGCAACTCCGCCGGCTCGGCCAGGCGGCCGATGCCGTACTCCCCGGGCGTCCCCAGACGGCCGACCCCGGGCTCGATCACGCGCACTCCCCGCGCCGCCAGCAGCTCGAGGTTCGCCTGCGTCGCCGGGTGCTCATACATCCGCGAGTTCATCGCCGGGGCGACGAGCAGCGGGCAGCTCGCGGCGAGCGCTGCGGTGCACAGCAGGTTGTCCGCGAGGCCGTGGGCGAGCTTGGCGAGCGTGTTCGCCGACGCCGGCGCGATCAGGAACACGTCGGCGCGGCGGACCAGCTCGAGGTGGCTTGCCGGGTCGTGCTCGGGCAGCGGCTCGCCGGGGTAGGAGCCCCGCAGCGGGTCGCGCTCGAACTCGCTGCGCAGGACGGCGCCGCCGCTGAGCGCCGCAAACGAGGCCGCGCCGACGAACCGCTGCGCGCTCGGCGTCTGGATCACGCGCACCGAGTGACCTGCCTCGGTCGCGAGACGCACCACCTCGAGTGCCTTGTAGGCGGCGATGCCGCCGCTCACCCCGAGCAGCAGTTTGGGCATGGCCCCTCCGCTAGCGGTAGTGGTACTTCAACTTGCCGGCGGCGACTTCCTCGAGCGCGATCGTGAGGTAGTTCTTCGAGCCGGTATCAACCATCGGCGGCGGGAACTCGTCAAAGCTGCCCTCGCCGAGGTTCTGGTAGTAGGAGTTGATCTGCCGCGCGCGCTTGGCGGCGACGATCACACTCGCGTAATTGGAGTCGACATGCTCGAGCAGGTCGTCGATGCGGGGAGAGATCACAACACGGAGTCTAGCGTGCCGGCCCCGCGCCATCGCGCTGGCTCAGATAAAGCGCCTCCAGCTCGCGCACCGCGACCTCCAGCTGGTCGTTGACGATCACGAAAGGAAACTCCTCGCGCGCGGCCAGCTCGGTCTCGGCAACCGCCAGCCGCTCGACGATCGTCGCCTCCGCTTCGGTGCCGCGGGCGCGCAGCCGCTCGCGCAGCACCTCGAGCGAGGGTGGCGCGATGAACACCAGCACGGCGCCGGGGATCGCGTCGCGTACCTGCCGCGCGCCCTGGACCTCGAGCTCCAGCATCACCGGGGCGCCGGCGCGCGTGCGCCGCTCGAGCTCGCCGCGCAGCGTGCCGTAGCGGTGACCGGCGTAGTTCGCGTGCTCGATGAACTCGCCGGCGGCGAGCCGGCGATCGAACTCCGCGTCCGAGAGAAAGTAGTAGGCGACCGCATCCTCTTCGTGGGCGCGCGGGGCGCGCGTGGTTGCCGAGATTGACAGCTGGAGCTCCGGCCGGCGCTCGCGCAGTGCGGCGATCAGCGAGCCTTTGCCGACCCCCGAAGGCCCCGTGATCACGAAGATGTTCGACATCCCCGTGCACCGTATCGGGCGATGCGGTCAGCGGTGGAGCATCGAGACCAGCTCGCTGCGCTGGCGCTCGGAGAGCCCGCCGATCGTCTTGCTCGGCGAGATGCGGCAGTAGTGGAGGATCTTGTTCACCTTCACGCGGCCGTACTTCGGCACGGCGAGCAGAATGTCGAAAACCTTCGCCGTCTCGACGTACTCCGGCGGCTGGAGCAGCAGCTGCTGGATCGAGCGCCGGCCCGCTTTCAGGTCGCGCTTGAGCTGGGCTCGCTGCGAGCGAATCTCGTTCGCGCGCGCGAGTGCATCAAGCCGCTGGTTGATCGAGCGCTCGGGTGTGGCGATCGACTTGCGGAGCGTTTCTGGACCGGGCGCCATGGGCGGCGAGTGTATCGCCTCAGCGCCTGCATTCAAGGATCAATTCGCAGATTCGCCTCGACGTCTACTTGAGGTTCTTAGTAGCGAACTCTGAGGCCGAGGTTTCAGCTTCTTTGCAGGTAATTTCGCTAGACCGCTTCGGGGCCTCGCCGCTATGACCCCGCATTTTCCGCAAAAAGTCGGGCCAGCTCAGCGGTAATTCGGGTACCCGCAGCGGGGTCGCGGAAGCTCTCCGTGCCAACAGCGACGAGCAGCGCTCCAACCTCGAGCAGCGCCGCGGCGTCGGCGCCCGAGCTGACGCCACCCATACCGACGATTGGAATTGCCACCCGCTCGGCGACGCTGGCGACCTGTGCGAGGGCGACGGCGCGGATCGCGGGGCCGGACAGCCCGCCGCTGCCACCGCCGAGCCACGGCTCACCGCCGCCTCCGAGGGCCATCGCGCGCAGCGTGTTGATCAGCGACACGGCGTCCGCCCCGCCCTCCTCGGCGGCACTCGCGCAGGCTCCGACGTCGGCCGTGTTCGGAGTCAACTTGACTATGAGCGGCTTCTGCGTAAGCGGCCTCAGCTCTTCAAGAAGTAAGCGCAGACCGCGTGGGTCAGAGCCGATGTCAAGCCCCGTCGCGACGTTCGGGCAGGAGACGTTCAGCTCGATCGCCGCGACCTCGCTGCGGTCCTCGAGCGCCGCGAGCAGCGCCGCGAACTCGTCCGCGGTCGAGCCCATCACGTTCGTGATCAGCGGCACACCGAGCTTGACGTACTCGCCCAGATGCTCGCCCAGGTAGCCCTCGATGCCGGGGTTGGGCAGGCCGATCGAGTTGATCATCCCTGCCGCGGACTCCCACAGTCGCGGCGGCGGATTGCCGGCGCGCGGAGCGAGCGTCACGGTCTTTGAGACATACGCCGAGAAGGGAAAACGCTCGATCAGCTCTTCGCCGAAGCACGCGCGCGCGGCGAGCAGATCGAAGCAGCCGGAGGCGTTGATCACCGGGTGGGCAAGCTCGATGCCGCAGAAGTCGATCACACGAGCACCGCCGCATCGAGCACCGGGCCCTCGACGCAGATCCGCTTGTAACCCTCCGTCGTCTCGACGACGCAGCCGTAGCAGGCGCCAAAGCCGCAAGCCATCGGCGCCTCCAGGCAGAGCTGGGTCGCCACGCCGTGTCGATGGGCTCGGACCCGCAACGCCTCGAGCAACCCGGGCGGTCCGCAGCCGTAGAGAACGAACTCGCCACCCTCGTCGAGGACACGATCGAGCAGGTCCGTGACGGGACCGTGGTGACCGACCGAGCCGTCGTCGGTCGCGACCTCGGGATCCTCAAAGAGGCTCGCGCCGGGCGCCCGCTGCGCGTCGCGAAACCCGAGCAGTGCCCGTCCACCCCACGCCTCCTGGAACATCGCCAGCGGCGGTATGCCGACGCCACCACCGACGAGCAGCGCCACGCGGCCGTCCTCCGGCGGCACGAACCCCCGCCCGAGCGGACCCACGAGGTAGACCGCCTCCCCGGCCTCAAGCTCACACAGACGCCTGGTTCCGGGTCCGACGTCCTCGAGCAGGAAAGCGATCCGCCGTTCACCGCGGGCGGCCAGCGCGGATATCGCGCGGGCAAGGAACGGCCGCTCGTCCTCGCCCCCACCCCACCGCTCGACGGCCGCCAGCATGTAGAACTGACCCGGGGTCGCCGGCGTCTCATCGTCGGCGACTTCGAGCACGATGTAGGCACCAAGCTCAACGCGACTTACCACGACCGCGGCGCGGCGACCGAACGGCGCGCTCATCGACGGTGGATTTCCTGCAGCGAGACGACCGCCGGCTCGCCCTGGCGGGCGGCGCGGATCGCGCTGATCGCCGCCTGGCCGCCGGCGAGCGTCGTGATCGCGGGGATGCCGCGCGCCAGCGCGGCGCGGCGGATCTCCCAGCCGTCGCTGCGCGCACCGGAGCCGGTTGGCGTGTTGATTACGAGGTCGACGTCGCCGCGGGCGATCCAATCGACCACGTGCGGCGAGCCTTCGCCGACCTTGTTGAGCGTCGTCACCGCCACACCGAGCCGCTCGATCGCCGCCGCGGTGCCGCTCGTCGCGACGATGCGGAAGTCGAGCTCGCGCAGCTGCGCTGCGAGCGCGGCGCCGGTCGGCTTGTCGGCGTCGGTGACCGTAATGAATGC
>Ga0182015_10001334_pt1 | contig 32855 bp, 30 predicted proteins | sample 712P3MmetaG_FD_120478 | JGI IMG/M metagenome (GOLD analysis project Ga0182015, IMG submission 120478) | Permafrost microbial communities from Stordalen Mire, Sweden - 712P3M metaG | ecosystem: Environmental > Terrestrial > Soil > Wetlands > Permafrost | place: Sweden: Stordalen | collected...
ATCGCCAGCCGATTTGCTCGCGTCCTGCGCGTTCCGCGTTGCGGAGTCAGCCGCTCCTTGGGCCTGCTTCACGCCTGCCTGCGAGCGGTCATCCACGTCGCGAATCTGCTGGTTATTCGCAGCAGTCTTCGCATCCAGTTGATCCGTGTGTTCCACAAGCGGCGCCGTCTGCGTGCGTACATAGTTCTTGGTTGAGCAACCTGATGCGCCCAACACGGCCAACCCCGCAGCCAATCCTAAAGCTCCAAATCGATGCATCATCATTATTCTGCTCCTTGTGTTCGCCGATCAACCGGCGGTGCCTTCGCAATAGTAATTAGCACCTGTGCCGCCAAACCATGGGAAAACAACTAACTAATTGATCTTAGGTAATTTACAGAATTAACCTGACCTGGATAGGCTCACATTACCAATGTACTTTTTACCTGAGTTGGTAAGGATTGCGTCCTATGCGTCAATTCTGAATGCGACCACCGGCCAGATTACGTAACTCCTTTGGCTCACCGCCCATCCGACACCAAGATGCTTTCCCTTCCTCTGGACCAGCTAATCCCGTCCTCTGGACCAGCTAATCTAGGAGGGGACTAGGGCAGCGGCTCATCCGATGGACTTCTACGAGAAAATCCGCACACTTCCCACTCAGCCTGGCGTGTACCTGTACAAGAACGCCGATGGCGAGGTGATCTATGTGGGCAAAGCCAAGAACCTCCGCGCGCGGGTCCGCTCCTATCTCCTTGAGGCTGCCCAGGCCAATGCCAAAACCGGCTCTCTAATGCGCGAGGCCGTCGATCTGGACTACATCCTAGTAGCCAATGAGCATGAAGCTCTTGCGTTGGAAAATAACCTCATCAAGCAGCGCAAGCCTCGCTTCAATATTCTTCTCCGCGACGACAAGACCTACCCTTACGTCAAGCTCACGCTGGCCGACCGCTACCCCAAGATCTTTGTTACCAGGCGCTTGCGCAAGGACGGTGCTGCGTATTACGGGCCTTACTTTCCCGGCAACCTGGCTTATCGCATCGTTGAGCTCATCCATCGCAGCTTTTTGATCCCTAGTTGCAAAGTCGACCTCTCCCGCTACCATCCCCGCGCCTGCCTGCAGTACTACATTCATCGTTGCCTGGGTCCCTGCGTGGAGGGATTCACCACTCCCGAGCTCTATCAGAATGCTGTCCATGACGCCCAGCTCTTCCTCGAAGGGCGATCAGCGGAGCTGGAACGCGCATTGACTGCGCGCATGTCGGCAGCTGCTGAAGCAGAGCAGTTCGAGGCGGCGGCCCGATTGCGTGATCAGTTGTCCACCGTACACCAACTCCATGAGAAGCAGCGCATTGCCACTGCCGAACAGGATGACGAGGCAGATGTGTTTGGCTACCACTTCGAAACTGGCAGCCTGGCAGTGAACCTGTTCCACGTTCGCGCCGGCAAGATTGTGGACCGGCGCGAGTTCTTCTGGGACGATCTGCCTGAGTTTCTGGAAAGCAACGACGTTGAAGGGGCCACAGTGCCCGTAGAGCCAAGCTTTCATGCGGGGCCTGTCTTCTCTGCCCTGCTCAAGCAGCTTTATATCGACCAGCACTATGTTCCACGCAGCATTTTGGTTCCAGTCGAATTCGACGACCGGGAGACTCTTGTCGCGCTTCTAAGTGAGCGCATGGGTCATCGCATCGAGATCGCTGTGCCTCAGCGCGGGGAGAAACGTTCCCTCGTCGACCTGGCTGGACAGAATGCCAAGCAGTCGTACACACAAAGGTTCCGCGTTCTGGAACCATCGCGCAAAGCGATTCAGGAGGCACTGGCCGACGTGCTGATGCTGCCCGAGCTTCCTCGTCGGATTGAGTGCTTCGACATCTCGCATATCCAGGGCGCTGAGACCGTGGCATCGCTTGTTGTTTGGGAAGACGGGAAGATGAACAAGCAGCTCTATCGAAAGTTCAAAGTGATGACCGTGGTCGGTGTGGATGACTTTGCTTCTATGCGCGAAGTTGTTACGCGCCGCTACAAGAGGTTGAAGGACGAGGACAAGCCGATGCCATCGCTGATCCTGATCGATGGTGGGCTCGGACAGTTGCACGCCGCGGCCGAAGCGCTCGAATCGCTTGGATTCACGTCGCAGCCGCTGGCTTCGATTGCAAAGCGGGAAGAGGTCATCTACCTCTACGGCGACGAAGATGAGCCGATTGTCCTGGATCGGCGGTCACCTGTGCTGCATTTGGTTCAGCTGATTCGAGATGAGAGCCACCGCTTTGCGGTCGGCTACCATCGGCAGCGAAGAGCAATGCGCGACCGCGACTCGGAATTACTGAATATTGCCGGCGTGGGCGCTCAAACACGGCAGCGGCTGCTCTCGCACTTTGGGAGCCTGCGCGATGTGCAGCTGGCGACGGCTGAGTCTTTGGCCGCCGTAGTTCCCCGCAAAACTGCCGAGACGATCTTTCGGCATTTTCATGCGGCGGACGCATCCGGAGATGCTGGCCGTTGAGTTTGAGCACGGCACAGGATCACGTGTGGGAAATGACGGCTTTTGAACCCCAAAAAGAGAGATGTGGATTGCAAGGGGGTGCGAGGCTTGAGCTTTTGGGCGTGATCCGTAATGCCATGAGGCCCCCGCGGGAACATCTGGGCATCGAAGAATCTCGATGGCACCTGCGTCTATAAGCAATTTATATTCAATCAGTTATGCTTAGGATTTGAAGACGTACCTGGGGACCGCGGCTGCTGCAAAAGCAGCAATGGGCGTGCTGTTATTGAGTCGGCAGGTTGACGAAATCCGGGCTGCAGCAGTTTGTCTGGAGTGTGTCGCGGATGCCCGAGAGTTGGCCGGCATGGTTACGAAGTTGGCTGTGAGCCTGCGGAGTGGAATTCTTTTCGGATTCTGCCGTTAATGAGGGAGACCAAATTTGTCTCTGCAGAAGCAAGGGCTGAGCCAGGCAAGGCTGCCGAGCCGACATGAACGCTTACCAACCCTTCAAACGGTCATTCAACTTGATCGGAAGTCAGCCAATGAAGAGGTACCGGTATCAACGTGCAAAGACTGATGTAGATCACATGAAACGTTTTCCTGAAGATGCACACTCATGCATTCAACCCAGCCTATCGAGAGTGAGATTTGCGGATGAGAAGCCTTCAAACCCTACTTTGAACTGTTCAAAAATGAACGCGCTCAATTGGAGAAGCTCAAGATACTTGATTCCGGGCTGCGCTCTGCAACTCCCGACGAGGCGCCGGGATTCGAACGGGAGATCGACGGGGTTCTGAAAGAGATCGCATGGCTGGTGAAGGAAATCCGAGATTGGCAATTGGTCTATTTGTCAGAACACAATCTTGGTTACCAACACCGCAGCTCCAGTCCTCAAGATGCATAATGTGAGTGCGCGCTCACGGTCAGTCTGGCAGCCATGGAATTTCGAGGCTCCCGGCGGTCCCTTTGAGCACCGTAGCCGGCAATGAAGTTTCACCTCGGCAGCAACTCTTTTCAACTTGAGCAAAAAGGAACACCGCGACGAATCGCGCGGGGGCTAAGCTTGCGCAACTTTGCATCACTCACTCGGCTCATACCGGAGTTCTTTTCTCAGACTGCAAACGGGGTTCAGTAACCTGGTGCGAGGCGCAAGTTCCGCGACCAGCCTCCCGTACACACGGGCGTCATGCTCATGAACGGGTCATGCTTCAAAGAGCCTGACATCGACCCTCCGGCCTGCGGCCGTCACAAAGTCCCACTGATTCCGTTCGATGACCAGATCGACAGTGCCGCACCCTATCTTGGTTTCGTCCTCCGCCTCAAATGTCCTGTCACTCGAAGCACTGTTCAAGGTATGTATTACCTCTGCGAGGAACGCGAGCGCTGACACGAGTCTTGTGGCTGAGCGTCCTTGCGGGAAATGGCCAATCTAAATCGAGAGAATCTCACCCTCGCTCCACCACGCCGCTGTGGGTGGGTACCAACAGCACGCGGGGTGAGCGGTTCTGTACAGCGCATCCTTTGCGGCTGAGTGAATCTAAGCACTGGCCCACGAGCCGGGGATTGCTGTCCCTCCCAGACTCGGGCCGGGCGTAAAACAGAGGACAAAGATGAAGACCAGACAAATGTTTTTTGCGGTGCTGACCCTTGTTGCGATGGGGATGATTGCGGGCTGCAACGGGATCTCAACGAAATCGCCGGACGTTGCCGACACCATCCACAAATCGCTCAATCAGGCGGGCTTGAAAAATGTGGCCGTAAGTCAGGACCGCGACAAGGGCGTGGTCACGCTGGGAGGGCAGGTGTTGAGTGAATCTGAAAAGGCCCAGGCCGAATCGCTGGCGGTTTCACTGGCTGGTGGCCAGGTGGTGGCAGACCAGATTGCGGTGATTCCTGCGGGCCAAAGCAGCGACGTAAAGGCCATGAATTCCGACCTCGACCAGGGGATCGAGAAGAATCTTGACGCGGCGCTGATCCAGAACAAAATGCACGATACCGTGAGGTATTCCGTAAAGAATGGTGTGGTCACGCTGAATGGAGAAGTGATTTCAGAGGATCTGCGCACGGGCGCCGCCGCATTAGCCATCGGGGTTCCGAACGTGCGGCAGGTGGTGAACGATTTGCAAATCAAGAACCGGAAGGCCAGCTCGTCTTAGCAGGAACCTGTGGTTTGGCCACCTGCGGTCGGGCAGACCACATGCGGAGAGGCAGACGCCTTAGGCTCTTGGAGCGAACAGTTGATCTTCCAACTTTGAGCGGTGAAGCTGCACCAAGGGTGGGCACCCGCCAGAGAGATGCCTTGCTTAGTTCTTGACTGTCAAGGCGTCTGAGTCGACGGCTTTCTTCCCAGTGATGCCTTCGAGGCCGGCCAGGAGACCGCGGTAATCGTTTTTGTCGGCCTGAAACGCGATGCCGCCCTTTTTGCCGGCGTCATCCCAGGTAAGGCCAACGAAGTGCTTCTTCGATTTGCTCAAAGCCAACAGAGCTCCAAGGCCAAGCGAGAAAACCGCCAAGCCGATGGCTGCTCCCACACGTCGGTGAACATCCTGCCCATAGCTGATTTCAGTGACGGCAGCAGCAGGAATGACCGCAACCTCATTCTTTCCGCTCATGATGCGAATCTGGTTGCCATCGATGAACAGCTTCATGTCGGTTCCAGCTTTGAGGCCTGCGATTGACCCACCGTCGTAGGCAATCTTGAAGCTGGTGTCGCCGGCAAACGCGGTGACAGGAAACAAAATACATAGAAAAATGGCAACGAGTCTCTTCATAATCCCCCGCAGGTCGGGATTTTACGCCGACGGCGGACTACCCTTCTGTGACGCAGGGCATGCTTGCGGGTTCAACTCCGGCTATACTGACGGCAGCCCTGTTCGGGAATCAAAAAGCACACAACTTCTGCTTGCATTGCAACCTCTTCTTAGGAGCCGATCATGATCGATTCCCCTGATCTGGTGGTCAATACTCTTGGTGCCTCTGCCTTCGATTCTCCGCTGGGCGAGTTGTTGAACCAGCACGAGCAATCCGAGCATTATGTGGAGGAATCGGACCGAGTGCTGTTCGACGACACGCTTTCAGCGGCGGCTGGGCGGAACAGCCCGCCTGGCGAACTTCCGGGATTTGAACCAGCCGGGCCGCGGCGGAAGATTTTCTTCGATCCAGCGAAAACACGCGCAGGGATCGTGACTTGCGGCGGGCTGTGTCCGGGACAGAATGATGTGATCCGAGGAGTGACGCTGGAGCTGCTGGGGCGATAGGGTGTGGAACGGGTGTACGGATTCTGCAACGGGTTCCAGGGGTTTGTGCCGGCGACGCGGCGTGGGGTGATCGAGATGACACCGGAGGTTGTGAGCGACATCAATGAACATGGCGGAACGATCCTTGGGTCGTCACGTGGGGAACAGGACCCGGCCGTGGTGGTGGATTGCCTGGAGCGCATGGGAATCAACCTGATGTTCGTGATTGGCGGGGATGGGACTATCCGCGCGGCGATGAAGATTGTGCGCGAAGTGGCAAGGCGTGGCATCAGGATAGCGGTGATCGGAATTCCCAAGACGATCGACAACGACATCATGTTTATTGATCAGAGCTTCGGATTCCAGACAGCGTTCTCTGAGGCCACCAAGTCAATCCGGGCGGCGCATGTTGAGGCTACAGGCGCGCCGAACGGCGTGGGGCTGGTGAAACTAATGGGGCGGCATTCGGGGTTTATTGCTTGCTACGCCTCGCTGGCGATGAGCGACGTGAACTTTGTGCTGATTCCGGAGGTTGGGTTTCAACTCGAAGGCGATTCCGGACTGTTGGTTGTGCTGGAGCGATGGCTGAAAAGGCGAGGGCATGCAGTTGTGGTCGTCGCTGAAGGCGCAGGACAGAACCTGATGGAAGGCGACGGCGAAGCGGATGGGGCGGGGAGAACCGATGCCTCAGGCAATCGCAGGCTGACCGACATTGGTCCGTGGTTGCGCGACCGGATTTGCAGTCACTTCAAGTCCGCGGGAGAGGAGCTGAATCTGAAGTATATTGACCCGAGCTACCAGATACAGAGTGTGCCGGCGAACCCATACGACAGCGTTTATTGTGTGCGGCTGGCGCATAACGCGGTGCATGCGGCCATTTCCGGGCGAACAGAAGCGGTGATTGGAAGATGGCGCGGGCGGTTTGTGCATGTGCCGATGGGTTTGGCGATTCGGCAACGGAATACCGTTGATCCGCACGGCGATTTATGGATGAGCGTGCTGGAGGCGACGGGACAGCCGCGCATGTTTGGAACAGTCACAAACCGGCTCCGCCCCTCCGAATTAGAATCGCCATAAGCCATTGTTCATACCGAATTTCGGGGAGCATGCCGTCTTGCCACTACCCGACCCACCCATCCCGACCCGAACTTCCTTACGCTCCGCCATTCAGCTCGGCGTCATTTTTACCGCTCTTACTTTTTTTGTCCATCTAGCTTGCTCGCTTTGGGGAACGCACCTGGGCTACGGCTACTTTCGGGACGAGTTTTACTTTCTTGTTTGTGGGCGTCACCTGGCCTGGGGTTATGTCGACTTACCGCCATTGACAGCGCTGCAGGCGCGCGTTGCAGAGACGCTGTTTGGGGTCTCGCCGACGGGTATCCGTCTCTTCAGCTTTTTGGCCGGCGGAGTAATGGTGGGCCTGACCGGCCTGCTGGCGTGGCAGCTTGGCGGCCGGCGAAGCGTTCAAATGATGGCCATGGCGGCGATCCTCGCTGCGCCAGTCTTCCTCGGGACATCGAGCTATCTTTCGATGAACTCGTTTGAGCCTTGCTTCTGGATGGGTGCGCTGTTCTGCCTTCTTCGCCTGGCGGAGGGTACTGCATCTCCCCGGATTTGGCTGCTGTTTGGTTTGCTGGCGGGGCTGGGAATTGAGAACAAACATTCAACGGTGTTTTTTCTGCTGGCAGTTCTGGTTGGGCTCATCCTCAGCCCCCAGCGGAAGATTCTTTTTTCACGCTGGTGCGCGGCCGGGGTCGGCGTGTTGCTGCTGATGGCATTGCCTAACTTTATCTGGCAGTGGGCGAACCACTTTCCGACATATCAAATGCTCAACAGCGTTGCCCACTCCGACAAAAACGTCAGGCTGCCGCCGCTGAGTTTCCTCAAGGAGCAAGTCAGGATACTGATGTTTGAGAATGCCCCGATCTGGATCGGGGGCCTGGTGTGGCTGGGGTTCGCACGTGCTGCTCGGCCTTGGCGATTTGTTGCATTCACTTATCTGGCCTTCCTGAGCATGATGATGATTCTGCATGCAAAGGACTACTACTTGGCGCCGATTTATCCGGTGCTTTTTGCAGCGGGAGCCGTGGCAGCCGGGCAGCTTATACGGCGGGAGTGGCCGTTTATTGCGCTGACCGTGAATTTCTTTGTCGCGCTCTGCTTTTTTGCTGGCCCTATCGTTCTGTCGATTCTTCCGCCGGATCGATACAGTGCCTACACCGCGCCCTTTTTTACTCCCAACCTTGCCCGATCAGAAAAGTTCACCAGCCCACTGCCAGAGATCCTGTCTGACCGGTTTGGCTGGCCGGAGATGGTTGAAGGCTTTGCCACCCGCTACAACGCGCTTCCGCCTGCAGTGCGCGCTCACACCGCCATTTTCTGCGGGAACTACGGTGAGGCCAGCGCCGTGAATGTACTGGGGCCGAAATACGGCTTGCCCACGGCGATCAGCGGCCATGTCAATTACTTCTTCTGGGGGTGGAACGGGTATACAGGCGAATCGGTGTTGACCCTCGGAAACGATGCCAGGGATTACACGAATAATTACGCAGAAGTGGTTGATTTGGGGCCATTTGACGCGCCATGGATCATGGATCACGAGCACCACCACTATTTCTGGCTGCGCAACCGCAAGCGCACCTATGCCGCCGAATGGCCCGCGTTTAAATACTGGTACTGATCGTGCCTCGGCGTGTCCCTCCGATGGACAGGGGCAGGGCCCGCAGCCGGGTCTGCGAACGCCATCGCGAACCGTGGGTCAAGGAGGGTATTGGCATGTAGGCGATTGGCGGCATTGAGACTGGCGATTTGGAAGAAGGCAGTCACCATGGCTCCCGACGACGCCAAGGTGCAGAACGACCTGGCAGCCAATCTCTTTAACCTCTAGGAGCAGAGCAAGGCCTACCGCAACTAGGTATGATCGCGCCAAGCTGGCGGAGTCCGCGTCAGAGATCGATCGCTACAACTTCATGATCCAGAATGACCGGCACGCTGAACGTGAGCGTGGAGCCTGAGTGCGAGAGCTCAATGCGCTTATCGGCCACCAGGAGTCGCGCCTGCTTCGCCTCGATCTTGTCGGGCAGGTTGAGTTTGATGCTTTGTTGCCCTACGGGGAAAAAGTCGCGGTAGGGCCCCTTCATCGCCATAGGATTGGTGAGGTTGACGAGGTGGATGGTGATCGAGGCTGCGTTTCGCCACGCGGTGACGTCGAGCAACCCGGGCCCTTCAACTGAAACAATCGGCGGTTCATCACTGGCCCAATGAATCGTGTTGCGCATCACCTTGAGATGGTCCTCACTGAGGACTTCCCAGAAAGTTCTGTCTATGTCGAAAGGAAAATAGGCAACGCGTCCTGCGGGCCTGCGAAGATACAGGCAAGAGACGTCTGTCCTGGCTGTGCGCGGGTAGACCTTTTCCATGGGAAGATCGGGATAGCTGGGGATGAGTGTGAACGGCGTCTCAGCAAACGTCTCGCGTGGATTCACTTGAACACGTGAAACCCCGTTGATGATGCGTGGCGCGTCTTCAAGACCGCCAAAGAGTTGATGGTGCGGATGCGCCTCATGCTCGAGACGGATATACGAATTGAGCATTGGGCCTTCCAGCTTTCCCGTCCAGTCAACACCAAACAGACCGGCCAGCGCGAAATTCGATCGGCGCTTCCCTGCCTCGTCGTAAAGACTGGTTTCATGAGTCGCAATCAAGTTCCCGCCCGTCGCGACGAAGGCTCTGAGCTGGTTGCATTGAGCGTCAGATAGGGCGGCGATGTTGGGCAGGATCAGCGTTCTGAATGCGGCAAGACGTCCCGGGTCGAGCAATTGGTCATGAACCATCTCAAATGGAATCCGCGACTCAACCAGCGCCTGATACCAGCCGAGACAGTAATTCTCGACGCGGGCATCTGCGTGCTCATCGCCGTAGTACCACGCGGTCTGCTGTGAATAGACAACGCCGACGCGAGCCAAAGGCTGCCGGTCAGCCAGGTACCCCTGATTCTTTGCCGCCCACAAGTAGATCTCCTCAACACCTTTAAGCCAGCGCTCATCGTGGAGAGTGCCGGAGAATTTGCTGCACCATGGGCGCATCCCATTGGCAATGGATTCAAGAACCCAGATGCGGATCTCGGCGTTGCTGTTGACACTATCCTTCCAGCGATAGGCCTCCTCAAGGCCGACGCCGAAGAGCCCGATCGCCGGCTTGTTGCCCATGGTGGCGCGAAACTCTTTGGCGGTCTTGCCCATGAGCCAGGGTGCGGCGAGTCCATGGCGAGCCTGACGGTCTACGACAAGCATGGGCGCGCGGCGGCTGGTTTCAAGCGCGTTGAGGGAGCTTGTGGCACCGCTGCCATTGTTGGGGATCATGGAGGCTTCGGGATTGATGGTGCGTATCGCGGAGTTCCAGTGATCAAGAAGGCTGATCAGCCTCTGCTGCCGCCATTGGAACCAGGCGCGCCGGGCGGGGTCCTGTAAGGAAGTCGCACGGGAAAGTTCGAAGCCTGTGGCCGTCTTGAAGTTCTCAACGCAATGGATGCAGTAGCAGACTCCGTTTCCATCCCAACGGTTGAGAAATATGCCGTCAGGTTGATAGCGGGACATGATCTCTTTGTGCACCGCTGTCATGAATTCGAAATTATATGGGCCATAGGCACATGTGACCCACATCTCCGGCGACGACCAATGACGCCTTGGCTTGCCATCAGCATCCGCGGCAATCCAGTCTGGGTGAGCTGTCTTGAGGTCGTCGTAGGTAGCATGCGGGTCAGTTCGAACCAGCACGGACGTGCCCATCTTGCGGCAACCTGCAATCAGCTCGCCGAGAACGTCGCGTTGGCCGAGCCATGCGCTGCGGTGGTGAAAAGGAATCTCTGTTGGATAGTAGGCAACGCATCCGCCTCCGCTGAGGCATACGGCATCAGTCTGCGTACGTTTGAAGTAGTCGAGCCAAAACTCCGGGGCAAAGTGCGCGGGATCGTCCTCGACAAGGGTAAGTTGCATCCAGCGCATCGGTTTGGAGGCCCACGCAGGGACTGCCTCCGAGCCGCGGGCCAATGCGAATTGCTCCCAGAAACCACTGGGCGTTGCGTGGGCGATTGCGACGCCCGAGCTTGCGACAACTGTTGATTGCAGGAATTCCCGGCGGGTAAGCGGGCCAGTTCTCATGCGCGTAATAGTAATTGAGGGATTGTATGTCGCGCCAAACGAGGGAACGGTGGTTATGAATTAGAATTGCCGCACATTCCTTATACGACTTTCACGCTTTGCCCCCGGCAACGGCGATGCGACTGTAGACAGCCTGACCACCAACTCACTCGATCGAGCTGTTCCTCACGAAGATGGTGTATTACTGATGGGCCTAAAGGGGGACTGAGTCAGGACAAAGTCGATTGTCTGTATGTCGACGAAGGCCGACTTCTCTACTTTGACAGCGGCCATTTGACCACGTACGGCGCTGAGTTCGCACTCAGGAGGTTCAGGCTGCCTGAACTCGGAACCGTGAACTGATAGGATCACCAGCGACTGGAGGAGGCTGACGGGGTCAACCTCTGCGTTTCACCACATCTTCATACACCTTGGCATATTCTCTGGCAGGCTGGGCCCACCCGTAATCTCGCGCCATTCCGTTGCGCATCAACTTTTTCCAGGACTTTTTATCTTTGAATGCCACCAGCGCGCGATCGATGGCATCGAGCAGCCCCCACGCATTCAACCCTTCAAACTTAAAGCCGGTCCCGGTTCCCTGCTTTGGATGCCACTCATCGATCGTGTCGTCGAGACCGCCTGTGGCCCGGACAACGGGCGCGCTTCCATACTTGAGAGAGTAAATCTGGTTGAGCCCGCAAGGCTCATACCGAGAAGGCATCAGGAACATATCCGACCCAGCTTCGACCTTGTGCGCAAGCGCTTCGTCGTAATGTATCTGCACAGCCACCTGGCCCTGGTTCCGGAAGGCCCAGTCGCGGAAGAAGCGTTCGAAGACAGGCTCCCCTGACCCAAGCGCCACCACGACCACATCCCGCTCCACCAGCTTGTCTGCAATCTCTGCTACAAAATCGAAGCCTTTTTGAGTGGCAAAGCGCGAGACGATGCCGATGACAGCCGTCTTATCGGCGACCTTTTCCAGGCCGAACGCATGCAGCAGATCGGCACGGCACTGCCGCTTGCCAGCCAAATCGTCAGGGCTGAAGTGTGCGGCCAAATTGCCATCGGTCGCTGGATCCCACTGTGCGTAATCGACGCCGTTCAGAATTCCAACCAGATCAGCGGCCCGCGCGTGCAGGATGCCTTCCAGCTTCTCGCCAAACTCCGCCGTCTGAATCTCTTCGGCGTATTTCCGGCTGACGGTTGTCAGCATGTCGGAGAAAACCAGGCCGCCCTTCAAGAAGTTGAAGTTGTCAAATTGCTCCACCTTGTCCAAGGTGAAGAGGTCCCAGGGAAAGAGAAGGCGCTCCGTGGTGACCGGCGGGAACCATCCCTGGTAGCCGGCGTTGTGAATGGTCAGCACAGTCCCTGAGTGCTGGAACATCGGGTCGAGAGAATAGACCGTTCGGAGATAGACCGGGATCAGCGCCGCTTGCCAGTCATGAACGTGGAAGATCTGCGGAACGCCGAGGATCTTGGTCGCTTCCAACACAGCGCGACAGAAGAGCCCAAAACGCTCCCAGTTATTGGGATAATCGCCGTCTTTGGTGCCGTAGAGCCCTAGGCGGTCAAAGAGCTCAGGACAATCGACAAAGTAATACTGCACGCCGCCGCGCCTACCCCCGTCCACAATTCCTATAAAGCGGTTGTAGGACTCGAAAGGAATGGTGATCGACCGTATCGCATACGGCCATTCGCCGTCGATGGGCGCTTTGATGTGCGCTTTTACCCCGGCATAGAGGGGCAGATAGACCGTGACCTCGTGTCCCAGCTTCACCAGTTCCGGCGGCAGCGACCCGACTACGTCCGCCAGCCCGCCAGTCTTGGCAAACGGAACGCACTCCGAGGCTGCAAAAACAATGTGCATGCGATGAATCCTCTGGCCGGCAAAAAAAAGAAATCGAACACACTTGAATCGGACAAAATGTGTGTCAACCGCCCAGTCTACTACGCCCCTCTCACGGAGCGGGAGAAGCTTAAACAGGATTGCATCGGCGACTTCCTTTTCATACTTCTGCCTTCTGCCGGCAACAGGTTGTCTCGGCCCGCATGCCGGGGAGCGCACATTTGAGCACGGAACGGACATCATCAAGGAACAAACCAATACGAAAAACCGTATCATGATGCAGGAATTGGTACGAGAGGTCGAACCGTCTTTCCCCGGTTTGTTCCAATGGCCTCGCCTTCTTCGCTCCGCGGTAAGTTGGCGAAGTAATTCCCGGCAATGGAATTGTCACCGCCAATCTCGCCTCTCGGAGTTCCATATGAATATGCATCCTGCAAGGATCTCGATCACTCTTGTTCTTGTCACATTCTTGGCATCGTTGACCTTAGCGCCAGCACAAACTCCAACCGCTCAAACGGAATCCGGAGTGATTTCAGGGATACGGGAAGGCGGGCTGGGTGTCTACAAGGGCGTACCCTTCGCTGCCGCACCGCTTGGCGACCTTCGTTGGCGTCCACCTGTCCCCGTTGCGCCCTGGCTTGGCATCCGCAAGACAGATGCGTTCGCACCAGCCTGCATGCAGGTTGGGGTTTCGATGCCCGGCGAAACACCCCCAGTGGTAAGTGAAGATTGTTTGTACCTGAACATCTGGACGCCTGCCAAGAGGGTAGATGAAAAGCTTCCTGTGATCGTTTGGATTTACGGCGGTGGCTTGGTTAACGGGTCAGCCTCGATGCCGTTGTACTGGGGCGACCGCCTTGCACACAAAGGCGTCATCGTGGTCAGCATTGCTTATCGAGTTGGCCCACTCGGCTTTCTTGCGCATCCTGAATTAACGCGCGAGTCCCCGCGCCACTCGAGTGGAAATTACGGTCTGATGGACCAGATCGCCGCGCTGGCATGGATTCAGAGGAATATTGCATGCTTTGGCGGCGATGCGAAGAACGTAACGATAGCAGGCCAGTCTTCCGGTTCCATTTCAGTGAGCATTCTTATGGCCTCACCGCTGGCGAAGGGTTTGTTTCAACGCGCCATCGGGGAGAGCGGCGGCCTGTTTGAGCCACTCCAGCTGGGACAGAAATATCTTTTAGCCAATGCGGAGCGTGACGGCGAAAAGTACGCTGCGTCACTAGGCGCTGCTTCGCTGAAAGAGCTGCGCAGACTGCCGGCGAGCCAACTCACCGGCGACGGCGGCGGAATCGTTCACCCGGTCATCGAGCCCTATGTCCTGCCGGTGTCGCCCTATGAAGCCTTCGCGTCCGGGAACCAGAACGATGTCCCAGTGTTGATTGGCTCAAACGCCGAGGAGGCTCGAGCCATCGTGGATGTGTCCCATGGGACGGCCGCCTCGTTCGATAAGGACGTGGAGCGCAGCGTGGGCCAACTTCCGCCCGCGCTACTCGCCGCATATCCTCACACGACCGATGGAGAGGCCCAGCAAGCCCAGCTCGGCCTGGAGCGGGACCTGCGTTTTGGTTGGGACATGTGGACCTGGGCAAGACTGCAATCAGGAACTGGAAAGAGCCCTGTCTACTATTACTCGTTTCGACAGAAGCCACCGTTTCCGGCAGGCTCAGTCTACTCAGGCTGGGGAGCAAGCCACTTCGCAGAACTTTGGTACGTCTTCAACCATCTCGACCAGGATCCATGGCAATGGACCGTGGCCGATGAGAAGCTGGCGGATGAGATGTCAAGCTATTGGGTCAACTTCGCCAGATCTGGCAATCCGAACGGCGCGAATCTTCCCACGTGGCCGGCCTTCACGAATACAGATGCCAAAGTCAACTACCTTGGCGACCCAATCACTGTGGGTGATGTAGCGAATATCAATAGCCTGCGGGTCTTTGATTCCGTTTATACGGCGATACGCGGTAAGTCGTTTGGTGCACAATAGACCTTCCCCTTCATCTACCATCAAGGTAGCTCATGCCCACCAAACCGAAGCTCGGCCAAAACTTTCTTAACGATGCGCAGGCAGTACAGCGCATCGCCAACTCTCTCGGCGATCTTTCCGGCCGCGCGGTTGTCGAGATCGGTCCCGGAGCGGGCGCAATTACTGGGGCCTTGGCCGCAAGGGCTTCTCACGTTGTCGCCGTGGAGCTCGATCACGAACTCGCTGCACATCTGCGAACTGAGTTTCCTGCCGAGCGGGTCACCGTGGTAGAGCAAGACGTTCTCAACTTCGACTTTGCGGCAGCCTCAGCAGCGGCCGGCCAAAGCCTGCCGGTAGCCGGAAACTTACCTTACGGCATTACTTCACAGATTCTGCTCAAGCTTGCTGCCAACCACGCCACTCTCGATCGCGCAGTCCTCATGGTTCAGCGCGAAGTTGCCGATCGCATCACGGCAAGCCCGGGCAGCCGCGACTATGGGTTGCTTTCAGTCACAGTACAGATGTACGGCCCGGCTGAGACGCTCTTCACACTGCCGCCCTCATCCTTCTCGCCACCACCGGACGTGTACTCCGCCGTTTTTCGCTGGCGTTTTGCACCACGCTTTGAAGAGCTCGACGTTCAGCCAAGCACCTTCCTTCGTTTCGTTCGCACGGTATTTGCGCAGAAGCGGAAGACTCTCTCCAACAATCTTCGCGCTGCAGGCGTTGCACCGGATGCTATTACAGCGGCATTCGCTCAAGCCGGCGTTGACCCTCGTGCGCGCGCGGAAGCACTGACGATTGAAGCCCTCGCTAGCCTCTCCAAGTGTATGGATACTTCTTCGTCTCCTGACTCACAAGAATGACTTTCTAACGTTAGCTAACTCGCGACAAGAACCATTAGGAATAGGCATTCGCAACACTTTTCAATAACTGGTGTCTTCTTGTATGTGAGCGCGGATCGGCAATGGAATCACAAATTAGCTACCGCCTCCCAAGGAGAAACATCCATGAAAGTCTCTCTGTTAGGCGTCGGACTTCTCGCACTTAGCTCAACCGTTGGCTTCAGCCAGGCGGCACCGGCAGCTGCTTCGGCACCTGTGCAACGCCATGCCGCCACCATCAACCAACGACGCGACTTCCAGCAACACAGGATAGCGCAAGGGATTAACAGCGGGCGCCTCAGCGCCGGACACGCAAGTCGCCTGGAACACCGCGAAATGCGCATTGGCCGCACGGAAAGGCACATGCGCGCTGCCAACCACGGGCGCCTGAATCATGCCGATCGCGTCGCACTTAACCATCGGCTGAACCGGGTTTCGCGGTCGATTTACCGCGACAAACACGTGGCACGGCGCTAAACCCAACTGCAATCCTTGACGCCGAAGGCCGCCCAGTCATTGGGCGGCCCTTCTGTTTGCGTAATCAGTCATCCGCCTGGAGAAGTTACGTCGAGACGGGCAAAGGGTGCTGCATTACCTGCTTGGCGTATTGCAAGCGTATAACCAATGTTAGTTTTGGGAATGTCATACACACCGAAGTCACAACTAAACACCGTCCAGGGTTCACTGATATTGGCGGCATCTGTGGTAGAGGTCCAATAATACTGACTTATGACAAAGTTAGTGAAGATCGGAAGGCGAAACACAGTTCCGTCCAAGTTCAGGCAAGTTGCATCGAAGAAATCTGAATGACTGTTCTCCATCCGGCCGGAAATTCTAATCTTGCCCATTTCGCCGTCCTCTCCTCTGCCAAAAGGCCAGCACAATCCGGCGAAGAGTTCCAGAGTAGAAGAGTTGCGGACGGTGTTCAGGAGAGTGATCAGTAAATGCCAATCAGATAGTGAACCGAAACATACGCGAAGGTACCTCAGGTTAGGAATTGGCTCAAGAAATTGGCCGCAGGGTTACGGATTTCTTAAGAGATCGTAACGCCGCGGCCGATACATCAATCGCTCGATTTGAGAAGACAACAGGCGGGTGCCCCTATTTGTGCGATCCGCCACCACCGCCACCACCACTATGGGAAGCGCCACCACCACCGCCGCCACCGCCGCCGCCGCCACTCGAATAACCGCCAGAAGAGTGACTGGCCGACGCTCCGCCACCTGAATAGCCACCTCCTGAAGGTGCACGGCTCGGCGCTGACGGGTGCGGACCACCGCCGCTGCTGCTCAATGGTCTCGGTCCATTCGAATTTGGCGAAAAGCCTGGCCGGCTCACGCCAGGAGCTGACCCGCCGATTGCCGGCACACCGGCCCCGGTCCTGGATGATGGAGTGCCCGGAACCGCTCCGTTGACAAAGCCTGAGGCCGACCGCTCATATTGCACACGAGGTGAAATCGGCCGAAATGGCTGCACTGATTGGCCGGCGATCATCACCGGTCCTGACCGATCACGCGCCGGCAGAGCGGTGTTTCCGACAATTGGCCGGCGATTTACGGGGATGATCGTCCTCGTGGCGACCAATCCAAGATGGCCGATGGGTTGGCGCGGGTGTGGACGCAAAGGAGGGCGATATCCACCAAAGACAGAGCCGATATTAGGCCCGTAGTAAATTCCACCGCCCCACCAAGGCGCGCAGCCTCCCATCCCCGGTGTCCAGCCCCAACCGAATGCGTCGTAGAAATTCCAAGTTCCGCATTGATAGGGAAGGAAGCCCCAAGAGTTGCCGGATGCCCAGACATAACCATACCCCGGGGTTAACATCCAGTTCCCGTTGCCGTAGGGGTCCCATCCGCTGTTGGTTGCTTCATACGGCGACCAGATGTTTCCCTGGCCGGGGACGTTATACCAGTTGCCATTCGCATCCAGATCGTTCCACGCCGGGTTGCTACTGTCGGCAAATCCTTTTGTCGCTGCTGTCCGGGACGAGGCTTCCGCCGTCAAGACCTGGTCGCGGTCAGAGTTCCATGTGTCCCATGAATCCGGCTCGATGGATTCACTCATGTCAAAGTGTGCGGGATCCGTTGCACTCAAGGCGACGCTCTCGCCGCCGTGCAGGTCCACGGCCAAGGCGCTTCCGCGCTCCAAATGCGCATTCCCAGAGAAAACGGCTAAGTCGCCCGGAGGCTTGTCGAGGTTAATTCGCAAAACGCTAAAGCCGCTGGCCGTCACCTGACTGTCGCCAAACCGAATGCGAAGGACCCCGCTCTGTCCGCCTTGCAGCTCAAAGTAGCCAAGCCCGCTGCTTAGCACAATCTCTGCTTCGCCAGCACTCCCCTGGCCATGCAAGGCCGTCAAAACAAGCGAGCTGTTTGGAGAGAGCCGGACCACGCTTCCGTCTTCGAATTGAATCTCTGCCCGTCCGTTGTCTCCGGTGACTACCCGCGTGCCCTCAAACAAAGGCGCATTTGCCACGGCCTGATCGGCGATCACCTGGCTGCCTTGCGAGAGTTGCACCTGACCATCCACGCTGCTGAGGCGAGCTGCCCTGGCCGCTTGCCCCTGGTCATCCGCGAACGCCGCAGGCGAAGAAATGACCATTGTCAACGAAAGTGCCGCCAGCCCCAGAACCGCTGCGACCCACCCGCGTCCCTCCAACCTCACTGGATTAACGCTCAGCTTCATGGCGTTCCGCCTTCCTATTGCCTACCTACAATCGGACGCAATGCGCCCTACCCGGCAGGCCGACACTCTGTTGGACACATTCACGACCGCAAAAGTCACACTAAATTCTCCTCGCGGGAGGATTTATTTCACACTCTTGAGGGCATTTGTGTTCCGTTCCCCATCAACAAGCTCAGCTCCCAATACCAGCCAACAGCAACCGGGCCCGCTTCCTAACTCTTTGCAGCACATCCGGATCGGCAGCCAGCCGGCTTAAAATGCCCTGGATGGTTCTGAGTTCCAGGGTGCGCCCGTCCTTCGCAGCTTCAACCAAATACTCCAATTCACTGTCGAGCCCCAGTCGGTCATGCTGGAGCAGCGTCTCAAGCCGGGCACCCTCCATGACGGTCTCTGCCACGGCCACAATGGAATCTCCAAGCGATTGAATCTCTTTATCCTTTGAGTAGTTGAATTCGCAGCCCCAGTTTCCCTCAGGCCCGATGTACGTCAGCTTCTTCCACCCCTGGAATGCCACCTTCAAATGGCTTTCACAGCCCGAGTTGAAGAGTCCCTGCTGCTGTGCCGTTTGAAAGACGCGCTCTGCAAACTTCGAGCTCACCTTTATATCGCGATCAACATCCGGCGCCTGGATTTGATCGCCACCCACCTGGGCACCTTGTGGTCCGGCTGCTACCTTGCTGCCTCGGTCCGAACGGAAGTGGCCCGTTCCATCCGTATGGAGGGTCAACGTCCAGTGCGAGGGGGAAAGTCCGGGGTTTGAGAACTCCACCTGAAACACTGGAGACGATGCGGTTCCAAGCTCGCCCAATGCCGGCAATGCCGCTAAAGCCAGCCCGAAGATTAACCATGTTGCCGCTCTTAACCGCGTCATCGCCCTACCTCTTGTGCCGCGATCGTCTGCGCGGTATGAATGTGGCAGATGGCAACCGCCAGTGCGTCAGCCACATCGGCCGGTTCGGGCAATTCGGTCAATTCCAACAGCCGTGCCACCATAAACTGCATTTGCTCCTTTTTTGCCAAACCGTAGCCGACGACGCTGGACTTGATCTTTAGCGGGGCATATTCCGCTACAAGAATACCGTGTGAAGCCGCAGCCATCAGGGCAACGCCTCTGACCTGTCCAAGCTTCAGGGCTGACTTGGCATTTACAGAGTAAAAGACTTCCTCGATTGCCACCGCATCCGGATTCCACCGCGCCAGCTGCGCATCCAACTCCTGAAACACCTGTAACAGCCGCTCTGCTGTGGTCAGGGCCTTTTTCATGCGAATGGCGCCCATCGCTTTGCATACCAGCCGAGGCACTCGTCCGGTGTCGTCCGAGTCCACGACCCCAAACCCTGTGATCTCAGTTCCGCAATCGATCCCAAACACCCGCATCGGGTCCAAGTCTACCGCACCGCCGCCCTCAACGCACCCCCCAAAAACAATGGCCGTCGCGGCCCCTTAAGGCTGCACGCTTCCGCAGGCCAATCGGATCGCAACATGTGCCTTCATGAATGGCTGAAGCTGGAGGCTACCGTTCATAGAGCGCGTGGCCATCAACGGCTACTAAGTTACTGTTGCCCGATTGCTGAGGGCTTGGCGGCCGTCGGCATCTAGAGGGTGACTCTTCAGGTCAGGCGTGAATTCAGACTGGGCTTTTGCTTCCGATTGCTTTTTCGCTTGACAACTTTTCATTGGTGCGTGGTAACTTACCGTTAGTGGATGCTTACCTACAAGCAGGGCTGGATGCACTGGGCGATTCGACGCGCATGGCCATCTTCCAGAAGCTTTCTGCGGGGCCGATTGCCGTGAATGAGCTGGCCCGCAAGCTTCCAGTGAGCCGCCCCGCGGTATCACAGCACTTGAAGGTGCTGAAGAATGCAGGACTGGTGACCGACAGCCGTGTTGGAACACGCCGCCTCTACAGTCTGAATCCTGAAGGCGTTGCCCGTTTACGCGCACACTTCGACCAACTTTGGACCAGGGCCCTGACCTCATTTCAAACTTCTGTCGAAAAGATCCCCCTTGGAGAGACACATGCCAAACCTGCTAGAAACCGCCGTCGTACTTAAAAGCGTGCGCGTTCAGGCACCAATCGAGCGCGCCTTCTCAGTGTTTGTTGAGCAGATGGAAACCTGGTGGCCTGCCACACATCACATCGGAAAGACTCCCTTCGAAGCGATCTTTGTGGAGCCGCGCGTGGGCGGGCGGTGGTACGAGAGGGACGGCGCCGGGAATTTGAGCGACTGGGGAACCGTGCTCGCTTGGGATCCGCCGCATCGTGTGACCTTCTCCTGGCATGTTGGGCCGGGCCACGATCAGCCGGATTGGGTTTGCGATCCAGACCTGGCCAAGGCGAGCGAAGTGGAGGTCAGATTCACGGCCGAAGAACCGGGGACGACCCTTGTCGAACTGGAGCACAGCAAGCTTGAACGCCATGGCGAAGGTTATGAACAACTGCGAGCGCTCTTTGACGGGCCCGGCGCCTGGAGCGGCATTTTGGCGTTGTTTGCAAACGCCGCGGAAGGAGTCAAGGAATCATGAAGCCGACACTCTTTCTTCGCATCGCTTCGGTTTTGACGTTGATTCACTCGGTCCTGCACACCATCGGCGGAGTCTTCAGTAAACCCGATCCGGGACCCGCCGCGGTGGCCTACCGAGCGATGCAGGGAAATCAATTCCTGCTGATGGGGCATGTCCGGTCGTACGCAGACTTCTACCGGGGACTTGGTCTCGGCGTAACCATTTGCCTGACCTTCGAAGCGATTGTCTTCTGGCAGCTGGGCGCACTGGCTAAAACCCATGCACGACAGATCAGGCCGATCCTGGCGACGTTTGTGGTGGGGTATCTTGCGCTGACGGTGAATTCCTGGACCTATTTCTTCATCGGTCCAGTGATTACGGAGATTCTGATCGCGCTGTGTCTTGGTCTAGCGATTTATACAGCTCAGCCCACGAAGGCGGGCTAAGTCAAGCGGAAGCGACCTCGCTCCATGTTCTTACTTTTCGGCGGCAACGCCGTGTTTCTTTCGCTGTATCCGTTCGACTTTTTCCAACAGTTGCTTCGGGATTGGCCGGCAACCGCAATTCCTGGCGTGGTCAATATGCCAGGCAATTCGCTCTGCTGCGGTCGCACGTTCAGGCATTTTGTGTTGCTGGTGCCAGTCTCTGTTCATGGTTGCTCATCTTGCGGGACCCGATTCTTGCTTCACGAATACTTTACTCCCAGATGCAACAGAGGCCTCATGAGCTTCCGCTCCTGAGGCCGCTGCCGGTGAACGGTTGGGATTGGACTGGAGGCCTTCGCGCCTACGCGAGTGCCAGAGCCATTGGCGGAATTCCTCCGCCGGGACTTACTCTGGGGCTGGGGCTTGAAGGGCCTCAGGCCTCAGTCACCTCACGTACGAAACAACTGGAATAGTCACTTTGCATCAGCTGGATCAACCTCCTTTCCCGTGTAAGCCCAAACTACTGCCAACTCCGCCTTCACGTCAAGCGATGCGCTTGGTGGCGGACTGGGCCGGGCCAGGGGGAAGAGAGGCTATGTGAGGGCCAAGTTCAAATTATCGATGGCCTCGTCGATCTCCGCGGTGCTCTTGTAACCCACCGTGACACCATGAACACCAACATTTCTGATGGCAAAGCGCATCGCCTTCTGCCGGTCCTCGCGGCCGAAGGTGCCTTCGCCAATGAGCTTCATGCCGATGACGCCCAATCCTTGCTTCTGAAGCGCACTTACGTGCGTGACCACCTCGTTCACGTTGCCGAGACCGTCGGTATCATAGTTTTCAGCGTCCATCCGGGTGCCGTTGTGATTGACGCGGATCAAGCCGAGTTGAATCCATTTGTTGCCAGGCATCTGGCGCAGCGCTGGAAGGCCATGCACGGATGCACCATGGCTGAGGATCGTCTTCTTCGATTCAGCTTCGAGGATTCCCTCCTGCCAGCGGATGGTATCAACGGGCCATGTTGATGTGTGTTGCCAGTGCAGCAACATGATGTCGAAATAATCGGTATTCGCCAACGTGCGTAGCTCGTCAAACTTTGCCTGTGGATCTACGCCTGCATGGGTGGTTACCTTGGACATGAGCCGATAGCTGTCGCGGGGAATCCCTTTGAGAGCGACGCCCAGCATGTGATGCATATTGCCGTAGGACTCAGCGGTCTCAAAGAAGCGAATCCCCCGGTCGTACGCATAGCGCACAAGCTTCGTGAACCCCTCCTGACCCAGATCGCGCTGCACCTGGCCACTGAAGCTCCCGGTGCCGAATGCGAGCCGCGTGACCTTGACGTTGGATTTGCCGAGTGTGACCCAATCTGTTGCCGTGCCTCGCTCGGCGCATAGCGGGAACCCGCCAACCCCGGCAAGTGCGCTTGCCACGAGTCCGGTCTTGATGAAAGTTCGCCTGGAGTAATTTGCCATCGGGGCCTCCGCAGATTGGCAAAAGGGGTGCCAATTGCCCGAATGGTACCACAAACTCATAACAGCCTTAAATGCGGGTTCGAGCCAAGGGTACGGAACTCACTGGAGAAACCAGACTTGGCATCTGAGTGTTGCTCACCAGCTGTGCAGCCATTCCTCATCCCTGCCAATTCTTACAGTTGCGCCAAACAGTTCAGTCAAGGTCGCCTCAGTGAGGAGATCTTCACGCGGTCCGTCTCCAACGATTTGTCCGTCGCGCATGAGGATGACCCGCTCAATCTCCGGCAATATGTCGCCGAGGTGATGGGTGACCAAGACCAGCCCGGTTCCCTCCTGCGCCAGCTTGCGAAGTGTGTCACGGAGCTCCCGCTGGGCAGCCAAGTCGAGCGCGTTTGAAGGCTCGTCGAGCAGCAGTTGCCTGGGCCTGTGAACCAGTGCACGGGCAATGAGGATGCGCCGCTTTTCTCCGGCGGACATCTGGCCCACGAGCCGGTCCGCCAGATGAAGCGCCTCCATCCGTTCGAGAGCCTCGTGAGCCCGCTCCCGCATCTCTGCGGTGACATGTAGATTCGGCCACAAAGTGGAGGCGGAAAAGAAGCCCGCAATGACGGCATCGAGGCCAGGAGTCACGGCGGTACGCTCGCCGGGAAGCTCCGCCCCAACCACCCCGAAATGCTTGCGCAATTGGGTTAGATCCCAGCGCTCCCGGCCAAAGATTCGAACCACCATTCCCGGATCAACGATTGGGTAGACTTGGCAGGTCATCGCCATGATGAGCGTGGACTTTCCGCATCCATTGGGCCCGAGAATGGCCACGTGTTCTCCGGCACGGACGACAAGGTTGATGTCGTGGAGAACCACACGATCCCCGCGCGCTACGTTTACCTGGCGGAGCTCAAGAAACTCATCCCGCTCCACAATTCCAGTCTGGCCGGTCACCTTCTCCGTCATCCCGCCCCCGCTCACCTGCTAGATTAAATGGGTTGACCCCTGAAACCGTGATCAAGCCTGACATGTCTGACACCTCCGAATTGCTGATTCCCCGAGGGTTCCGCTTTGGCGCCACCAAGGCAGGACTCAAGAAAAGCGGCCGCCCCGATTTTTCCCTCATCGTCGCCGATGAACTGGCATCTGCAGCAGCCGTATTCACTGCCAACCGCGTTATTGCAGCTCCCTTGATTGTGGACAAGGCTCATCTTCGCGCTACCGGCGGACGTGTTCGTGTTGCCGCGATCAATGCAGGTAATGCCAACTGTGCCACGGGCGAAGCCGGCCTTGCCGCCACTCGGGCTACTTGTGCTGCCGCTGCCGGAGTTTTCGGTTGCGATTCCGAACAAGTTTTTCCGTCTTCGACGGGGATCATCGGCGTTCCCTTGCCGGCGGAGAAACTGATTGCAGCGCTGCCTGGGTTAGCAGGTTCGCTTGGCTCGGAGATTGACCACTTTGAACAGGTTGCCCAGGCCATCCTGACCACCGACACGGTGGAGAAGACCGCGTTTGCGCATTTCGAAGTTGACGGCAAAGAAGTCCGCATTGCTGCGCTCGGCAAAGGTTCGGGGATGATTCATCCGCAGCTTGTGCCGCATGCCACGATGCTGGTGTACGTCATGACCGACGCGGAGATTGAGCCCACGGTGCTCGACGGCTATCTGCAAGAAGCAATCGAAGTGAGCTTCAACCGCATCTCCGTGGATGGTGATACTTCAACCAACGACACGGTTCTGCTGCTGGCTTCAGGAGCCAGTGGGGCCGTGGTCGGCCCGGGCAATGCAGAGTTTACCGCGGCGTTGACGCAGGTTTGTACATCGCTGGCCCGGCAGGTGGTGGCCGACGGTGAAGGCATTACGCACGTTGTGGAGCTGCACATCGAAGGTGCAGCGACCAACGCAGATGCCTTGAAGATCGCGAAGGCCATCGCCCACTCACCGCTGGTGAAGACTGCCTGGGCGGGATGTGATCCCAACTGGGGAAGGCTGGTCGCGGCGATTGGCTATTCGGGCGCTGAAGTTGATCCCGACCGCATCGATATCCAGTTTGGCGAGCTTGCCATTTGCAAGGACGGTGGGCGCGCGCTGGAGTTTGACGAGAAGGCCGCCCACGATTATATTGCGCAGCCGGAGTTCGATATTCATATCCAGCTGCACCAGGGTGAGGGTAGCTGCGTTTTCTGGACTACCGATCTGACGGTCGCCTACATCCACATCAACGCGGACTACTCGACGTAGCCGCGCAGTGATCATTGGTCGGGGCTCGAGTTCTACTTGGCCTGAGCAACATGCGCCTGGCCGGCAGCTGCTGCTTTTTGCGGGGAAGCCCACACATGGTAGCTGTTGAAGAGAAACTGCCCGCCGAGAATCAGCAGCCATATCCACAAGGCAAAGCGCAATGGGCGCTTGGGAACGCGCGTGCTGAGGATGGTTCCGGTTATGGCGCCGGCAATGCCTCCGCCGATCAGTTGCAACAGCAGTTCCGTGTTGGATGCATGCGAGAACCAATGCGCCCCGCTGCCGATAAGCGACACGACGAAGCCAAAGGCGATGTCGGTGCCCACAACCTGAGCGGGCAGCAGCGGGGTGAGGCTCAACAGCGCGGCAGAGCCCAACGCGCCGGCTCCTGCTGACGAGAAGCCTACCTCTGCGCCCACCGGCAACATGAGCCAGCCGAGCAACGGGCTGCGATCTTTGTTTAGAGGATCCGCATTGCGATTGCGAATGGAGAAGTACAACTGCCAGCCGGCGGTAGTAACCAGAATCGCGCCCAGAATCGCGTTCAACAGGTTCTGGGAACCGACGTTGACGAGATGCTTGAGAAACAGCGAACCGATGATGACACCAGGCACGCCGCCGCCAAGCATGTAAGCGAGGGTGCGCCACGCAACATTGCGACGGGCGATTTGCGCGGGCACCAGGATCAGCTTGACCGCGGTCGAGAACATGAGGCCAATGCCCACCGCTACCGGAGCGGGGACTCCAAGGAAAAGAATCAAAACAGGCACAGTGACAGTGCCAGCGCCCACCCCGGTGAGCGCGATAAACAGTGCAATGAAGAATCCAATCACGTACTGCATCGTGTTGCCTCAGTCCCCTGACGCGTGCCCTAACTCGCGGGCGCCGCTTGAATGTGAATACCGCACTCAACCTTGCGGCCGGCCCAACGCCCCGACCGCGGATCATTCGGATCAAGTGGAAGCGATGTACATGGTTCGCAGCCGATCGAGGTGTATCCACGTTCATAAAGCGGCAGCAGCGGAATGGACAGCTGCTCGCACGCATACCAGACATCTCTCGTAGTCCACTCAGCCAATGGCGCAAGCTTCAATACTTGCTTCCCACCCGGGAGCGTAAACATTGACGACTCTTCGAGGGCGGTCCTGCTCCGTGCCTGCTCACGCCGCAATCCTGTGAGCCACACGCGATACTCCGCAACGGCCTTGAACAACGGCTCAACCTTGCGTAGCTTGCAGCATTGGTCAGGCGCGGTTTGATTCAAGATTCCAAACTCCGCTTCCTGCTCCGCAACAGTCTTTTCCGGCAGCAGGTTGACCAGATTCAGGCGCCACACCTGGGCAATGCGATCGCGATAGGTGTAGGTCTCGGCAAAGTGATATCCAGTATCGAGAAACATGACCGGAATTGACGGGTCCAACTGAATCGCGAGCTTGGTCAGGAGCACATCTTCCGCCTGAAAGCTGCACGTGAGGCACACATCGCCCGCGCCATGAATCTCGCGCGCCAGCGTCGCGCGCACTGCGTCCAGCTTGGCCTCTACCTGCGAATTGATCTCTGCTATGCTCACTGCCTGCTTCCTTTCCCGTTTTACCCGATGCGTCCGCGGGGCTAGATTTCCCAATCCACCTGTCCATGCGACATACAAATGCCGGCACGCTCAAGCAATTCGTTCACGCTTGCGATCGCCTTGTCGGCTTCGCCCGCGTTGACGACAATCTGGTCGTGGTTGACGCGTGCAAGCAGGTCTTCGCTGTCTGTCTCAGTGATGGCCAGCGCGACGAGGCCTGACTCAACAATCGTCTTCACTACATGTCTTGCTATCTCAGCGTTCTCTCCACCTGATGGGTCCGCTGCATCAATGCGCACGGTGATGACGCCATGGAGAAAGAGGGATCGTTCAATCTGATCGACAACTTCAGCCGGGCCACTGAGCTCCAGAACACCGCTGCGGTGACCCCAGCGCGCGGCTCTTTCGCGGGCTGCGACCGGACCAGCCGTATCCGTGCCTGTGACACCGTGATCCGCAATCGACGTAACCATTCCGGCGGCGACAGTCGCGTTGGTTTCGGGGTCGATGAGAATGAAGGCACCCGTGGAGCGATTCGAACCGTAGAGATCCAGGGCCATGGACCGCAGCAAGGTGATATTCACCACGCCGATTCCATTCATCTCCAGCGTGGCGGCGGGCTCACGCGACAAATTGCCAATGTCAGTGCGGTGCTCAATAGAGGAGACAAATGCCGGAACCGTGTGGCTGGTGTGCTTCAACAGGTAGCGGCGTTTCCGCTCGAGCGGCCGCTGATCCATCCATACCAATGCGGCGCGCACTCGCTTGGCTACCGTTGCAGGCGCGGCTGAGGACACAATCAGGTCGCCTCGACTGATGTCGACTTCCTGACTCAGCACGAGCGTTACTGAAAGCGGCGCGTGCGCCTCGGCCAGATCGCCGTCCCAGGTCACGATGCGCTCAACTTCTGCGCTTCTGCCGGAAGGCAGCACGGTAATCCTGTCACCTGGACGAATTGTTCCCGAGGCGATTTGCCCGGCAAAGCCGCGGAACGTATGATCCGGCCGCAGCACACGCTGCACGGGAAAACGGAATGGCGCTGCGCTGGTGTCCACGGATGTGGGTGTGGATTCAAGCAACTCAAGCAACGAGGGTCCGCGGTACCACGGCATGGCACTTGTGCGATGAACGATGTTGTCTCCGACGAGCGCGCTGACGGGAACAAATTGCGCCTCCACAGGATTCCCTGTATCGGCCGCAATCTGTTCCAAGACGAGACGGAAATCGCGCTCGATTGCACGGAATGCTGCCTCGTCATAACCGATGAGGTCCATTTTGTTGACCGCGACCAGAACGTGGCGCACCCTTAGCAACGACGCGATGTAAGCGTGGCGACGCGACTGCACCAAAACGCCTTTTGCAGCGTCGATGAGCACCACCGCTGCATCTGCCGTAGAGGCTCCGGTAGCCATATTGCGGGTGTACTGCTCGTGCCCCGGCGTGTCCGCAATGATGAATTTGCGCCGGCCTGTCGAAAAGTATCGATAGGCAACATCGATGGTGATGCCCTGCTCGCGTTCCGCGCGAAGGCCGTCTGTCAGCAAAGCGAAATCAATCTGCCCGGGAGCGGTGGTTCCTTTCCCTTCGATGGAGCGAATTTGATCTTCATACACTGACTGCGTGTCATAAAGCAGTCGCCCAATGAGGGTGGACTTCCCATCGTCCACACTGCCAGCGGTGGAGAAACGGAGAATGTCCTTCTCGCGCTCCTGCTGCAGGAACTCTTCGATAGAAAAAGCTGGAATCGCGGAAGCGGCCATTTAGAAATAACCCTCTCGCTTTTTGAGCTCCATGGAGCCTTCCTGGTCGTGATCGATCACGCGGTTTGCGCGCTCCGATGAGCGAAACGAGATGAGCTCAGCAATGATGTCGGGGATGGTGGCGGCATCGGAACGGATAGCGCCCGTGCAGGGGCTGCACCCCAGTGAGCGCAGCCGCGACTTGACCATCTGCGGCTTCTCGCCGATGCGGGCGACAAAATCCTGTTCAATCGGCAAGAGGCCGTCGCCGCGCAAATACATCGGACGTTCCCTCGCGAAATACAGGTCCACCACCGGAATCTCCTCTTCGTGGATGTACTGCCAAACGTCCATCTCGGTCCAATTCGACAGCGGAAAGACTCGAATGCTTTCGCCGGGATGAACTCGCGCGTTGTAGAGATTCCACAATTCAGGTCGCTGATTCTTTGGATCCCACTGACCGGCGCCGTCGCGGAAGGAATAGATCCGCTCCTTGGCGCGCGACTTCTCTTCATCGCGCCGAGCTCCGCCAAATGCCGCGTCGAAGTTATAGTGCCGGAGCGCGTCGAGGAGGGCCTGTGTCTTCAGCAGCCCGCAGCAGCGCTTGGTATCGAGGGCAATCGGGTTGGTACCGGCTGCAATGGCGGCTTCATTCCGCCACACAAGCAACTCTGCGCCAACTGAACGAGCCATCTCATCGCGGAAGGTAAGCATCTCCGCAAATTTGAACCCCGTATCGACATGCAAGAGGGGGAACGGAATCGGCCCTGGGTAAAAGGCCTTCTGCGCAAGCCGTAACATCACCGAGGAGTCTTTGCCGATGGAATAGAGCATCACAGGGCGCTCGAACTCGGAAGCCACTTCACGCAGGATATGCAAGCTCTCGGCCTCAAGCAGGCGCAGGTGACTCAACCGCCGCCCGGAGGGAGCGCTTCTTGCGGACAGGATTGAAGGTGTTTCGCTTTCAGCTACCGGCATGAGACCTCAATTCGAGATTGAAGGCTGAAAGCCGGTCACAAGGGGAGACAAACCCGGCCATTCAGCTACGGGTGTCTTCTTGATCGATTGTGCTGGGAGATCAGAGACTAGTTCGTACACCCGTCGAAGATGTTCGACAGGCAACAACAAGTGCAGCTATGGGATGCGCGTTTCATCACTCCATCCATACTAGCAAGATTCCGTTTCCGGCACAAATCCTGCTTTCTGGCCACGATGTACGGCAGGGCCCTGGAAATGAGCGTCCCGGGAACAAAACTGTAATTTGACAAGGCAACCTTGGAAAGACGAGCCATCCGTCTTTTCCTGTTCCATTTACAATCCAAACTACCGGTGAGGTCCCCTTTCCTATGACGCCCAGATTGCGGGAAAAAACTGTCTCAAGCCCGGCGCCCTCCGTGCAGAACGGCTTCTCGCTGATTTCGAACGAAAAGCTGCTGCAGCTGTACGCCACCATGCTCAAGTGCCGGATAATCGAGGACCGCTCCCGTATCATCATTCAACAAAACAAGTTAAAGGGCAATCATGCTTCCTTTGGGCAGGAAGCTGCCATGGTCGGACTCGCAATGGACTTGCTGCCCGGAGACCATATTGCCACCAATCCCGGGAACGTCGTCCCATTTTTTATCAACGGGTTGCCGCTTGAGACCTTGTTCAATGGGCTCTTGAATTCGAGCCCTCAAGCATCAAGGAATGCGGATCCTTTCAAGAGCGCCACCGAGGCCGCCAAAGCCAACAAGCAGGCGAACAATAAGGTGATCGCCGTGGCACTGTGCGGCATATCAGGGTCGCTCGATTCCTGGCGAAAGGCCCTCAGTGTTGCCACGCTGAATGACCTGCCCATGATCTTTCTCTCCTGGAATCACGTCCCTCTCAAGAAAAACGCTCATGGACTGCCCACGATCAACGTGGATGGCAAAGATGTTGTAGCCGTTTACCGCGTCGCCTCCGAGGCCATCGCGCACGCACGCATTGGAAACGGACCTACGTTGATCGAATGCAGGACAGACCGCCACAATTCTGGCGATCCGATCCTGAATATGGAGAAGTACCTCAGCCGCAAAGGATTATTCCGCGAGGCGTTCCAGAGCGAGCTTGAAGCTGAGTTCAGAAATGAGCTCGACGCGGCCATCGAAGCGGCGAAATCTACCAGATGATCCGGGCTGGCAGAGCTAGTGCTTGGATCGATGGATTGCTACTTGGCCCGCGGATGAGTCTTGTCATAAACCTGGGTCAATTGAGCCGTGGTGAGCTGGGTGTATCGCTGCGTGGTGGAGAGCCGCTCATGGCCGAGAAGCTCCTGAATTGCGCGCAGGTCGGCGCCTTCCTCAAGCAGATGTGTGCCGAAAGCGTGGCGAAGCGTGTGCGGATGCACATCTGCGGAGAGCCCGCGGCCAATGGCGATCCGCTTGACGATGCGACCGACACTGCGTGTGGTGAGACGCGCCTGACCGCCAGCTGTGGCAAGCCCGCGCAACTGCAGGTTGATGAATAGGGCGGGGGTCGTTCTCGCCTTCTCACCTGTGGAAGCTGCCAGTCGCGCTGATCGCTCGGTGAGATAGGAACGCAGGGCTTCGGCTGCGGTGTCGGCGAGTGGCACATAGCGCTGCTTCTGGCCTTTTCCGCGGACCAGAACCGCCTCATTGGCCCAGTGAATGTCCTCAAGATTGAGGCCGGTCAACTCCGCGTTTCGAATACCGCAGCCGTACAGCATCTCCAGGATGGCCCGGTCGCGCGCCGGCCAGGTGGCCGCATCTTCGCTGACCGAGTCCACAACCCGATTCATTTGTTCAATCGAGGGGACGCGCGGGAGATGCTTGGGCAAGCGAGGCGTGGACACGAGCGAGGCTGCATTTTGATCGAGGTATCCCGCCCGAGCAAGCCATTTGAACCAACTGCGAATGGCCGCGAGCGCTCTGGCCGCCGACGCCTTGGAAAGGCCGCGGTCATAGAGTGTGCCGAGGTAGGCCCGGATGTCAGTGTGCTCAACGCGCTCAACACTCTGTTCCAGACCGGAGCGCTCGGCGATAAAAGCCACAAAGTTGTGCAATTCGCGTTGATAGGCACGGAGGGTATTCGCCGAAGCGCCGCGCTCATTGGCAAGAACGCGAAGGTAGTCAGCGACGAGCGCACCGATCGAATGCGCAGCAATCGGAGCCATGGTTGCATTCATGGCTTTTTCCCGCCCACAACTGCGTCTCCACGACCCACAAGACGGAGACCGGCGCCGCGCTCCGTACCAGGTTTCGTCTCAGCCTCAGTTCCCTGTCGGCGACCTCGCGGATGATGCTCGCGATGCACGGCCTTCAATCGTCCCAGTGCAAGGTGCGTATAAACCTGCGTGGTGGATATGTCGGCGTGCCCTAACAGGAGCTGCACACTGCGCAGATCGGCGCCATGCTCCACCATGTGGGTAGCGCAACTGTGGCGCAGGCGATGCGGGCTGGCTGCACCGTTTGCCGACTTCACGAGGTGCCAGATCCATTGACGCGTAAGCGGCATGCCACGCATGGACAGAAAGAGCCGGGTGGCATCCTGACGAGCGAGGTTGCCTTTCCCTGCCGAACTGATGCGTGCCAGGTGCGGACGGCCCTCACGCAGATAGATCTCCATCGCCTCAAGAGCTGAGCGCCCTACAGGCACAATGCGCTCTTTGTCGCCTTTGCCGCGGACCTTCACGTGACCGGAGTCCAGCGCAAGGTCGCCGGTAGACAGTGATGTGACTTCAGAGACACGCAACCCGCCGGCATAGAGCAGTTCAAGAATTGCCCGGTCGCGGAGCACAGTGGCGTTGGCATGTGGATGCGATGTGGCCATTGAAGCCCGCTCCAGCATCTCTTCCACTTCAAGCTCGGCAAGGGACTTGGGAAGCACTTTCCACGCTTGGGGCGACTCTATGTTCACAGTGGGGTCGTGGTGGATGCGGCGGTCGAGGAGCAGCCACTTGTAGAAGCCGCGCAGACAGCTCAACTTGCGGGCGGAAGAGCGGGAATCGATGCCGTGCTCCCGGAGATGTTCAAGAAATGCCGCTACATCTTCCTGGGCAGCCGTCAAAAGCACACCGTGCCGGCCATCAAGGAACTCGGCAAATGTTTTCAAATCACTGTCGTAGGCTTCACAGGTGAGTGGACGCAGCCCCTTTTCCACACGCAGGTATGCCTGGTAGTCCTTCAGGAGCGAGAGATTGCGTACGCTGTCCACACTCTTGATTATCCGCGTGTGGGAGACGTTCAAACCGGCGTGGCCCGGGGCGCCGTACCACGTTCATCAAGGAATCAACTTCATTAACCCCAGCTGTTGTGGTGCGGCATCTTCCATGTCTCAATTGGACTGAATTTCATCACTTCCAGCGCGACGCCTGTGCAGGTGACCAGATTGAGCAGGAAAGGGAGATTAGAAGGACGATGGAGGAAATCATCCGACCGCGCGATAGAGTCATCCGTCGGTCTCCAGGAAGGACGATGACCGGGTTCTTGCAGCGGCAAAAGATTGCGGGGAGTATAGGATTTGGCGCGCACGCATCCCCATCGAATTTGAGCCAATCACCCCATTCGGAGCAGGCGCTAGGTCCAAGACCTATCGTGGTAAACTACACGCAGGAGCTGCCTTGTTAGTCAGGAAAGCCATTATCACCGCCGCTGCGCGGTCTCAGCGTGAGCTTCCACTTCAGACCCTTATTGACGGCGACGGCAACAAGA
>Ga0182015_10001335_pt1 | contig 32833 bp, 36 predicted proteins | sample 712P3MmetaG_FD_120478 | JGI IMG/M metagenome (GOLD analysis project Ga0182015, IMG submission 120478) | Permafrost microbial communities from Stordalen Mire, Sweden - 712P3M metaG | ecosystem: Environmental > Terrestrial > Soil > Wetlands > Permafrost | place: Sweden: Stordalen | collected...
CGGGCACGCTCGGGCACGCTCCGTGTCGGGCACGCTCGGGCACGCTCCGTGTCGGGCACGCTCGGGCACGCTCCGTGTCGGGCACGCTCACCACCAGCCAGCACGGCCCTGGCGAAGGCCACGCGCCTGCGCCCGGGCCTACGTATCCTCGCCGCTGGCCCGGGCACCGGCTGGCCGCGATCTTAGGACCGGGGTGTCATGCAGAATCGTCGCCTGGGCCGAACACCGGTTGTGGGAAGAGCTCAGGTGTTCCAGCTGCTCAAGATGGGGGAGAAAGAGCCCGACAAATTGAGTGGGTGCACGACCCCTGTTGCCTTGCGAGGGAAGCAATGAGCCGTGCACCCGCCTCAGTATCTCGCGACGGCTAGGCCAGGTGGCGGCACTGAATCGTGAGGTGATGAGGCGGGTGCACGAAAACCGCCTCGCTCCCCGGTGCGAAATCGCCCCTGAGAGAGCCTTAGGAGCAGGTCGGCGCTGGTATCAGGCCTTTGCTACCTCAGAGGCTGCCCGCGCCATTACCTTGGAGATGGCTGCGGTCGCCCAGGAGGAGTTGAAGGGCGAGCCGAGGTTGATGAACGACAAGGACACCTCCGCCGGTCCTTGTGCGTAGAAGTACTCGTTGTCGTAGAGCTTCATCTTCAACAAGGCGAAGTTGCCGCCCGACACGACGAACTGGATGTGGGCTCCCCCAGCGCCGGTGCCGTGGCGCGGGGCCGGCAGGTAGCTCGCGGTGCCCTTGAGGCCCTTGCCCGCCCCCTGCAGGGCGCTGTCGCCGATGAACTGGGCCGTGAGGCACCCGAGAGAGCCGCTGCGCCCGATCGTGGCGAGGTCGGCCGTCGCCCCGGAGGCCTTGGTCAAGAACACGACCTCGCTGCTGGCGCTCGGTAGCTGGGTGAGGGTGAAAGCCTTGTCGTAAAAGCTCGGCGAGGAGAGGTCAGCGGCGACGACCCCTCCCACTGCTCCGGTCGTGCCGAACGGGTCAGGGCTCACTGAGCCGACCTTCTTCAAGCAGGCGAGCGCCTTGACCGCAAGGGCCGCCTCAGCTTTGGAGGAATGCCCCGGGGCCGAGGTCGCCCAGTGCAGGCTCGAGGACAGGTCGGTCACCTTCAAGTTGATCGCCTTCGCCTCGGCCCCGACAGAAGACGACCTGACGCTGGGCAAGACCAGGTTCCCGAAAGATGGAAGAGCGACGAGCGAGCCTGCCGTCAAGGCGGCGAATCCTGCCGTGAGAACGCGATGCAAACGTTGAGCCATGCCTGCGAATATAGGCCCCTCGGCCTCAAATAGAGCCGACCTCTCCCGCGGGGCCCGAGGCGGGGAAGGAAACGGCCCCCTTCGGGGTGTACCAGCTCATGACGTCAATGGCGAGCCGGCCGGCGCGGACGGCCGGGTCCTGCCCGGCCAGCTGGCGTACCTGCTCGAGCGAGCCCACCTGATAAACGCAGATGCCCCGCCAGGCCTCGTCGCTCTGTTCGTCGAGCGGGCCCGCGACCTTGAGGTGCCCGGCCCTTCTCATGGCCTCGAGGTGACCGAGGTGCTGGCCCTGCAAGGCCTCGGCGGTCTCCTCGTCGATCTCGCCGCGGCCCTCCGGCCAGCGCAGTACCACGAGCTCGTAGCGGTCGAACTGTTGCGGGGGCTCGGCGCGCGGGGGCTCGGCGTCCGGCGCCTCGAGCTCCGCGCTCACGACTGCAGAGCCTTCAGCTGAAAAAGGTGCATCTCGATATGGCGCGAGGCGTTCAGTTCGATGAACTTGCCGATCGCCACGGGCTCGTCTCTGACCAGCCTGCCCGAGTCAACGATCACGGCCGGCATGAGATGGCCGGCCGCCTCGTCGTCGAGGGCCGCAAAGGCACTCGCAAGACGCCGAGCCGAAACCTCCACCGCCTGCGCGAGGCCCCCGAGGCCACCGAGTGACTCGGCGTAAGAACGCAACTCGGCGTCGTCGACGGCGGGGCTGTTGTCGTATTTGGGCTGGCCTCCTGCTGCCACGGCTTCGGCCGCCTCGGAGACGATGTCGTTGTTGCGGCACACGTGCGCAGCCACAAGCTCTGCCGGCCATCCCTCCGCCGGCGTCGTGAATCCCCCCTCCCGCAGCGTCGCGACAAAGGGGGCGTAGGCACTTTCGATGTTGCCGGGGTCCACGGTGGCTCCTTTCTCGGGTGCGCTCTCGACTTTGCCCAAACTAGGCGGGCAGTGCGCTCGAGAAGGCCCCTGACCCGACAACTGATCCGATAGTTGACTGTCAAGTTTGTTGACTAGAATCGGGGTCATGACGTCGCGGCCTCACGAGCACGGCTCCGATCACCCTCACGAGCACGGCCCGAGCATCCCGGCTCTGCTGCGCGCCGCCCGGGGCAGCTACGCGCGCTCCATCGGGGCACAGCTCGCAGCAGCCGGGTTCGACGACCTGCCCCGCAGCGGGCCCTTCGTCCTCGGAGGGATGGCGAGGTGGGCTGGGTCGGCCTCAGAGATGACCCAGGGCCTCGAGGTCACCAAGCAGGCAGCGAGCCAGCTGATCGACACGCTCGTGCTTCGCGGCTATTTGAGGCGCGACATCAACCCCGAGGACCGCCGCCGCATGACGATCGAGCTCACCGATCGCGGCCGTGCCGCCGCGCAGGCGGTCGGCGCCGGGATCGGTGCTGTCGACGCCGAGCTCGCCAGCAGGCTCTCGCCCGAGCAGCTCGGGGGGCTACGGGCGGGCCTGTGGGCCCTGGGCGAGATCAAGAAGACCTGCCCGAGCACGACTGAGCCTGCCATTCGCAGAGTCCCCTGATTCGGCTACTCTGTCTCAAGTAGTCGGAGAGGAGGACCTGCGTGGCACGGCTGCATCGGAACAACCCGCTCGCCCTGGCCGTGCTGATCTGCCTCTACGAGAGGCCCATGCATCCCTACGAGGTCTCGACGACCCTGCGTCAGCGGCAAAAGCACGACAGCATTCGCCTCAACTACGGCTCTTTGTACGCCGTGGTCGACTCGCTCGAAAGGCGCGGGTTCATCGTGGCGAGCGGGACCGAGCGGTCCGGCCGCCTGCCTGAGCGCACCATCTACGAGCTCACCGGCTCCGGGCGAGTCGAGATGCACGACTGGCTGACAGAGCTCGTCTCGACGCCGGGGAAGGACTACCCGCAGTTCGAGGCTGCGCTCTCGTTCCTCCCCGCTCTTTCGCCTTTGGACGTCGTCGGGCTGTTGAACGAGCGGGCCGAACGCCTTGCATTTGAGATCGCCACGATGAGCGCCGCGCGCGAGCTTGTGGAAAAACAGGGCCTCCCGCGGCTTTTTTGGATAGAGGCCGAGTTCCACAAGCTGTTACGCGAGGCCGAGCTCAGCTATGTCCGCGGGCTCCTCCGCGAGATCGAGGAGGGCACGCTCGAGGGCCTGGATCTCTGGCGGGAGGCCCACGACCATGCCGGCGAGAGGCCGGCGTCGTCTTCGCTCTTGGGCGGCGAGCGACAAGAGCCCTGACAAGACCGAGAACGACGAAGGGGGAACCGGAATTGGAAACGATCATCTCGACCAACGAGCTGCGCAAGAGCTTCCGCTCCAAACACAGGCCCGTCGAGGCGGTCCGCGGCGTCAGCTTCGAGGTCGGGCGGGGGGAGATATTCGGCTTTCTCGGCCCGAACGGGGCAGGCAAGACGACGACGTTGCGGATGTTGACGACGTTGCTGCCCATCGACAGCGGCACGGCGTCGGTCGCGGGCATCGACGTTGTCCGCCGGCCCAAGCTGGTCCGGACGCGCATCGGCTATGTGAGTCAGCTCGGTGGGGCCGACGAGCTCGCGACCGGGCGCGAGAATCTCATCTTGCAGGGTCGCCTCTACGGGGGCGATCTCGGCACTGTGACCTCCCGGGCGCAGATGCTGATGGAGGTGCTCGACCTGAGCGAGTTCGCCGACCGCCGGGTGCGGACCTACTCGGGCGGGCAAAGGCGCCGGCTCGACGTCGCGCTCGGGATCGTGCACGAGCCCGATGTGCTCTTTTTGGACGAGCCGAGCACGGGACTCGACCCCCAGAACCGGGCGAACCTGTGGGAGCACGTCCGCGGGCTTCGCGCCCGGGGCACGACGATCTTCCTCACGACCCACTACCTCGAGGAAGCCGACGCCCTCTGCGACCGCCTCATGATCATGGACCACGGCGAGATCGTGACCGAGGGGACGCCCCGCGACCTTAAGAGGCAGGTCGCAGGTGACTCTGTCCTGCTCAGCGTGCACGACGACGAAGGCGTGCTGTTAAGGGCCCAGCAACTCATCGCGGCCGAGCCCTATGTCCGCGAGATCACGGTCGAAGGCGATCACCTGCGTCTTTACGTCGAGGACGGCAGCGCCGCCCTTCCGGCGCTGCTGCGCTTGCTGGACGGGGCGCAGATCGCCCTCAAGTCGGTCAGCTTGTCCGAGCCCACCCTCGACGACGTCTTTTTGCACGAGACCGGCCACTCGCTTCGCGACGCCGGCGGGAACAGTTCGGAGAACGCGGCATGAAGACCCTTGTGGACATCGGCCTGCTCTTTCGCCGCTACAGCCTGCAGATGCTGCGCAATCCCGTCTGGCTGTTCGTGGGCTTTTCGACGCCTGTGCTCTACCTCGCCCTTTTCACCCCACTGTTGGAGAAGTTCGCCCCCGTCATCGGGGTCCACGGCAGCGTGCTCGAGCTCTTCTTGCCAGGTATCTTGTGCCTGCTGGCGTTCGCGAGCGGGATCGGCATGGGCTTCAGCACGATCTTCGAGCTGCAGGCGGGCGTGATCGAGCGCTTCCGGGTGACGCCGGCGAGCCGCTTCGCCCTTCTGATCGGCCCGATCCTGTCGGGACTGACGATGATGATGGTCTTCGACGCCGTCGTCGTGGCGATCGGCGTCGGCGTCGGCTTCAAAGTGCACTGGCTCGGTCTCGCCGCCCTCGCGGTCGTGCTTGGCCTGCTGGCGGCGCTCATGGCGGCCTTTTCCACCGCCACGGCTCTCATCACAAAAGACATCAGTAGCTTCGCGGCGATCATCAACGGGATAAACCTCCCGATACTCCTGCTCGCGGGGGTGCTACTGCCGATCTCGATCGGGCCGCTTTGGATGCGGGTGCTGGCGCACTTCAATCCCCTCTACTACGCCGTGCAGGCATCACGGGCGCTCGCCACGGGTACCTTCGGAGCTCCGGCCGTGTGGCAGGCCTTTGCGGTCTTGGTGCCGCTTTGCGCGTTGGTGGTGACCTGGGCGACGCGCGTGTTCCGCAAGGCCGTCGCCTAGGACACCTCGGCGAGGTCAATCCTTGCCGATCATCACCTCCGTCGCCTTTATGACGGCGGTGACGCCGTCGCCCTCGGCGAGCTCGAGCCCCTTTGCCGAGTCCTTGGTTATGGCGGAGACGACCTCCTGGCCGCCGCTCAGGCGGATGACGACTGTAGACATGACCGCACCGTGCTCGACGGCAACGACAACACCGGCGAGCTGGTTCCTTGCGCTTAGTCTCATGGTCGCGAGGCTAGCGACCAAGGCGGTCGCCTCGCCTGATCGATCGGAATTGCCATGGAACTCATTGCCGTGCTCAGCGATGCGAGAAGCGAGATCCTCGACCAGGCCACAGACGCCCTCGAGCGGTCGCATCTCGGCCACTACCAGGCATCGGGCCCCGAGGAGCTACGGCGCCGGCTGGAGGCCCTCTTCGACATCGTCTTCGAATGCCTGAGCACTCGAAGGCTCGACCGCGTGGTCAAGTACTCCGAACAGATCGCCGAAGCCCGCTTCAGCTCGGGTTTCGGGATCGGGGAGGTCCAGGCCGGCTTCAACGTGCTCGAGGAGTCGATGTGGCACCACATCGTCGCGGGGGTTGCCAAAGAGGAGCTCGCCGAGTCGCTCGGCCTGCTCACGACCGTCCTCGGAGTGGGCAAGGACGCGCTCGCGCGGACCTATGTCTCGCTCGCGAGCCACGAGCACGTGTCCTCGCTCGACCTGCGCGCCCTTTTCCAGGGCACGTGAGGCCGGGCGTCGATGCCGCAGCTGCAGATAGCGACGTTCAACCTTCACGCCGGCATCGACGGTTGGGGCAGGCCCTTTGACGTCGTGGCTGCCTGCGCCGAGCTCGACGCCGACGTAGTGGTGCTCCAGGAGAACTGGGCACCCGAAGGCGGCGAGAGCCTCGCGTGCCTCATCGGGGTCTCGCTCGGTTACGCGGTGCACGAGGCCGCGCTCTGTGACGCCGCGGTCTTCGACCCCCCGAGCGGGCCGAGCCGGCGTTGGGGACCGTCCGGGAAGGACCAGCGCAGCGCCCGGCCGTTATGGGTCACAGATCGCGAGACCTTGGCCAGGGTGCGGCCCCGGCGCGGCGACACGAGCGCCCGCTTTGGCACCTGGGGCATCGCCGTGCTCTCGCGACTTGCCGTAAGCCACGTCGAGACCCTCGATCTCGGGCGGCTGTCTAGGGACAACTCCAGGCTGCGCGCGGCGCTGTTCGCCGAGATCGACCTCGACGGGTACCCGCTCACAGTCGTCGGCACCCACTTGGCCCACTTCGTGCAGGGATCGCCGATCTTGTTGGAAAGGCTGCGCCGCCGGCTCCCGCCGACGAGGGAACCGGCGGTCCTCGCAGGCGACATGAACTTCTGGGGCCCGCCGGTGTCACTCGCCTTGCCGGGCTGGCGCCGGGCGGTGCGGGCCCGCACCTATCCCGCCTGGCGCCCTCACAGCCAGATCGACCACATTTTCGTGACGAGAGCACTCCGGGTCGTCTCCGGAGAGGCTGTGCGCGCCGGTAGGTCGGACCACTTGCCAATTCGTGCCCGCCTCGCGCTCGCGCGGTGAGGATGTAACCGATCAGCGACCGTTGAAGTCAGACTTAGGGAGCTGAGCTAGCGGGCAGGGCGCCCGCGCTGGAGGGGAAAGGGGCGAAGGTTGCTGGCGTTCACGTTTCCCGGACAGGGCTCACAGCGGCCGGGCATGGGCAGCGCCTGGGTCGACCACCCCTCCTTCGAGCTCGTCGCGCTGGCATCTGAGGTCACTGGGCGCGACCTCGCCTATCTCCTCCTCGAAGCCGACCAGGAGACCTTGACCAAGACCGACAACGCCCAGATCGCTACGTTCGTCCAGAGCTTGATCGTCCTCGACGCCGCCGAGCGCCTCGGCATCGAGCCGTCCGCCGCCGCCGGGCACAGCCTCGGCGAGTACACGGCCCTCGTCGCGGCCGGGTCGCTCGACTTCGAAGACGGGCTCCGGCTCGTCTCCGAGCGGGGCGCGGCCATGCGGGAGGCGGCCGAGAGCGCTCCGGGGACGATGATCGCCGTGCTCGGCCTCGACGACGAAAGCGTCGAGACTGCCTGCCGGCGGGTCGACGGCGAGGCCTGGATCGCCAATTTCAACGCGCCCGGCCAGGTCATAGTCGCCGGCCGCGCCGGGGCGCTCGAGGAGTTCAGCGCCATCGCCAAAGAGCTCGGTGCCAAGCGGGTCATGTCCATGGCTGTCGGGGGCGCCTTCCACACCCCCCTCATGTCGAGCGCCCGCGACCGGCTCCGAAAGGCGCTGGCGACAACGACGTTCCACGCCCTCGACCCCGTGGTTGTGGCAAACGTGGACGCCCGGCCGCATGACGACCCCGAGGAGTGGCCACAGCTGCTCTCGGCCCAGCTCTGCAGCCCGGTGCGCTGGCGCCAGACCCTCGACACCTTGCTGGCAGACGGCATCCAAACCTTCGTCGAGCTGGGCCCAGGCGGCGTGTTGACGGGCCTGTTGCGGCGGGCGGCCCCGACGACCGACACGGTCGGGCTCTCGGTCTCGACGCCCGACGAGCTGGCACGCCTCGTGAGGATCCTCGCCGGCAACACCTCCGGCACGGCGCCGACCGGTGAGCTGTTCGAGATGACAGAGCGGCTCATCGTCTCGCCCGCAGTCGGCCTCTTCGAGCCCGTGGCGGGCCTGAAGAGCTATCTTCCCGGATCTGCCGAGGTGTCCCGCGACCCGGTGTTCATCGAGGTCGGGGGCCTGCTCGGCCTGGTTGGAGGCACCGAGGTGCGGTCCGCGTTCTCGGGCACGCTCGAGGGCGTGCTCGTTCTCGCCGGCGAAAGGGTGACGCGCGGCCAGCCTGTGGCGTGGCTGCGGGCCCCGGCCCGAGACGACGAACCCACACAGGGCGACAGGCGTATCCGAGACGACAGGGCCGCTCGCGACGAGACGCCCTTTGAAAACGAGAGGACCGCATGAGAGGCGCGCAGATCACCGGCTGGGGGATGGCACTTCCCGACAAGGTCGTCACAAACGCTGACTACGAAGCCCGCCTGGACACGAGCGACGACTGGATCGTCGAGCGGACGGGCATCAAAGAGCGCCGGCACGGAGGGACGACCTCCGGGCTCGCCCTCGAGGCTGCCGGGCGAGCCTTAGCGCGGGCCGGCCGTCATGGCCCGGAGATCGACCTGCTCGTGCTCGCGACGACCACGCCCGACCAGATCGTGCCCGCCACCTCGTCCTTCGTCCACTACAAGCTTGGCTGCCGCGGGGCGGCTTTCGACCTGAACGCGGCTTGCGCGGGTTTCGTCTACGGGCTCGTGACCGCCGTCGCCCTGCTCGACTCGGGCCACGAGAGGGCGCTTTTGATCGGGTCGGACACCTTGTCGGCGATCACGGACCAGGACGACCGCAACACCGCCGTGCTCTTCGGCGACGGAGCCGGTGCCATCGTCGTCGAGGCGACCGACGGAGAGCCCCTCTTGCTCGCCCACGACCTCGGCCTCGACGGGTCCTTGACATCCATCCTCTGCTGCGACAAGGGCGGCTACATCTACATGGAGGGCCGCGAGGTCTTCCGAAAGGCGGTGCGGGCGACGGTCGAGTCGGCCGAGCGCGTGCTGAAGCAGGCCGACGTCAGCGCCGAGGACATCGCCCTGTTCGTCCCGCACCAGGCCAACATCCGGATAATCGACGCCATGGGCCAGCGCCTCGGCATCGACCCGACGCGCTATGCGATCTGCCTCGACCACACCGGCAACACCTCGGCGGCCTCATGCGGGATCGCCCTCGCCGAGGCCGCGGATGCCGGACGGCTAAAAGACGGGGACCTCATCTTGTTCTCCGGCTTCGGAGCCGGCATGACCTGGGCGAGCGCCGTCGTGCGCTGGGGCGGCTCCCCGCTAGTCCCCCCGGTGGCGCCCAACGGGGCTGGCGGATGACACAACCCAAAGGCGAGAGCGAGCCGGGCCCCGAGGGGGCGGGCCGAGTCGTCCTCGTCACCGGGGGCTCGCGCGGAATCGGCCTTTGCTGCGCGCGAAGACTCCAGGCGGCCGGCGACCGGGTCGCTGTCACCTGGCGCACCAAGGCCCCCGCGGACCTCGATGGCCCCGCGGGGACGCACCCGCTGTTGGCGGTCAACTGCGACGTCACCTCGCCGGTCGAGGTCGAGGCCGCCTTCGATGAGGTCGAAAAGACCCTCGGGCCGGTGCACGTGCTCGTGTGCGCAGCCGGCATCACCGACGACACGCTGCTGTTGAGGATGTCAGAAGAGCGCTGGGACAACGTCATCGAGACCAACCTGACCGCGGTCTACCGGACGGCGAAACGGGCCCTCGGGCCCATGGTGAGGGCGAGGCGGGGCCGCATAGTCCTTATCTCCTCGGTCGTTGCCTTCATCGGCTCAGCTGGCCAGGTGAACTACAGCGCCTCGAAGGCAGCCCTCGTCGGCTTCGCACGCTCGCTCGCGCGAGAGGTGGCCTCGCGCTCCATCACGGTCAACGTCGTCGCCCCGGGGTTCGTCGCCACGGATATGATCGCTGTGCTAGGAGAAGATCGCGTCGCGGCACTGATGTCGATGGTGCCGCTAGGGCGGCAGGCTGCCCCCGACGAGATCGCCTCCGCCGTCGAGTTCCTGGCTTCGGACGGTGCCAGCTATGTGACCGGAGCCGTGCTGGCCGTGGACGGCGGCCTCGGCATGGGCCACTGAAATGGGCCGCTTGCAAGGGCCACTTAGAACTTGACCTGACCCGGAGAACCGACCCCACCGACGACCTGAGCCCGACGACGAGACGAAACGCAAACCAATCCCCGAGAGAAAGAGCCCCACGCATGGACAACGAAGCAACGTTCGACAAATTCAGGGCCTGCGCGGCCGAGATCTTGAACGTGCCTAGTGAGAAAGTGACCCTGGAAGCGAACTTCGCCAACGACCTCGACGCCGACAGCTTGGACCTTGTCGAGCTCGTCATGGAGCTCGAGGAGGTCTTCAGCATCACCGTCGACGAGAGCGAGCTTGAGGGCGTCGAGACCATCGGCCAGGCCTACGAGCTCGTCACCTCCAAGCTTTGATGGCCAACGCTGAGCGGGGGCCCGACCGGAGCGGTCGCCGCCGGGTCGCGGTCACCGGCCTCGGCGTCGTGTCGTGTTGCGGGATCGGCAAGGACGCTTTTTTCGCGGGCCTGAACGGGCCCGCGCCCGAGGGCGAGCACCGGGTGCTGGGCTTCGACCCCTCGTTGTGGTTCGACGCCAAAGAGGCGCGCCGCGTCGACCCCTTTGCTCAGTACGCCGTCGCCGCTGCTGACATGGCTCTTTCGGACGCCGGTCCTGTCGACGTCGACCCGGCGCTCGCGGGCGTGCAGATCGGTACCGGCGTCGGAGGCCTCACCACGATGGAGTCCCAGATCGGCGTGCTGCTAGAAAAAGGGCCGCGCCGGGTCTCGCCGTTCCTCGTGCCGATGATGATGGCCAATGCCGGCGCCGCGGCCGTCTCGATGCGCCTCGGCTGGCGGGGCCCGTGCGAGACGATCGCCACCGCCTGTGCGTCCGGCACGCACTCAATTCTCGCCGCCCATCGCCTGATCGCAAGCGGGCGTTGTGACGCGGTCTTGGCAGGAGGTGCCGAGGCGGCCATGACACCGGTGGCACTGGCGGCTTTCGGCAACATGACGGCGCTGTCGACATCGGGGCAGTCACGGCCCTTCGACGTGCGCCGGGACGGCTTTGTCATCGCCGAAGGCGGCGCCGTGCTCGTCTTGGAGGAGCTGGAGCGGGCAAGGGCGCGCGGAGCGCGGATCTACGCCGAGCTGCTCGGCGGGGCCTCCACGGCTGACGCCCACCACATCACCGCACCCGCGCCGGGAGGCGTCGGCGCCATCGGCTGCATGGAGCTCGCCCTCGAAGATGCCGGCCTTAAAGCGGGCGACGTCGCCCACGTCAACGCGCACGGCACCTCGACCCCGCTCAACGACCTTGCCGAGGCAGAGGCGATCGAGAAGGTGTTCGGCCGCCCGGGGCCGCCCGTGACCTCGATCAAGGGCGTCACCGGGCACTCGCTCGGGGCGGCGGGGGCGATTGAGGCCGTTGCCTGCGCGCTGTCGATCGAGCGCCAGCTCATCCCCCCGACCGTCGGCCTGGAGCAGGTCGACCCCGAGGTCCACCTCGACATCGTCCGCGACAACGCCCGGGTGTGGGAACCGGGGCCCATCTTGTCGAACAGCTTCGGTTTCGGCGGGCACAACGGGTGCATCGTGATCTCTCCGTTCACTTCTTGAGCCACGGAACCCGAGGAGTTGTCGGTCCCCGAGGACCCCGCGGGTACGGCGGGACAGAGGCCGGCCGATTGCGAGTTCGCCGGCTTCAGTGACGACCCTCCCTGGCTGGTCGACCCGGCGCAGCTGCGCTGGCTCGACGGTCTCGACGTCGTCCGGGCGCGGACTCGCGCCGAGGTGCCGCGACTGGTCCGGCGCCGCTATGTCCCCCCTGCCCACCGAATCGTCAAGGTCGGCTGGACGCTCGGCAAGGCCGTCGGGGCCTGGTACCTGTTCGACAAGGGGCGGGGCCGGCCGCGCTCTCGCCTGGGGCTGTCTCGCCGGCTGCGGATCGCCTTCGGCCGGCTCGGGCCAACCTACATAAAGCTCGGCCAGATCCTCTCGTCTGGCGAGGGGATCTTCCCCGAGGAGATCGTCTCGCAGTTCCGCCTGCTCAGAGACCGCGTGCCTCCTGAGTCTTTCGACTCGGTGCGCCGTATCGTCGAAGCTGAGCTCGCCGGCCCGCTCGAGGACACCTTCGCCGAGTTCGACCGGGCGCCGATCGCGGCCGCCTCGATCGCCCAGGTGCACGGCGCCCGGCTCCACACCGGTGAGCGCGTCGTGGTCAAAGTGCAGCGGCCCGAGGTGGCTGAGCTCGTGCGCCGGGACCTCGCCGCCATGAGCTTTTTCGCGCCCTTCCTCGTCGGGCGCATCCCCGTCTCGGCGCTCGCCAACCCGCCGGCGCTCATCGAGCTGTTCGCCGAGACGATCGTCGAGGAGCTCGACTTCAGGCTCGAGGCCGCCAACATGTTGGACGTAGGCCACGTGCTCGCGGAGACCGAGCAACGCTCCATCATCGTGCCCCGCCCCCACCCGCGCCTTGTCACCCGGCGCATGCTCGTCATGGAGCGCCTCGACGGCTTCGCCTGGGACGACGTCGAGGGGATGCGAGCCATCGGGATCGACACGACGGCGGTGCTGCGGGCGGAGATGATCTCGTTCCTCGAAGGGGCCTTCCTCTACGGCGTCTTCCACGGCGACTTGCACGGAGGCAACCTCTTCGTCCGTGAGGACGGCCGCGTGGCGCTCTTGGACTTCGGGATAACAGGCAGGCTCGGCGAGCGCCAACGCCTTGCCTTCTTGCACCTTTTGATAGGCGGCTCGACGAGCAACATCCCCATCCAGGTGCAGGCCTTGAAAGACCTCGGCGCTCTTCCCGCCGACGCGGACGTCGACCAGGTGATCAAGGACCTCGGCTTGGACAAGCCCTCGCCCGACGTGGCACTGCTGTCTGCCGACGAACTCACCGCGCAGCTGCGCGAGCTCACCAAACAGCTCTTGGCCTATGGCGCCCGCATGCCGAAAGAGCTGATGTTGTTCGTGAAGGACATGCTCTTCTTAGACGGCGCCGTCGCCACCCTCGCGCCGGGGATCGACCTTTTAGGAGAAGTGGCCCGGATTGCCACCTACTTCGCCGAGCGCCACGGGGACCGCATCGCGGCCGACATCGGCCTCGACCCGCGCGCCGTTCCGGTCGATCTCGGCGGCCTGCGGGCCTCCATAGGGCTCGCGCCCGAGACCGAGGAGTTCACCTACCGCGACCTGCAAGAGCGGCGCGAGATCGTCCGCAAGAAGTTCGAGCGCAAAGACCCCTGAGTTCCGCGCCTGCGGCGCCCCCGCACCCCGGTCAGGGACACAGCCCGGGTGACGACGACATAGCACTGCGATCTCGAGGACCGAGCCGAGTCGGTCACCGCCTGATCGGCTCTGGGGAAGACCACTCTCAGGACAAGCTGGACACAGGTGGTGGCCACGCTCGGCCCCGTCGCTGACAGGCGCGTTAGTCTGCTATCGACCGGTCTCCGGCTTGATCGTGGCGTTGCACCGCCGCCGTGAAATCCAACACGACGGAAGGAATTCCCATGCGCCCACCGATCGACGATCGCGCGATTTTGATCCTGCGCGCGCACCTGCCCGAGCTCGAGAGCCATTACATCGAGTTGTTGGACATATACGAGGAGGACCTGACCCCGCAGGTCGTGTTCAACGAGCTCGCCGAAGTCGTGAGCGGCCTGCTGCGACAAGCCGAGAGCGAGGAGCTCCTCGAAGCCTGCGTCGCCGCCCTGGAGCTCGTCGCCGCCGAGCCCGACGCTGAAGGGACCGAGCTCGTCGCGTTCTGTTTCTTGGACCAGCTGCCGGCTTTCGCCCTCGAGGCGCTCCGCAGCTACCTCGGACCCGTCACCGGGACGATCCTCGAGCTGCTCGAACAGGACCTTGTCTACGAGGCCGACGAACAGACCCCTCCTTTTACGTCCGGGCGCCTCTAGGACGCCCCGATGGGGCTTCCAGCCGAGGACTGAGGCTGGCCCCGGGTCGTCGGTCCCACCACGTGCAGCTGACGGCTCCCTGTGGGAGTTCGCGATACCCGGGACGAATCCTCAATCTCGGCATCGTGCGCGCCGATAGATCCTGCCAAGGCACGTTGTACCTGACGACGACGATGACAAGACGATGACAAAAGGGGGCGCGACGGCTATGAGCGATCTTGACGAACTTGGCAAGCTCGGCGAACTCAATCAGGACCAAACCCGCACAAGTGCTGAGTTCTCTAAGGAAGAGGCGTATCTGCTCGACGAGCTACTCGCCTCCGCTGACATCACCTTGCCACCTTCGCCCGCGGTCCGATCGGACCGCCATAGGACGAGTACCGAGGTGATATCTCAGTACATCGGTACTGAGATATCGTCTAAGTACATTGGTACTGAGATGCCGTCTAAGTACATTGGCATTGGACCGTCTCAGGACCTGGTACATGAAGCACCGGCGTTCGAAGAGCCCGTCGACGCGGCGAGCGTGGAGCCGGCCGAGTACGGACCACCCGCGCCCAGCGCGGGAGAGTCCAGCGACACGACGACAGCTGGTGAGGAGAAGGAATCGGCTGAGCCCGACCCGCCCGCTCGATACCGCGTCAGCACCGAGGCGGATTCTCAGCTCGAGCACGCCGATCAAGACGACGAGCCTGCCCCCACCAAGCCCGGAGTGGCTTTGGCCGAGGTCGACAGGGGTGCTCAGATGACCGTCACCGAGGTACCTCCAGACGAGGAGGAGGCGTCGCCTGTGTCGCCCGCCCGGCCCCCCCGAGCCCCCGCGTCCGGCTCACATGGCCCTCGGAGCGCTCCGCCACCGACACAGATCGCACCGGTTCCCATCAGCCTCCCCGAGCCGATGACCTACGCCGGGTCGCGACCGCGACCTGGGCTCCGCCCGGTGCTCGTGGCCGTCCTCGTCGCGATCTTGTTCCTCGCGGCCCTCGGCGCGGGTTTCGTAGCCTTGAAACAGTCCAAGTCGACGAGTCAGTGGCGCCAGAGTGACCTGAGCGAGGTGGCGCGCAACAGCGCCCTTGTTGTCCGTGACAGAGTGCTGTCAAAAGTCCTGGTGTCGGACCGTTCTGCTGTCAGCTCCCAGCAATCGGAGACCTCGAAGCTGACCGGCCGGGTCGCGAGCCTGCAGGCCCAATTGTCGGCTCTTTCGAAGACCGAGGAGAAGACGCTGACCAAAAACGTGCTCGCCCGGCTGGACAGCGCCGCCGGTACGGTCTCGGGCGGAATCGCCACCTGCGTCGACGGCACGAACTCGCTGCAGGCCGAGATCGACGGCGACCTTCAGAACCCTAGCCACAAGGACCCTCGTCTTCAGGCCAACACGAAAGCCGCGGAGGCTGCGTGCGCGACCGCTCGACGGGACAGCCTGCAGCTCCAAGCGGCCCTGAGAGGGGCTCAATAAGCCCGGGCAGAGGCAGCGGGCTCTAGGCCCGCCACGCGGGCGCGAGCCACGAGATGCACATCCGCGTGGCCTTTGGCAGCCAATAGCTGAGCCGCCTCATCAACCCCTTGACGACAATCCCGACCGCCGCAGTTCTCACCGCTGTCGGCCCAGCTGTGACAGGGCCGACCTCCGGTTCGCGGCAGACCCGACCCGGATCTTCCGGCAACCTCTTTGGAGCCCGACCGCGAATGCACCCCTACATCTCAGCGTACCGAGCAGCCGGTATACCGCTGCTGGTCCTCATCACCTTCGTCGGCGTCCGCTTGCTGTCGTACTGGCGTAGCTTCATGTTCCACTCGAGTCGCTACCGGCACACCGACACGGTGTCAGCTGAGCAGCTGCGGGGCCTGCCGCTCAGCTATGTCAAGGTACAGATCACCACCCGCGGCTCAGCGGGGAGCACCGAAGTCATCCTCCGCGGCATCCGCAACGTCCAACAGCTCGGCGCCGAGGACCCCGAGCTGTTCGGCGGGCTCGTGTCGGTGGAGCTCATAACCGAATCAAAGTCACAGGCCGAGCGCGTGGAGCGAACCTTCGCCGGTGACACCATCGCCGTGGAGGCGGCGGTCCTCCCCCCCGACTACGAGACGCCGAAAGGCACCAAGCTCAAGGCCCGCGCGCTCCACTTCGCGGTCGAGCGACGTCGCGCAGGATGGAACCGCAAGCCGGGCCGGACCTTCATCCTCCACTACGACGAGGAGAGCGTCATGGTCCCGGGCGAGCTGCGCAAGCTCATGAAGCTTCTCGCGACGAGCCCTCACCGCGTGCTCGAAGGGCCGATCCACTACCCGCTCGAGTACCTGAGCACGAGCCCCCTTTGCCGGTCCATGGAGGCAAACAGGCCGATCGGCTGCTTCGAGTGCCGCCACGTGATGGAGTCGGGGATCCCGTTGCACCTCCACGGGTCGAACCTGGTCGTGGAAGAGCAGTTCGAGAACGAGCTGGGCTGGGACATGGGCTGCCTCGACGGCCAGCCCTTCATCGCCGAGGACTACGTCTTTGGGATGAGCGCCTTTCTCGCCGCCGGCAAGGAAGTTTTCGGCTGGCACGGGTGCGTCATGTTGGAGCAGCCCCCAATCTCCTACCGCAGCGCCTTCCGCCAGCGCTACAGGTGGATCTTCGGTGTCCTGCAGGGTCTCACCATGACCCGGCGAACCCCCGAGTTCGCCACCCTCGCGCGCCGCGTCCGCATGAGCCTGCTGCTCGGGACGATCTACCGGATCACCACTTTCGCCCTCGGGGCAGTCGTCGGTGTGCTCTCGATCGCCTTCGCCCCGCTCTTTTTGTCGCTGGCAGCCAGGAGTCTTCTCGACGGCCTGCACTTTTACCTCTCGCCGTGGATCACGCTGTGGCTGACCACAGTCGGCGGGCTCTGGCTGGGCTCGGTCTTCATCGGCGCCTGGTACAACCTCGCCGAGGCGGGGCTGACCGGCCTGCAGCGCGTCGGCCAGCTCGCCCTGGTCGTCGGCTTGGCCCCAGTCGCAGGCATTTTCGAGAGCTGCGCCGGCTTGTGGGCACTGCTGGTGTGGTGCGGCGGGAGGCGCAAGGTCGAATGGCGCCCTACGCCCAAGACCTCGGCGGCAGACGCCAGCAGTTCCCAGAAGGCGGCGCCGAGCCGCGTAGGAGCCGCCGTCCCGGCTTCGTGACCCGATCCGACAACCGACCCCGACAAACCGCCGCTTGCCCGTGGGCTGCGCGCAGCCCCCTCGAACCTAGGAGCACCTGAAGATGAAGACCGCCAGCGATCTCAAGCAAAGCGCACCGCCAGCCCGGGCGCATCAAAAAGGGCGCGCCCGAGGTGGTCGGGGTGGCCCGAAGGCGCGCAGACTTGCCATAGCTGGCCTGCGACGACGACGGCTTGGCCACGCTCACCACCTCCGTGGCCGGCGTCCGGCCCCCGCTTACGCTCCGCGCGTCCAACCCGTCCAACCCGACCGGCCGGTCCAACCTGACCAGCCGGGCAACATCGCTTCGGACGACCACGAGACGGCGGTCGAAAGTGCCATGCCCGCGGTCACGGCGCGAGCCGGCCTCAGTCTGTACTCGGCCGTCACGGTACCGATCGCCTCGCTGGTCGCCTGTGTTTATATTGGCGTCCCTCTCGCGCTGTTCACGCACGACTTTTCCGACCACCGTCTCCTCGCCACACTCGTCGCCTCGGCCCTCGTCTTCGCAGCCGCCTTCGGCGGCGTGCTCCGGGTGCTGCGGATGACGACGCCCGCCACGGCCGCGCGCCTGAGCGGCGGCGCAAAGAGGCGTCGCGCCGTCACGCGCCTGGCGTCTCCGGCATTCGCCCACCTGGGCATACAGGCAAGGGACTATCCCCATTTCGTCGAGGTGTGAGGGCGATGACGCAGCGCTGCAATGATCCGGGCCGGCCAACCCCGGCGGCCGAATCGACCCGGGACCAGGCTTGACTAGCCCCCTCACCGACGCCCCGACACTCGAGCGCCGCTGGCCCGACGACCACGGCCGCGGTCTGCATCGGGTCCGATCCGGGCCCTTCAGAGCCGACATCCAGGGCATAAGGGCACTGGCGGTGATCCTCGTGCTCCTCGCCCACGCGGAGGTCCCGGACTTTCAGGGGGGTTTTGTCGGCGTCGACGTCTTTTTCGTCGTGAGCGGCTTTGTCATCACCGGCCAGCTCTTGCGCCAACAACAAGAGGCCCCTGTCTTTTCCAAGCTGGCCGAGTTCTACTCGCGCCGGCTAAGACGCATCGTTCCTGCGGCGACCGCGGCCCTCCTTGTGACATTCGCCCTCAGCTACTACTGGCTCGGCGGCCCGGCCGCGCAATCTCTCGCGCTCGACGAGCGATGGGCGTCGATGTTCGGCGCAAATCTGCGCTTCGCGGCCACAGGGACGAACTACTTCACCGCACACCAAGGATCATCGCTAATCCTCAACTTCTGGTCCCTCGGCGTAGAAGAGCAGTTCTACCTGTTCTTCCCGCTCGTTCTCGTCGTGTTGGTGTCAGCGGTGGCGGCGCGCCATCGGCGCAAGGCTCTCGCCGGCGTCTGCATCGTGCTCGTGTGCGCCTCGGCTCTCTGGTGCGCCTACCAGACCCAACTCGACCCGATCAGCGCCTACTACTCGCCTTTCACCCGCTTTTGGGAGCTGGGACTTGGAGCGCTCATCGCGCTCGTCCCCCGGCCGCGATGGGTCCCGGACGCGTTGCGAGCTTTCATCACCTGGGCAGCTGTCATTGGAATCGTGGCTGCGGCTTTGCTGCTCGCCAACAACGGCTCGTACCCGGGCGTGGCGGCGTGGTGGCCCGCAGCCCTCACCGGAGTGCTCCTTTTGTGCGGTGGGCTCGGGGGCTCTCACGGCGCCGAGAGACTCTTGGAGCGCCGGTCGATGCAGTTCACCGGCAACATCTCCTATTCGCTGTATCTGTGGCACTACCCGATCCTGATGCTCGCCACGACCTACGCCACAGGCGGTGGTTTGCCGCTCGCAGCCCGCTTCGAGCTTCTCGCCTTGAGCTATGTGGTGGCGATCGCCTCCTACTACTACATCGAGAACCCATTGCGGCACTGGAAGGCGCTGAGCTGCCACAAGGTCGCCGCTTTCGCCCTTGCACCAGTCATGGTGGGCTCCGTCTTCGTGGTGACCGGTCTCGGGCTTAGCACGGCCTCACCGCCACAACGGACCGCCTCGTCGACCGCGGTCACGCCCGGGTCCCCGGCCGCCATCGCGAGCGCCGTGGCCGCCGCAGGCGCACTGAGCTCAGTCCCTACCGACAGCCTGCCCGCCCAGGCGATCCTCGACTCGGCGCAGGCTTCCTACGCCGCCTCCGGTCCGGCCTTCTTCTCGCCCTGTGACCCGTACCTGCACCCTGGCCTCGCCGCTCACCCGGTGCCGTGCTTGCTGGGCGACCTCGGCGCCAAGCGCACGGTCGTCCTCGTCGGTGACTCGACCGTCGGCAACTGGGCACCCGCGCTCGACAGCGGGCTCAAACGGAGCCGTTGGCGCCTCGCCGTGTTCGGCTACGCCGGTTGTCCCGCGCCCGACCTCGTCTACAGCGCCGAGACGGCGGCCCAATACGAGAGCTGCAACCTGTGGCACTCACGAGTCGGCGCGGCCATCGCGGCGCTGCACCCCGAGGCCGTGATCGCCGTCTCGGGGGCGACCGACCTCGGGGAGATATCGAACGAGGCTTGGACAAAGGGCTATGCCCGGCTCTTTGACGGCGCGACCAGAAAGGACCCGTCCGCCATCCGGGTCCTGTTCGGGACCAGCCCGGAGTTCGCCCAGTCCGTTCCGGCCTGCCTGGCCGCTCATCACGACCCGCAGCAGTGCTCCTCGCGCTACACCTACGGCGCCGGGTACTACGGCGCCTACCTCGAGCGCGACCAGCAGGTCGCGACCGCGCTCGGGGCGCGGCTCGTCCCCACCCATGAGTGGTTCTGTGCCCGCGAGGTATGCGAGCCCGTCATCGGGCGCTACGTGGCTTTCGCCGATGTCGAGCACCTCACGATCGACTACAGCGAGTACCTGTCCCGGGTAGTCACCCAATCTGTCCTGGCCTCGCTCACCTCCCGTGAGAACTCTCCGGCCTAGGCTCTGTCCAGCTCGGGTCTCGTGTCGCGGATCAGGCGAGGCGCAGCTCGCTCCAAGATCGCAGAATGCGGACGACGCCGTAGCTGGCGACGGCACATGCCAGGACCATGAGGGCCATCGTCGCGGCGAGGTTCGTGCTTACAGCCGAGGCCGGAGAGCCCGGGCGCACGCCTTGGAGGTACCACGCCGCGGACGAGCCGATCGCCCCCCACCATAAAGCTGTGGCCGCGGTCATCAAGACCATCCCTCCCGCGACGGCCAGGGCGAGAACCGCCTCGGCGGAAACGACGCCCTCGGGCAGGACGATCCGGCTGGCCGTGGCCACCGCGGCCGCGGTCCAAAGCGCCAGGCTCACGCCGACAACGAGCGCCGTCGCTATGAAGGCCACGAGGTAATACCACACGACCGGATGGTAAAGGAGGGCCCCGTTGCGCTCCGCAGGCGTCAGCGTGTGCGCAAGGGCGACGAGGCCGCTCGCCGCCGCGACCGCCACGATGCTCGAGGACGCCGCCCGAACCACATGACCCCGGACACTCGGCCAACCGCCCGAGCGCAGGAATCGGACGAAGGCAGGCATCGCCATGGCGGCGCCGACAAGCACGAAGGTCCCTGCGACGACAGCGCCGAGAGAGACCGTGTACCACGAATCTGCCGCCAGCGCGCGAGCGTGCGCCGGGACCGCGAGGTCGAAGTTCTCCGCGATCTTGGCGAAGCTCGCGCCCGCCACAACAAAGGCGCTCCAAGCGCACAGCACAAGGAGGCAGGCCGCCCGCAGCCGGGCGCCGGCAGGGCCAGAGTCCCCGAACAGCCCCGTCTCGTGCCCGCGCTCTCGAAGACCGGCCCAGGCGATCGAGGCCCTAAAGCGCCGGCTCGGCGGCCGGCCGTCGAGAAAGTCTTCCATCACGGCCGCCATCTCCTCGCCGTACCTCTCCCGCCACCGCGACGGGTACCACTTGAGCAGCCCCGAGCGGTCCGGGGTTGCGGCGTTCACGCCAGTCGCCCCGCGAGCGGTCCGAGCCGCGACGTGCCGACAGCGGCGAGCCTTTGCATGTCCGCGAGCACATCGGCGAGCGCTCCTGCGCCAGCCGCGGTGATCCGGTAAGGGCGGCGACGGTCGTCTGACCCTAAAGGCTCGATCAGGCCCCTCTCTTCGAGGCGTGTGATGGCACCGTAAAGGGTGCCCGGGCCGAGGGCGACTCCAGCGAATTCCTCGATGTCCTTGGCGAGGGCGTGGCCGTGTTTCGGGCCAGAAGCAAGACTCGTCAAGATGAGCACCGGTGGGTCGTTCGGCCGTCGCAGGCCGTTGCGGGCTGTCGCCATGAGGTCATGGTACTACGTGCTACGTAGCTACGCAACACGTAGTTGACGACTACTGGCAGAGCCACGCCGCACCTTAGGCCCGCAAGGCGGCCGCCAAGGCCTCATCACACCCCGCCTGGTGGCGGTTCACCCCCGCAGCGTCGCTTGGAACCGGCGTTCGACCGCGGTTATGCATTGAGCCCGGAGCTCTGCCACCTCGGCGTCGGTCAGGGTGCGGTCCTGGGCACAAAAGCGCAACCGGTAGGCAAGGCTGCGCGAAGCTTCGCTCACGCCCGCGCCCCGGTAGACGTCGAACAGCACGACCGACTCGCACAGCTCGCCGGCCGCGTCTAAGAGCGCGGCCTCTATCGATCCGGCCGGGACCGAGTCCGCGACGACGAAGGCGAGATCGACGTCGCTCGAGGGAAAGCGGCTCACAGGGCGGGCAGCAAGCGGGCGCCTGGGCGCCCGGTGAAGCTTGAGGAGGTCGAGCTCGATCCAACCTGCCCGGTCATGGGTGAGGTCATAGGCCGAAAGGGTCTCCGGGTCGACCTCGCCCACGACTCCGATCACGGTCTCGCCGGCCACGATCTCGGCCGTGCGCGCCGGGTGAAGGCCCGCGCGCACGCAAGGGCGAAGTTGTGTGGCTTGGAGCCGGAGCGCGTCGGCGATCACCCGCCAGGCGTGCACGGCCGCAGCGGCGTCGTCGTCGAGCTCGGCTAGGAGCAGCCCGACCAGCTCCCATTCCTCGGGAAGCTCCTTGTCCTGCTCCGATCCGGCCACGGGCTCTCCGACAAGCGCGAACACGTCGCCTATCTCGAACAGCCGCACCGCCGGATGGCGGTGGCCGGCGTTGTGGCGAAGCGCTGTCAGAAGACCGGGCAGGAGCCCGCCCCTCAAGGCGGACTCCTCGGCGACCATCGGGTTCAAGAGCCTGACCAAAGTCCCCGTCACTCCCCCGCGCTCTTGGTCGCGCGGCTCGACGATCGACACCGTCCAGGCTTCGTGAGCCCCGAGGCCGGTCAGGACACGCCTGAGCCGGCGGCGAAGAGCCTGCAGCTCACTGAGGCGCCCCACGTAGGGAGACCGCCGCTGCGATACCGGCAGCTGCTGGTAGCCGATGCGGCGAGCTACCTCCTCGGTCACGTCCACCTCGCGACGGACATCGGGGCGAAACGACGGGACCTCGACCTCCAAGACGCCGCCCCCGGCGCCGTCGCCCGCCAGGTTCGTGACAAAGCCCAGCGGCTCTAGGAGCTGTCCGATCTCGGCGTCTTGAACCTGTATCCCGAGCAGGGCGCCGACGCGCTCTGTGCGGACACGGATCCGGCGAGGCTCGTAGGAAACCGGGTGCGCCTCCAGTTGGCCCGACGCGACGACCGGCGGGGCGACCCCGGCGGCGCGCGAGGCCTCGATCACGAGCTCGCAAAACCGCAACGCGGAGCGCTCCATGTTCTTTGGGTCAACACCGCGCTCGAAGCGGACGGAGGCCTCGGTCCTCAGCCCAACGAAACGGGCTGTGCGCGCCACCGCCAAGGGGGCGAAAGAGCCGACCTCGAGAAGCACGCGCGAAACCTGCGAGCTGATCTCGCTTGACTCGCCGCCCATGATGCCGGCGATCCCGACAGGTCCGTCATCAGCGTCGCAGATGAGACAGTCGCTCGAAAAAAGCGGGTCGGCCGCTTTGGGCGGGCGCGTCCCGAGCACCCTCGTGGCGCCGTCGAGGGTGACGATCTCCTCGCCCGCTCTCGCTTCGCGAACCCGCAGGCCGTGGCCTGCAAGCCGGTCGAGATCGTAGGGATGGGTCGGCTGGCCGAGCTCTAACATCACGTAGTTCGAGGCGTCGACGACCGAGTCGATCGGCCGCATCCCAGCCAGCGTCAAGCGGCGGCCGATGACGACGGGAGAGGCCACAGGCGAGACGCCGACGAGCACCTTTGCCAGGAGGCGGTAACACAGCTGCGGCGTGAGGACCTCGACGCTCGCGAAGGCCGAGGCCGGCTCGGGGCCCTGTTCGACAATGGGCTCGGGCAGCTGCAGCGGCAGGCCGAGGCGGGCCCCGATGTCGCGGGCGATGCCGGCGACGCAAAGGCAGTCAGGCCGGTTGCCCTCGATGGCGAGGTCGAAGACGACGTCGGGCTCGAAGCCGACCCCGAGGTAGTCAGAAAGGGGCAGCCCGAGCTCGAGCCGGCCCGAGCCGGAAGCCGAGCCGGCGTCGCTGCGGCCGAGCACGAGGATCCCGTCGTGGTCCTCCGAAAGGCGAAGCTCGCGGCCCGAGCAGAGCATCCCGTTGGAGACGACGCCTCGCATGCGGCGCTGCTCGATGCGGAACTCCCCCGGCAGCACGGCACCGATGGGGGCAAAGACCACGACGTCTCCGACTTCGAAGTTCCAGGCGCCGCAGACGACCTCGACCGGGTCCGCCCCGCCCGCGTCCACGAGCACGCGCCGGATCCGGTCCGCCTTCGCGATGGCGCTGATCTCGAGCACGCGGGCGAGCACTACCTCGCCCAGGCCCTCCCCGACCTTCTCGACGCCTTCGACGACGAGGCCGAGCGCGTCGAGGTCGGCGGCGAGCGCGGCGACCTCGGACTGGTCGGTGGGTCGTGTCTCAAGCGGTGTCAGTTCCCGCAACCACGACAGTGGAACGCGCACTTCCTCTTCTCCTCAAGCTTCGTCTGGTGTTGCTGGCCGTGCTCTTTTGTTGCGCCGCTCTATCTTTCCTCTCCCCGCACCGGCTCGCCGCGAAGGCGACGCCCCGGGCGATCTCTCCTCGCATCGGCCGGCAAGATCGGCGGCGGCGGCGGCCTCCCGCCTTGTGGCATATGACGACCGGGCCGAGAGGGCTTCAAAGCTGCCCTAGGAACCTCACGTCGTTCTCGATCATCACCCGCAGGTCCGCGATGCCATGGCGCATGATGGCGATGCGGTCGATCCCGAAGCCGAAGGCGAACCCGGTCCACTCCTCGGGGTCGACGCCGGTCGCCTCGAAAACGGCCGGGTGCACCATCCCGCAGCCGCCGAGCTCGATCCAGCCGACGCCCGAGCAGGTCCGGCAGCCCCCGCCGCCGCAGATGACACACGACATCTCGAACTCTGCCGACGGCTCGGTGAACGGGAAGTAGGCAGGACGCAGCCGGGTCCTCGTGCCTTCGCCGAAGATGGCGCGGACAAAGGTGTCGATGGTGCCCTTAAGGTCCGCGAAGCTGACCCCTTTGTCGACGACAAGACCCTCGATCTGGTGGAACACGGGCAGGTGCGTCGAGTCGGGCGTGTCCTTGCGGTAGGTACGTCCCGGCGCCACCGCGTAGATGGGCAGCACGCCCCGCTTAAGGAGCCTTATCTGCACAGGCGAGGTGTGAGGGCGCAACAGCACGCTGAAGGGCTCGCCGAAATCGACGTAGAAGGTGTCGAGGGGGCTGCGGGCGGGATGGTCCTCGGGGATGTTGAGGGCCTCGAAGTTGCGCCAACCCGTCTCGACCTCGGGGCCCTCGGCGATCTCGTAGCCCATGCCGATGAAGACGTCCTCGAGTGCCTCGCGCACCTGGGTGACGAGATGCAGGTGACCCGCCAGGCGGCCCGGGAGGACCTCGGTCAAATCCAGGCGGTCCGCGTCGAGTCGCTGCACCCTCGCAGCCGCGGCGAGCTGGATCCGCCGGGCATCCGCGATGGCCTCGAGCCGCGAGCGCAGCTCGTTCAAGAGCCGTCCCGTCTCGCGCCGCTGCGCAGGTGCCATCGACCCGAGCTGCTGGTACAGCTCGGCAAAACGGGACCTCTTGGAACGGAACGCCACCCGCTCCGCCTCTTCCAGGCTGGCGAGGTCCGCCGTAAGGGTGAGCGCGGCTGTGGCCTCGGCCTCGAGCTTTGCCATCTCCCCGGCCGGGTCGGTCGTCACGGCGCCACCGAGCGCCTGGTCCTGTGTTGCGATGGCGACACTTTAGGGCAGCCTCAAGGTGCGCTCCGACACCGCCGGACGATGTCGAAGCAGAGCACTGCGGATGTCATCGCCACGTTCAGCGACTCGGTCCCGGCCTGCATCGGGATCGTCAGCGAGCCGTCCAGCCTGCTCACGACCTCGGCCGGCAGCCCCGCCCCCTCGTTGCCGAGCACGAGTGCTACGCGGCCGTCCAGATCAGCGACGGCGTAGTCGGTGCCGCCGTGGGGCTCTGTCGCCCAGCGCCGGTAGCCGGCCTCGCCGAGGCTGTCCAGGGCCTCGGAAGGAGCCGTGCCGACCACTATCGGCACCTGGAACACCGCCCCGGCGCTCGCGCGCACGACTTTCGGGTTGAACGGGTCAACGGTGCCGGCACAGCAGATGACACCTACGACCCCGGTCGCACCGGCGATGCGGAGCACGGCGCCCAGGTTGCCCGGGTCGCGCACGTCCACGCAGACGAGAACGACCCCCGCGCGAGGATCTGGCCCGGACGCGGTGGGATGTGGCTTTGGGGCGGTGCGGGACAACAAGTCGTGAAGGCTGATCTCGAGTGAGGCGACCACGGCACAGACAGCCTGCGGGCTGACCGTGTCGGCGACCCGCTCCATGATCCCCGGGCCGAGCTCGAAGATCGCCACACCGGCTGCGGCTGCCCGCTCGACGACAGCCGACGCCGGCGCCGAACCGTGCCAGCCGTCGGCCAGGATGACCGCCTCCACCGGCACGCCGGAGTCGAGTGCGGCCTCGACCAGCTTGATGCCCTCCGCTACGAAGGCGTGCTCGGAATCCCTGACGCTCGACCGTCGGAGCAACCGGCGTAGGCGCTGAACACGCTGGTCACGGGGCCCGAGCCGCCTTACACTGAAGCTCACGTTGAGACTTGTCGTGACCTAAGGCTCAAGTGAACGTCGAGGCTTTTCAGACGGCCTCGTCGACGTCGTCCGCGTCGCTCTCCTCGGATTCGAAACCGTCGTCGTCACCGAGTGCCACGACGGCGATCTGCACCAGAGCCGCGAACGCCTGCGGATCGCGCACGGCGAGGTCCGCCAGCATCTTGCGATCCACGTCCACCTCCGCGCGGTGCAAACCGGCGATGAAGCGGCTGTAGGTCGTGCCGTTGAGTCGGGCGGCGGCGTTGATGCGCTGGATCCAGAGCTTGCGGAAATCGCCCTTGCGGGCACGGCGGTCGCGATAGGCGTACTGGAGCGAGTGCATGACTTGCTCGTTCGCCGCCCTGTAAGAGCGCGATTTGTTGCCGTAGAAGCCCTGGGCGCGTTCGAGGACGGCCCTCCGGCGCTTCTTGCCGTGGACTGCGCGCTTCACCCTGGCCATTTAGGGGCTCCTTCATCGTCGTTACCAGTGCGATCAGTTCGGTCTTTCCTGCCCCGCCCGGTCGGGGGCGGGCTAGCTGCCGGCCAAGGCCCGCGCCTAGGCGGCGGTCCCTGGCGGGTACTTGGCTGCTCTCAGATCCCGAGCAGCCGGCGAACGGTCTTGCGGTCGGCTGAGGACACGCCGACCTCGCGCCCAAGACGGCGCGTCCGGACAGACGACTTCTTCTCCAGCATGTGGCCACGGTTCTGCTGCCGGCGCCTGATCTTCCCGGTCCCGGTGATCTTGAATCGGGCCACTGCTCCCCGGTCCGTCTTCTGCTTCGGCATTTCCGTTACCCCTTCGCCTTCGTATTCGGGTTCTGTCGTCTCTGCGACGTTGCTGGCTGCTCTATCTAGTCCTCGTCCGGCACCTCCGCCGGTCGTGCGGCCCTAAAGGTGCCCAGTGCGCTTAACGCCCGAGGCTTGCCGGTCGGCGGCCGGGAGGTCCCGACCGACGCCTTGGGCTGTTCGTGCTGCGCGTTTGCTACTGGTGGGACTCCACCTGCTCCAAGGCCGCCGGAACAGGCTCCGGAGCGACAACGGCGCTCTCGGGGGGCGCCGGGTCGGCTGCCGGCGGAGCCTCAGACGGCGTATTGCCGTTGCTGTCCACTCGGCTCTGCTCCTCGACGAGGTGCTTTGCCTCCGACGACTGCTTTGCCCGCTTGTCCGGTGCAAGCACCATGACCATGTTCCGTCCGTCCAGCCGGCCCTCCGTCTCGACCTTGGCGACCCCGTCGATCTGCTCTGCGATGCGGTCCAAGATCCGCTTGCCCAGGTCAGGGTGGATGACCTCCCGTCCCCGGAACATCACGGTCACCTTGACCTTGTGGCCTTCGTTCAAGAACCTGAGCACCTGGCGAGTCTTGGTGTCGAAGTCACCCGGGCCGATCTTGGGCCGGTACTTCATCTCCTTGATGCCGATGTTGCTCGTCTTGCGTCGCGACTCTTTGGCCCGTTGCGCCGCATCGAATTTGAACTTCCCATAGTCCATGATCCGGCAGACCGGGGGATTCGCCAAAGGCGCCACCTCCACCAGGTCAAGATCCTGCTGCTGGGCAATGGCGAACGCCTGCGCTAGAGGCGTGATCCCGAGCTGGCGACCTTCAGCGTCGACAAGCCGGACCTCACGAGCACGGATACGGTCGTTGATCCGTGGCTCATTGGAGCTGGGAACAGTGGTGATTGGGCGTCGTCCTCTCGCTGGGGCCGAGACAGTCGCTCGACCGGTACGAAAGGGAAGCCGGGAATCCGGCCGGCCACACTCAAGACCCGGCGCACATATCGGCATAGCCGACAGTGGCCGGGTGGGAGTGGCGCCTTTGGGCGCACCCCGCTTCCCTTAGTTGTCACCACGTAGGCTAGCAGCATGAGCAGCCTGTGGACACCAGAAGGGGAGCATCGCGTGCCTCGGCCGGGCGAAGGAGGCTCCGCAAGCGGCGGCTCGTCCGGCCCGGGCGCACCCGGCGGGACCGGCTCGCAAGGCGGGGGGCAGCCAAACATCCCACCGGGGGATCTCGACGAGCCGGAGACCGGCCCGATGACCGAGGAGGAAAAGGCGGCCGAAGAGGAGCTCCTCGAGGTCGCCAAGCACCTCGCCGCGGTCCCGGCCGAAGAGGTGGTCGCGAACCATTGCTACGGACTTTTCGAACTCGGCGCGCTGCACCTTTCCCAGCAGCCCCCGCAGTTGGAAAAGGCGCGCCTTGCCATCGATGCGCTCGGCCTGCTCGTCGACGGGCTCGGGGACCGTCTCGGCCAGCACGCCGCCGCGCTGGCGGAGGGCTTGTCGCAGATCCGGCTCGCCTTTGTCCGCATCTCCACGGCGACGCCCAGCTCCGATGGGCAGGCAGCCGGAAAGAGCCAGCCCTGAGCTACCGGAAAGAGCCAGCCCTTAAGTTAATCGGCCGGAAGGTCCAAGAAGCCGACGAGGTCGGCCCAGCCCCCCTCCTTCGCAGGCGCGGTCACGTGGTCGGCGCGCTCTAGCGCGGCCGCGGTCGCGTCGGCGACGGCGAAGGAGATGGCGGCTCCCTCGAGCATCTCGAGGTCGTTGTCGGCGTCGCCGATCGCGAGCACGCGGCTCGCATCCAGTTCCCTGTAGGCGCAAAATGCCAGGACACCGGCCCATTTGTGCACGCCGAGGGGACGAAAGCTCAAGTGCACGCCTCCGTATGTCCGGTCCGGGGAGATGGCCGCTGCCACCGGTGCCCGGGAGGTCACCTCGCCCGCGAGCTCCCGGACGCTTTCTAGGTCGGTCCCGAGGACCGAGAAGGCGAGCACCGCGAGCGTGCGCACCGCTGTGTGGGGGTCCTCTTCGCGTACCCAGGGCAAAAGGCGGCGGAGGTACTCCGGATGCGTCATGGGGTGCCTGCCGAGCACCATGTCGCGCCCGGGGTCGTCCACGCTCATGCAGGGGCTCACGCCCAGCTGCTCGAAGATCCCGAGCACCTCGGCGGCAAGCTCGGGGCTGAAGGCGTGCCTGAACACCGGGGTTCTCGAGGCGAACTCCAAGCCGACGGCGCCGTCCAAGAACACGCCCGGCAGCGCGATCTGGTTTGCCTCCATGACCGGCCAGGCGCTCCGGGCGCCACGGCCTGTGGCCGCCAACACAGGGACCGACGCCGCGGCTAAACGCGCCAGCGCCTCGGAAGTGCGCGGGTGGATCCGCCCCGTCCCGTCCCAAAGAGTCCCGTCGAGGTCGGTGACGACGAGGTCGATCGGCCCGACCCGCTCGGCGGTCGCGCACGGCCCGGTCTGCATCGCCTGGGCGGGCTCGGACACAGGCTCCTGGCCCGGGCCAGAAGATTGTCTCATCGGTGCCTCGCCAGGTCGCCGAACCTGTAGGAGAGCATCTCGGCGACCGCCCGGAAGCCGAGGCGGCGGTAGATGGCGTTCGAGCTCGGGTTGGCGAGCTGGGCGTAAAGAATCGAGTTGGCGCCCTCCTCGTCGCGCACCCAAGCCGACAGTGCCCCAACGCAGGCCGCCGCGTAGCCGTGCCGGCGCCACCGGGGCGGAGTGAAGACGGCCCCGATGCGGGAGATCCCCCCGAGCGGCTCGGTGGCCCGCGCCACGCACCGGGCACCGTCGTCGTCCCAGACAAAGAGCCGGCCGGCGGACAGGGCCAGGTCGACTGCCACCGAGACGTCGTAGCGGGAAGAGCCCGTTTCGACCTGGAAGGCGGACCACCACTCGACAATGAGGCTGCGCTCGAAGAACTCCACCCGGCGCAGCCGTCCGGGCACCTTCTCGGGCTGGACGAGGCAGCCGAGCTCGTACAGGCGCTGCGCGGCCTCGACGGCTGCGGAGGTCTCGGTCTCTTCGGACCACGACCCCGCGAACGACGCCGCCGCGTACGCCTCCCCGGCGAGACCGGCAAGGTGGTGCCCCGAAGCGGAGATGGCCCGTGCCATCGCCACGGCGTGCTCGGCACTCAGCGGCGAGATCGCCGCCGCGTGCCCGGGCGGGGACTCCAAGACGATCCCAGCCGCTGAGCCGCCCGACTCGAGCAGCCAGTACCGACCGGGCGAGCCCGAGTCCGCGCGTTGGCGAAGCACGCTCCAGATCACGTTCAGCCCGACCGGATCGGCGAGCAGATAGGCGCCCGCTCGCTCCATCAACGCGGCCGGATCGCAAACCGCCTCCACGCACAAGGCGCCCATGGCCCCAGCCTGCCACGGCTGGAAGGGCTGCTATGACATCCTACGATCTCACCATGGGCCGGACCTATAGCGAAATCGACGAGCGCCTCGCGGGCTTCTTGCTCTCTCTGCCTGTGTTTTTCGTCGCCACCGCCCCGCTTTCGCCCGACGGGCTCGTCAACTGCTCGCCGAAGAGCAATGACGGCGAACTCGTGGTGCTCGACCGCGGGCGCGTCGCCTACCTGGACCGCACCGGGAGCGGTGTAGAGACGATCGCCCACCTGCGCGAGAACGGCCGCGTGGTGCTCATGTTCTGCGCCTTTTCGGGCAAGCCGCGGATCGTGCGCATCCACGGACGGGGCTGTTTCGTCGGCCGGGAGGAGGCGGCTTTCGACGATCTTGCCGGCCGCTTTTCTACCCGCCGCCTCGAGGGGGCGCGCTCGGTCATCGTCGTGACCGCCGAGCGCATCTCGGACTCTTGCGGCTACGGAGTGCCTGACATGAGCTTCACGGCGCACCGCCCGCTGATGGCGCAGTGGGCCAATCGCAAGGGCGACGAGGGGATCCGGGAGTACTGGCGAGAGAAGAACTCCGAGAGCCTGGACGGTCTGCCCGGCCTGTTGGACCTTCAGCCCGACTGACAACCGAGCAGCCGGCCATCGCCGCGAGAGCGGGACCGGCGCGCTCTCATCTCGTCTTTTCCCCCTCGAGCTTTCTCACAGCTGTGCTGGCCTCAAAAAGGCGCGAGGCGAGCCGCCTCGAAGCGGCCGCCGACAACGGCCACGAGCGCAAAAACGACAGGGCAGCCTGCCTCGATCCGCCGGCTGCCGTCGCTGATGGCGGTGGAGTGGAAGCCGAAGGCTGTGCCGTCAGCCTCGAGGACGATCCCGAGGCCCCTGTCGGCGTCGAACAGCGACACCTTGCCCCGCCGTAGGCCGCGAACGCCGGAGGCGGCGACTTTGGCGAGGAGAGAGGGGTCCTCGGCCCCGCCGGTCCCCGGAAAGCTCAGTGGACGATCTTCGCGATCGGGAGCTCGATGATGTCGGTCGCCCCGCGTTCTTTGAGTGCGGGGATCAAGATGTTGATCTCGGACTTGGGGACAACGGCCTCGACGGCGTAGCCGGCCTCGCCGAAGAGCTTCGCAACCGTGGGCGAGCGCATCGAGGGCAGCACGGCGATGATGCTCGGTAGGTCGATCGGGGCCACGTTCAGCTTCACTAGGACCCTCCCCCGGGCCTCGAGGGCGCCCTGCAAGAGCACGAGGAGCTGGCCCATCGCCCGCAGCTTCTCCGGGTCGGCCACGGCGAGCCGATTGGCGATCAGCTCGGTGTACGACAACAGCAAGGTGTCGATCACCCGCAGGCCCGCCGCGCGAAGCGCCCTTCCCGTCTCTGTGATCTCGACGACGGCATCGGCGATGTCGGGGATCTTCGCCTCGGTCGCCCCGAAGGAGAAGCGGACCTCGGCCTGCACCCCGCGTTCTTCCAAGAAGCGCTTGGTAAGCCGCGGGTACTCCGTCGAGACGCGGCAGCCCTTCGGGAGGTCCTCGACCTTTTGCACGAACGAGTCACCGGCCACGGCGAGCACGACCTTGACTGGGTCGGAGGAGACCTTCGAGTACTGCAGCTCGCCGAGACTGACGATGTCGGCGCCGGTCTCTTCCACCCAGTCCCGGCCGGTCACGCCGATGTCGAACAGGCCCTCGGCGACATAGGTCGGGATCTCCTGGGGACGCAAGATGTGCACCTCGGCCACGCGCGGGTCGTCGATAGATGCCCGGTAGGCGACATCGGAGGCGCGGCGCACGGCCAGGTCGGCCGCGGCGAAGAGCTCGAATGTGGCCTGCTCGAGCGAGCCTTTGGGGAGAACGAGACGTAGCATCGTCTAGATCATGTCCTCACTGCGCCTTCGCGGGGGCGCTCGAGCTTGTCGGCATTCCCGGCCGGGCCCACTGGAGCTGGCGGAGAACGTTGGCCATCTCAATGGCGGTCATGGCCGCCTCGGTGCCCTTGTTTCCCACCGGGCCCCCTGCACGGGCGAGCGCCTGCTCGAGGTTCTCGGTCGTGAGCACGCCGAAGACGACGGGCAACCTCATCTCGAGCTGAACGCGCTGGATGCCCGCGGCGCACTCGCCCGCGACGATGTCGTAGTGGGTCGTCTCGCCGCGGATGACAACGCCCAGGCAGATGACGGCGTCGTACTGGCCCGTCAGCGCGACCGCCTTCGCCGCGAGCGGTAGCTCGAAGGCGCCCGAGACCCACACGACCGTGCGGTCCGCCTCGGCGACACCGCACCGGGCCAGCTCGGCGAGCGCACCGGTCAGCAGCAGGCCGGTCACGTGCCCGTTGAAGCGGCTGCAGGCGACCGCGATGCGCAGACCGCTCCCCTCGGCCGAGCCGCGCACGCCCTCCCAGTCGTCGAGCTCCACCGCCGGCAGGCGGTGGCCGGGCACTCTGGAAGCGTCCGCCAACTGGGTTTCAGGCGCGGTCATCGAGCTTTGCGGTATCGGTGGGCTCGCCATTCGAGTAGTACTGCGCGAACTCGCCCTCGCCGGGGTCGGCATCGCCCAGCTCGAGGTCACCGAGAAGGTGGCCGAGGCGCTCGCGTTTGGTGCGCAGATAGGCGACGTTCTCCGGGTTCGCGGCCGACTCCAGGGGCACGCGCTCGACTATGTCGAGGCCGTAGCCCTCGAGACCGCCGTACTTCGACGGGTTGTTGGTCATCAAGCGAAGCCGCCCAACACCGAGCTCGGCGA
>Ga0182015_10001336_pt1 | contig 32764 bp, 28 predicted proteins | sample 712P3MmetaG_FD_120478 | JGI IMG/M metagenome (GOLD analysis project Ga0182015, IMG submission 120478) | Permafrost microbial communities from Stordalen Mire, Sweden - 712P3M metaG | ecosystem: Environmental > Terrestrial > Soil > Wetlands > Permafrost | place: Sweden: Stordalen | collected...
AAAGCCGTGCCTCAGCGCGCTGCCCGGCCCCCCCAGTTGTGGAACCAGAATTCTATCAATGTTTTGACCGTTCGACGGTAAAAATCGCGTTAAATTTACGATTTGAGGAATTGCGTTTGCGGCAGCGCCACGGTGTGACGGCGCAGGGTGATCTCGTCAAAGCGAGATCGTGTGGCTACTGCAAGATGTCATGCAGAAACCACGACTAGACGTGGGACATGGCCCCGCTTCTTCTGGGGCCCGCCTAACCGGGTACTTCGTACGCAGCGATTCTAAATAGTGTGCCGCTCGCGCGCCTCTTGAGGAGGCTGCTGTGGCGGCAAATTGCGCATTCGGCCGGCCTAAGCTATTGCAAACTCAAGGATGGCCTCAGCATTTCTCTCACAAGCACATTGCTACCGCCGGCGTCGATTTTTCTAGAGCAATCGCCTGACAGAGACCGTGAGGAGGGCGCTCCGGGCTCTCCTCTGAGGAGAGAATACCTCAATCCCGTCGAGGGTTTCCTCAGCCTCTGATCTAGGTTGTTGCCAGGACCGCGCGCGTTCTCCTTCCAAGCGATGCTTCTCCAGACGTCGGCTCTCAAAACCGAGGACGGTGAAGAGCACGAACGGCAAATGCCTGTGCAAAACCTAGGCAATATTGATGGGTGTCACGCTCCTACCGATAAGGGATCTTCCTCCACTTGTGGCTCACGGCTGGGCTCTGTAGTCTTTGGCAGATGCGGGTGGAGAGGATGATCACCCGGCTGACGATATAGAGCTGAGAAATTCATCCCCCCTCCCCAGTGGAACGAAGGAATGCCATCCGCTATCGGCTTGAGATCCCAGTAGTTTTCCGCTGGCAGGATGGCTCCGGCATGCGGTTGAACGGTGAAGGCGTAACGCGCGACGCGAGCGAGGTAGGTGCGTATGTGTTCAGCCCGCGGTGCCCGCCGGTAAAAACGGACGTCGAGATCGAAATCGTCGTTCCTACGCTGCACGGCGCGCCCAAGGCTTGGTTAAAGGGAATCATGCAGGTGCTCCGAGTTGAGACCGGGCCAGGTGGTGAATGTGGATTTTCGCTAGCAGGTACGGCATTGGCGATCATCCCAGCAGAGGCAGTAATGGGTTAAGCGTGTCGTGAAATTGGCGAGACTGTGCTTTTGACACAGTCGCACCTTGGGGTTTTCCACAGGAGTGTTCAATATTGCTCAGATCGAGCTTTGACTCAAGCATTGATCTACATCTCGGTGGGACTCGCTGAGGGAAGTGGTGTTCGAAGTGGTTGCATTTGCGTTATATGGCACTGATAAAAACTTTGGATTGGTCATCGAGCGGTGGAACGGGCAATATGCGACTAGTAAATGAACTTGGCCGATGCATTCGCGAAAAGGCTTGATGGTTTTTTCGCGACGATAGGACAAGTAAACATGTGTGATGATTCCCCAGAATTCTTGGGCCTCGCCACTTAACATCACACACTCGCGATTTGCCCGAGCACCGAAGGTCCCCGCGATGTGACCCAGATAGGCGGAGCCATGCCTGAACAACTTCAAGAGCGAGTTGATTTATTCCAGACGCCGCCGGCAGCTGCCGTCGGTGCTGGGGAGTGGTTTGCCCTCCAGACTAAGCCCCGGCACGAAAAGAAGGCGGCCTTCGAGCTCGGAGAGAAGGATGTTGAGGTTTTTCTTCCGCTTTATAACACAGTCCACCAATGGAGCGACAGAAGCCAGGAAGTTCAGCTTCCCCTGTTCCCCAGCTACGTCTTTGTCCGGATCGGCGCCAGCCTCAGCGAGCGCACTGTGGTTTTGCGGACGAATGGCGTGCGGTCCTTTGTTGGAATGCGAGGCACTGGAACCTCTGTACCCGATGAAGAGATCGAGGCGATTCAGAGAATATTGGCTAAGAAAGTTCCGTTTACAAATTACCCATTTCTGAACGTTGGCCAGAAGGTGCGCATCCGCGGCGGAAGTCTCGACGGGGTGCAGGGAATCCTTACGGCAGTGAGCAATGATCGGAGCCTCGTTGTTTCGGTAGAGTGCATTCAGAGGTCTATCGCCATTCGCATCGATGGTTATCGAGTGGACCCTGTTTAGGTATTTCACACAGCCCCTTTCCAAATTTCCTCAGTACTCACGTCCATTCCTCAAGCAGTTCAATGAACATGTGAACCGTTCGCTGATTAGGAAGCTGTCATGACACCAAATAGACGCCGATTCATGAAATATGTGGCGAAGCTCTTTGACCTTTGCGCCCTGTCCGCCGCAATCGCCGTTGGCCTGTTTGTCTCTTCCTCACTCAAGGGAATGACGTTCGCCGATTTCATGGCGCTACGGATTAAGGTGGCTAACTGCCTCTTATTTGCGCTACTTCTTATTCTTTGGCACAACCTTTTCATCTTCTGCGGATTGTATACTTCCAAGAGGCTGACCACCCAGCGTGCCCTGATTTTGGAGGTGTGCAAATCGACGACGCTCGCCGCTGTTCTTTTACTTGCGGCAGCCCAAGTTTTTTACCTACCGATAGTAAGGTCAACCTTTGTCCTGGTTTTTTGGCTGTCGAGCACTTTCTTCATGGTCGCAGGGCGTGCCGGGGCCCGATGGTTGCTTCTCATATTGCGTAGTCATGGAAGAAATAGCAGGTTCATTCTCATCTTGGGCACGAACGAGCGTGCAATTGAATTTGCCCGCCAGATCGCCCATCATCCGGAACTTGGATATCAGATCATCGGATTTGTGGATGACGACTGGGCGGGAATCCCGCCCTTCGAGGCCACAGGCCACACTCGCTGCTGCACTTTCGCCGGCCTAGCCAACTTCCTTCGGGGCAACGTCATTGACGAGGCGGCAATCTATTTGCCTCTGCGTTCGTATTACGAGCATGCCGCGGACCTAGTAGAGCTGTGCGAGCAGCATGGGATTGTCCTCCGTTTCGATTCCCAGGTTTTCAACCTGCGGACTCCCCACTCTAATCTTCACGACCTGGAGGAGAACTCCCACGTCCATGCGGTTGCCGGCTCCGCCGAGCTAGTCTCTTCCCTCATCAAACGCTCGCTGGATGTTCTGCTCTCCGCTGTGCTGCTCATCATCCTTGCTCCCCTGTTGTTCGCGGTTGCCCTACTCGTCCGGCTCATGTCGCCGGGACCGGTGTTCTTTCGCCAGACCCGCGTAGGCTTAAACAAGCGGCAATTCAGCATCTACAAGTTCCGGACCATGGGCGCCGACGCCGAGCAGCTGCAAGACCAACTACTTTCGAGGAATGAAATGACCGGCCCGGTATTCAAGATCAAGAAAGATCCGCGGGTCACTCCACTGGGGAGAATCCTGCGCAAAACCAGTATCGACGAGCTGCCGCAGCTTTTCAATGTGCTGAAGGGTGACATGAGCCTGGTGGGGCCGCGGGCGATGTCGTTCCGCGACTACGAACGATTTGACCAAGACTGGCAGCGGCGCCGCTTCAGCGTCAAGCCAGGCATGACCTGCCTCTGGCAGATCTATGGACGGAGCTCCATTCCTTTTGAGAAATGGATGGAATTGGATATGCAGTACATCGACAAGTGGTCGTTGTGGCTGGATCTCAAGATTCTTGCGCAAACCGTACCGGCCGTATTACGAGGAACCGGAGCCGCGTAATCTGGGGACGACGGTGAAAGTGTGAAGATTCTGTTGCTTGGAAACTACGTAAATGACGCTCAGGAAAGCATGCAGAGGTTTGCCACTTTCATGGCAGAGGGGCTGGCGCAGGCGGGGCATGATGTTCAGCTTCTAAAACCGCCGCCGATCTTTGGAGCCTTACGACCCTCGCAGAATGGCGTCGGAAAGTGGCTCGGCTATCTGGATAAGTTTGGTTGCTTTCCCCTGGTGCTCAAATCAGCCGTCAAAAAGGCAGATGTGGTTCATGTCTGTGACCAAGGCAACTCGTTCTACACCCAATTCCTGAAATCCGTCCCAAATCTCGTTACCTGTCACGACCTCTTGGCGGTACGGAGTGCACGCGGAGAATTTCCGCAGAACCGAACCCGGTGGACCGGCAGACAATATCAATCAATGGTTGTTAAGGGCCTGACCGGAGCGCAGCATATCGCATGCGCTTCGGAGGCGACGCGTAAAGATGTGTTACGAATTGTAGGCATTCGAGAGCACCGTGTCTCCCGGGTATATAACTCTCTCAGTTATCCGTATTCGCGAATGCCAATAAGTGAAGCAGCATCTCGATTGCGAAGTTTGTCTGTCGAACCCACTGACGCATTCCTACTTCACGTTGGTGGCAATCAGTGGTACAAGAATCGCCTCGGCGTGTTACGTATTTTCTCGCATTTAGTAAAATTGACGCTACCGGAGAGCATGAAGCTGGTCCTGGTGGGCAAACCGTGGACCGCAGAGATGCGGCAATTTGTTGTAGCTAACGATCTGGGGAAAGTAACTCTAGAACTTACGGACATTTCCAACGAGAACTTGCGGGCCCTTTATTCCACTGCTCACTTGATGCTTTTTCCTTCTCTGGAAGAAGGTTTCGGATGGCCTATCATCGAAGCTCAGGCATGTGGTTGTCCGGTCGCAACCTCCGACCGGTCCCCAATGGACGAAGTTGCCGGTACAGCCGGTATTTACATTGACCCTGAGGACTTGCAGTCGGCCGCGGTCGTTCTCAAGAGTGCGCTTGAGAAAATCGCAGGTATGCGTGACGCAAGCTTACGGAATGCAGCGCGCTTTAGAGCCGGTATGATCGACAGCTACGTATCGGTCTATGAACAGGTATGTAATGAAAAAGCTGCTGCGCGGTCGATGAACTAACTTTTCTCACAACTCTACGGGGACTGTTGCTCGCACATAATCCATAGTGAACATTCTGCACATCATTCGCTCTGTTCACCCTGCAAGCGGTGGACCAATCGAGGGCATCAGGCAACTCGGCGGAACGCTGATCGCCCAAGGTAATGTGGTGGAAATAGCGTCTCTCGATCCTCCAGGTGCACCTCACGTGCGTGACTGTTTCATGCCTGTCTATCCCCTAGGTCCCGCAAAACTCAAGTACGGCTTTAGTGAACGACTCATTCCTTGGATCAGAGCTAACCGACGTCGCTACGACGTCATCATCGTGAATGGAATTTGGCAATTTCATAGCTTCGCGGTCTGGCGCGCTTTGCGCGATTCGAACACGCCATATGTCGTATTTACGCATGGCATGCTCGATCCCTGGTTCAAGAAAGAGTACCCACTAAAGCATCTTAAGAAGTGGATTTATTGGCCTTGGGCCGAGTACCGGGTGCTGCGCGATGCTCAGGCAGTTCTTTTCACCTGCGAGGAAGAGCGCGTCCTGGCCCGTCAGTCGTTTTGGCTTTACCAATGCAAGGAAATCGTCGTGAACTACGGCACTGCCAAGCCCACTGGAGACCCGGGCGTCGAACGTCAAGAGTTTTTCGAACGCTATGGCCAGTTGCAGGGAAAGAAGTTGATGCTATTCATGGGGCGAATCCATCCCAAGAAAGGTTGCGACTTGTTGATCGAGGCCTTCGCAAACGTCCTGGCGAAGGATACAGACTGGCATCTGGTCATTGCTGGACCAGATCAACTCGGATGGCAAGCGGACCTCAAAGACCTGGCAGTACGCTTGGGTATAAGTTCCTCTATAACCTGGACCGGTATGCTCGGCGGCCCGGTAAAATGGGGTGCTTTGCGCGCCGCGGAGGTATTCGTCCTACCTTCGCATCAGGAAAATTTCGGCATCGTCCTGGCCGAGGCATTGGCGGCGGGTACCCCGACGCTTATCACCAAGAAAGTGAACATTTGGCGCGAGATTCAAGCTGACGGGGCCGGGCTAGTTGCGGAAGACACCCTTGAAGGAGTCATAGCGCTATTCCGAGCGTACCTGGATCTACCCGAGGATCAGAAAATTGCCATGCGGCGGCGTGCTCGCGCATGCTTCGAACAACACTTTGAAATAAGAAAAGCTGCCAAGACTCTTGGAACGGTACTGGCCGGGGTCTCAGGACTGAACTAACTTTGCGTGTGAAAATGCACAAGGCTTTCCAGGAACGATTCGTGGTGTTCCCGCCAGAGCCGGAACGCGCTTCTTCCATCTCTCATGCGTATGACCAGGAACTGGCGGCCACCGGAAACCTTTCGGTACAAGTCGTTACCGACCGAGGCGGAATCGAGGACCTGAAGCCAGTATGGATGAAGTGGGCCTGTAACCTTGATACCGACTTCGACTATTACATAAATAACGTGAACAGTGATCCGACAATTGTGTGTCCATATGTAGTCGCGGTTTACGAGAATGGCGCCGCAGTGGCCCTGCTGGTGGGACTGGTGAGAGAGCAGACAGTTTCGACCGTGGTGTCGTTCGTTAAGATTCGTGGGCCTCGGGTGAAGGTGCTAGAGATCGTACATGGAGGCAGAATGGGCAGGCAGTCTGCCGCGATCGATCGACTGCTTGCCGTAAAACTTCGCGATGCCACCCGGAGCGCTAATGTCGACTTGCTTTGCTTACAGCGCTTGCCTCTCAAATCAGAGTTGTTTCGCATGCTGCGGGAATCTGGCGGTCTCCTGCAAAGAGGACGGGTTCCCCACGTTTTCCGGTATTCGATCGTTCCGTTGAAAACCGCTCAAGGCAAAGGTGTTCGCGCGCTGTCAAGCAAGTATGGACGGGAAACGAGGAGGAAAAATCGCATTTTGCAGCGCTACTTTCCTGGTCGGGTCTGCGTCAGGTGCTTCTCTCAGCCAGAACAACTGGAAGTCGGTCTGCGCGATGTCGCGTCGGTGGCAGTTGCGACTTGGCAACACTATTTGGGATGCGGCCTCCTCGACCTACCGCACAATCGAGAAAAACTGTCGTTCTGTGCTAAGCAGGGATGGCTTCGAATCCACGTGATGTACATCGATGACTCCCCGGTCGCTTTCTTGATAGGCCAGCACTACAAAAGGTCCTTTGTTTGTCAATACGCTGGTTATCATCCCGATTTCGCCCGCTTTTCCGTAGGGTCCCTATTGACAGCGTGGGTTCTAGAACACCTCGCCACTGATGGCGTCGAGGAAGTTGATTTAGGTGAGGGGGATCAGGAACATAACCGGCGACTAAAATGCCTCGATCGCGACGAAGGAACGGTACATCTGTACTCTCCCACATTGCGCGGCGTTTACTCGAATGTGTTATTTAGTGTGACCCAAGGTATTCGGGTAGCTGGAAGGTCCACCATTCGGCAATTGCATCTCAACGGTGCGAGCAAGGCCTGGTCACGATTTCTAATTTCGCGCTGGACGGCCGGAAGTCGAAAGAGGGCGATTCATGTCAATCCAAAATCCACATATGACTAGAATTGAAGCTCCACACACTAAGGTGACATGCCTGGCAGTTAGCTTCCTTTTGTTGGCCGTCGGGTCGCTGTGCGCGCAGGTAGGCAGGGACCAACCAGCCTTAGGCGCAGAGCAGGCCGTCCCAAACGCCTCGATCACAAGCCCAGAAGGCTACGTCATAGGGCCTGATGACCTGATAAACGTATATGTTCTGGATGTTCCGGAGCTCTCTCATGATTATCGTGTTAGTGACACCGGTACGGTGACTCTTCCGGTGATGGCAAAGCCACTCACGGCGGCGGGACTAACGCTTTCTCAGTTTTCTAACCTGCTCTCGCGAGAACTGAAAGCGCAAGGCCTGATTAGCGATCCGCATGTCACTTTATCGGTGGATCAATCGAGGGTCCTTTCAGTCTCAATCGCTGGAGCTGTAAAACAGCCGCAGGTATATCCCTTGTACACACAAACTACACTTCTCGACATGCTTTCTCGGGCAGGGGGCCTGGCGGATGACGCCGGAAACGTTGCAATTGTGCGTCGTGGCGATATTGGTTTACGAACTTCGCACCTGGCCACTGCGGGCCACAGTTGGGGGCGAGCCGAAGCAGACGGATCGCTTACGGTTGACCTGAAGCAATTGCTAGCAAGTGATGATCCGAATCTTAATCCGGATATCTATCCCGGAGATCGCATTATCGTACCACGGGCCGGCGTAGTCTATGTGGTAGGTGCGGTAAACAAACCCGGCGGATTCACCATGGCCGGAACTAGTCACGGAATAACGGTACTTCAGGCGTTAGCCTTGGCTGAGAATCCAACAACGACAGCCAAGCGAAATCAAACCGTAATCATCCGTAACGATCCCCAGGCTCCGGAGGGCCACAAACGAATCCCGGTGGACCTCAAAGGCATTCTGGGAGGCAAACGTCCAGATCCTGCCTTGCAGGCAGAAGATATTTTGTTCATTCCTGACAGCAGTGGAAAGCGGGCGTTTAACAGGGGCATCGAATCGGTTCTGCAGGCCGCTACCGGCGTCGCAATATATAGTACACATTTTTAGTTAGCGGCATCCATAGCGAGGCGGTGTCTGCGAACGGGTTTCCCGTGATCGACCTCAGCGCGAACTTAAAGGTGTAAACGAAATGAGCAATAGTAATAACGAATTCGGCGAAGTAGCGCACCAGTTAACGTCGACTAAACGCACGACGGCGATCGCTGAGTCGCACCAAGTTTCGCCCGCGACAGACGAACCAGGTTTCAGCGGGGAGGGGAACACTGTACTAGCAACTTACTGGTATGCCCTTCTCAAGCGCCGCTGGACGATCGTTGCGGTGGTCATTCTGCTCACAGGCGTAACGGCGGCGTTTTCCTTTCACGCGACTCCTATTTATGAGGCGACGGCTCGCTTGGAGATAGAACCGGAAGCACCCAGCTTGCAATCCTCAAGCGAGGAGAAGGTGGATGTCGATGACGTCTTTCTGCAGACCCAAATACAAGTGCTGGAAAGCGACAACCTGGCTTGGCAAACCATTAAACAGCTTAAACTTGAGAAGCACCTAGGTGGTGGCACGCCGCCTTCTGACCAAACGGCATCGAAGGCCGATCAACGGGAAGGCGACCTTGTCGGCGCGTTCGGCAGCCGCGTCAAAATCGAGCAAGTGCCAAGGACGCGTATGCTAGCGGTGAGTTTTGATGATTCCGACCCGAACTTGGCGGCTCAAGTAGCGACCGCACTGGTTAATACGTATCTGGAGTACAATTTTCGCGAAAAAGATGAAGCCATCCGACGCTCCGGCTGGATGGAGCAACAGGTGGACACACTCAAGGGTAATGTTCAGCAGTCTCAGCAGGCGCTGGTTAGCTATGAGCAACAGAACCAGATTGTGAACTCAGGCAACAACCAGAATGTGCTCGAGCAGATGCTTTCAGACGAAAGCCGCGATCTAGCTGCGGCGAAAAGTGATCGCATTCAAAAAGAGTCGCTGTATCGCCAGGTGCTGGCGAATCGGGCGGGACTTGCCGCTCTCGTGCACGACGAACTGTTGGGGAGGCTCGAAGAGCGGGCGACGGATTTACAACAGCAATACACACAGACCGCTGCCCAATACGGCCCAAATTTCCCCAATGCCAAGCGAGTGCAGTTACAAATAAATGAAAATCAAGATCAGATTCAGCGCGAGCGGGAACGCATCGTTGACCGTATAGGCACCGACTTTGGCGCAGCTTTCAGTCGTGAAAAATTAGCGGCTGCCGGTGTTTCTTTACAAAAAGAAGATATGGGGAGAATGAGCCAGTTACTGGTGCAAGACAACATTCTGCGTCATGAATTTGAGACCAACCAGCAGCTCTACGAAAGTCTCCTGCAGCGGATGAAGGATGCGACGATTTCCGCCGCACTGCGCTCCACCAATATTCACTTGGTGGATAGTGCTCTTCCACCTAGCACCCCCGTGCGTCCCAAGAGGCTTTTGAATATTGTGGCGGCGTTTTGGGCAGGTTTGGTCCTGGGTGTGATCGGAGCACTGGCTCAAGAAGCGTTCGATTCCTCTATCAAGACGGCGGAGGAAGCGGAAGCTTTAATCCTGACGCCAGCTTTAGGAGTGATTCCATTCGAACGTAGGTCTTGGCTTAAGACGCGCGCATTTGCGAGAAAAAGCGAGGCCAATCAGCTTGGGCTAAGCCTGACAAAAAACCCCTATTCCGCGCTTTCGGAATCGTTTCGCGCCTTGGGAACAGCTGTGTCGGTTCCTTCCCGACCGGTGAAGACGTTGCTCGTCACAAGCGCCCAGAATGGCGAAGGCAAAACGACCACTGCGCTAAACCTCGCTCAGGCATTAGCTCAGCGAAAGGTTTCCGTCCTTTTGATCGATGCTGATCTTCGAAAGGGAGAACTGGCCACAGTTCTCGGCCTCAAGAATAGCAAAGGCCTCAGCGCCGTGCTGTCGAAGGAGGTAGATCTTGCCCACGCCCTGATCTTTCTACAACCAAATCTGCGGATACTTCCGGCGGGTGCCGTTCCGGCCAATCCGGTGGGATTGCTGGCGTCGCAAGAGATGATTACGCTGTTGGAACGAGTCGTGATCGGCTTCGACTTTGTAATAATCGATTCGCCTCCGGTCCTCGCTGTTACGGATTCAGCAATTCTTGCCGGCCTCGTCGACGGCGTTTTGCTAGTTGCGGCAAGCGGCAGCACATCGCGTGGCGGACTCGTCCGGGCCCGCCGAATTCTAGAAGCCTCAGGAGCTCGAATCTTGGGAATGGCCGTGAACAAATTAGACCCCCGTCGGCCAGGGTACGGCAGTTCGTATTCGAAATACGCGTACAGATAGCCCACTCTCCGTTCATGGAGTGTCGTTGTCTAGGGGGATTCGGCAAATATCCCGTTGATCAAATACTCCGGGTGGTACTCTTCGAACCCGTCAAAACCAAAGTACTGTGATTAATGCGGAAGCTTGTTGTCTTATCTCCTTATGGTCCACCAGGCGCGAATGGACTGTGCGATCACGTGGACCAAATTGTCGCCGCGCTTGGCGACTTAAACTTGCCGTCAATTGACAGAATTGGAGTTACGACCTCAGTTGGTTACGTCGATATGTCGCGTGCCATTGTGATGCGGGGAGACGCTCGCTCCTTGGACTCTCTTCTTGATCGATTCGTGACCCGCGACTCCACCCTGGTCGTTCAGTATGTGGGCTACGGATATCAGCGAAGAGGCTGCCCTTTCTCTTTAGTCAGAAGCCTACGGCGTCTTCGGTCGTTGCGAAGTTTCCGAATGATCTCTGTGTTTCATGAATTGCACGCGTCTGGTCCGCCTTGGACATCGACTTTTTACGTTGGGCCGTTGCAACGATTTCCGATTGCTGCTCTCGCGAACTTGTCTGACCAGGCGGTGACCAGCACATTGTCGTATAGGCGGACTTTAGAGGGGTATGTGAGATGCGTAGGGAAGCACCCTGTCAATTCGAACGTCGGGGAACCTTCTGACCCATCCGAACTCGGCCAACGGCCAAACACTGCAGTCGTGTTCGGCCTCCCCGCTTCCCGTCGGCGTCTCTTTGAGTCAGGGTTATTGGAGCGCACGCTTCGGGATCTCTCAGTCGACGAGGTGTTCGAGATCGGAACCCCCTGTAGACGCCCTCAGAAGATCGGAGCAGTACGGTGGCACCAATGTGGAGAACTAGATAAGAATGAGGTGAGTAAAGTGCTTCTTAGCAGTCGTTTCGGTCTCCTGGAGTATCCCCGGGACCTTTTGGCGAAGTCTGGCGTGTTCGCCGCCTATTCTTCTCACCGTATGGTGCCGGTTCTGCTTGCGCAGGGAGGTGCGCCAGCCGAAGAATTGAAACCTCGCGTTCACTACCTGGATAGTGCGGAAATCGCCTCCATTAATACGGAGCCGCTTCAACATATTGCGGATGAATCTTGGCGGCAGTACAAAACCGCGTGTTCCTTGGCTGTTTGTCGAGAGCTTTATGGCGAGTGGTGCCGGGATTAGGTTCCGACATTCGTTGTCTTTCACATAAATGCGACTTCTTCTTTATACACACGTTTTTCCGCCCACCGTTGGTGGTATTGAGACCATTACGATGGAGCTAGCGCGGGGAATTGCTGCAGGCGTTGAGTCAGGTCCGGGCGAAAGGGTCGAAGTCACGGTAGCTGTGCCCCAGGTTGGGCCATCTGGCAACGAGCGCGATCTCCCGTTCACGGTTGTACGCAAACCCGGGCTCCTCCGGCTCATACGGCTAATGCTCGATGCGGATATCGTTCATGTCGCCGGTTCGGACTTGTTGCCACTGCTGCTCGGATGGCTGCTTCGCAGGCGCTTCGTGGTCGAGCATCATGGTTTCCAAGCCGCGTGTCCGAATGGGCAGCTTATGTACGAACCCGCACAAACGCTTTGTATTGGTCACTACATGGCCGGGAGGCATTTCCACTGTCTTAGATGCAACGCGGGAAGGGGAAAGCTCTTTACCTTGAAACTATGGCTATTGACCTATGTGCGCCGTTGGTGCTGTCTTCAAGCAGCTGCTAATGTAGTGCCCACTGCATGGCTCGGAACTATTCTGCAACTTCCAAGAACAAGAACAATTCATCATGGAGTAACGGCGAATCAGGATACCGCTGCCGAGAGCTGCGGCGGTCGGCCGAGTGTAGTGTTTGTGGGCCGGCTCGTTACTGTAAAGGGCGTTAAGGTCCTGTTGGAGGCTGTGAACTGCTTAAGGCACTACGAATTCCAACTGAACATCATTGGAGACGGGCCAGAGCGAGCGCGATTGGAAGGACATATGCGGGCACTGGGGTTGGAAAAGCACGTGGTTTTTAGTGGGTCGCTAGTTGGCCAAGAGCGCGAACGGGCGCTAGCAGGAGCAAAGGCTGTTATTGTTCCGTCGATTTCCGAAACCTTTGGGTTGGTGGTTGCCGAGGGCATGCTGCGAAAAAAAGTATTGATCGTTTCTCAAGTTGGCGCATTGACCGAAGTGATTGGCGATGCCGGTCTCGCCTTTCCCACGGGTGACGCGAAAGCATTGGCTGGTTGCCTTGAGCAAGTATTGCGATCTGACCAATTTGCTGATCAGTTGGCACTGCGGGCAGCTCAACGTGCCAGTTCTTTATTCACGCCGGAGCGTATGGTGAATCAGCATTTGGTGCTCTACCGGCAGCTTCTCAACGAGTGCTAGTGAAAAAAGCACGTTTTTAAGGTTACCTCTGTTCCAGGAAGACGGCGGTTTGTGAGGTCAGGTCCGCAGTGATTCTGTTGAGCCATCCTACAGGTAACGAGTTCGTCCGCGAAGCGGCTCGTGCTCTGAATGAGGCCGAACTGCTCTCCGAGTTCTGGACGTGCATTTGTTGGAACAAGGAGCACCTGCTCAATCACGTGCTTCCTCGGTCCGTGCGTAATGAGTTGGGACGTCGCGCCTTCCCGCATGTTTCGCGGCACCAGTTGCACTGTTATCCATGGACCGAACTCGGTAGGCTTGTGGCACGAAAACTCAATCTAGCTGGCCTGTCACGCCATGAAGTCGGATTGTTTTCGGTCGACGCCGTGTACCGCAACCTGGATTCGAGAGTTGCTGCTCGAGTGAAGGACGCCGCACACATTCGCGCTGTCTACGCTTACGAAGATGGAGCGCTGGCCAGCTTTCGTGCCGCGAGGCGGCTGGGGATGACAACCATATATGAATTGCCCATCGGGTATTGGAAATGTTACCGGGAGCTGATGAATGAGGAAACATCGCTTCAACCCGAATGGGCCGCAACCTTGCAAGGAAAGGGCGATAGCGACGACAAACTCTGGCGCAAGGATGAGGAACTAGCCTTGGCTTCTCATATTGTTGTGCCAAGCGAATTTGTCCGTAGGACTTTGCTCAAGGCTGGCCCACTGGAAGCGACAATCAGTGTAGTCCCCTATGGCGCTCCGCTTGCGCAGCGCGAGGTCCGGACCGAAATGAGCGCGAGGGATGGCAAACTGAGGGTACTATTTGTTGGCAGTCTTAGCCAGCGCAAAGGCTTGAGTTACTTACTTGCCGCTGTCGCGCGGCTCAAATCGCGGGTAGAATTAACGTTGATCGGCCGCAAGATGCACGAATGCCCGGCCTTGGATGCGGCGCTCCGCGAGCATCGCTGGATTCCTTCGCTTTCGCATGAGGCCGTACTCGAACAGATGTCAGGGCACGACGTCATGGTGTTTCCGTCCCTTTTTGAAGGATGTGCACTCGTAGTTCTCGAGGCAATGTCACAAGGGATTCCAGTAATCGCGACTCCAAACACCGGAAGTGGGGATTTTATCAGCAGCGGCGAAGACGGATTCGTCGTTCCCATTCGCGATGTGGAGGCCATTGTCGAGAAGCTGGAAATATTGATAGGCGACCGGGATCGGCTCACCGAAATGAGCCGCGCCGCAAGACGTACGGCTGCACAGCATTCCTGGGAACAATACCGAAGACGGCTGGCGGCGACCGTTCATCTAGCTCTGGGGCATGAGACGGTTCAACGATCTGAGGGTGCTTCAGTCCCCACGTATTCAAGGATGGGGACGTGTTGAGAGCAAACGTCCAAACGGCGCGAGATTTTAGTCTGGTTCGACGCGGTGGTCGAATCTCTCCTGCAGAGGACGCGCAGGCGAGGTTCTTGCGGCAGCTGATCTGGTTGTATTTCGCTCTCTTGATTGCCGAGGGAGTACTGCGGAAATGGGTGGTTCCGTCGCTGAGTGCTCCGCTGCTTGTCATTCGCGATCCGCTTGTTCTTCTCATCTACCTTCAGGCAGTGCGTTGCCGACGATTCCCTATCAACGGCGAAATGGTGGCGTATTTTGTTTTACTCAGCGGCTTCATCCTTCTGGCTTTGGTGCAAATTATTCTTGAAATCGGGGGCGGCCCATTGGTTGCGCTCTATGGTTTGCGAACAAATTTTTTGCACTTGCCTCTGATTTTCGTTATTCCGCAGGTCTTCTCTTACGCAGACGTTGTCAAGGTGGGGCGGTGGGTACTCATCCTTTCTGTTCCCATGGCAGGTTTGATGATTTGGCAATTCCTTTCGCCTCCCAACAGTTGGATCAATGCGGCCACAATTGCGGAAGGGCAACAGCTTGTGTCCGCTATGGGAAGAATTCGGCCGGCGGCAGTCTTTAGTTTCTCCAGCGGAGCAGGGCACTTTTTCGAGATAGCGACAGCATTTCTGATCTATGGCTGGGCGCAGCCCCGTGCCGGCTACTCACCATGGCTGCTGGGTGCGGGGCTCTTGAGTGTGGCGGTCGTTCAGCCGGTGTCGGGCAGCCGTGCGCTCGTGCTTGCCTGCTCGCTGGTCGTGATTGCAGCGGCGGTGTTCGCAATCCTGAATGGGAGTCGCGCTCAGAGAATTATTAGTTTCGTGGCTTTGATCATTGCGGCGATGGCGGCTTTGTCGATGACCAGCTTTTTCCGCGAGGCGTTGACCGTGTTCATGACCCGTTGGGACGAAGCAGGCGGAGGGAACGCCGCACAAAGTCTAAGCGCGAGAGTGCTCGGTGGTTTTGCTGATCCGTTTTACATAGGCTGGGAAATCGGTCCGCTTGGCATGGGGATCGGCCTGGGTACGAATGTAGGCTCCGCGCTCATGAATGGGTCGCAGTTTCCCATTCGGTTTCTCCTTGCGGAAGGCGAATGGGCTCGCATGGTCATGGAAGCTGGACCCATCCTTGGCTTTTCATTTCTCGCCTATCGGACATGGATTGCATGTGGCATGGCCCTTCGCGCAATGTCGGCAGCGACGCGGCAAAATTTACTTGCCTGGCTGCTCGCATGGGGCGCTTGCCGAAGTTTGCTTAACGAGCAATTATCGCAGCCCACAAACCTAGGCTTCATGGTCCTGTCCGCTGGCCTCTGTTTGGCTACCATGCCGCGGCGTCGTCTCGCATACGCAGAAGATCGAGCCACAAGAAATGCACAAGTGGTGCAGCGTGGACTGCGGCTCGAAACACAATTTCCCAAATGACTGCTTCAACAACAGCTCGACGGCCGCGTACTGCTTCGCCGAGAACTGAGGTCGAAACCCAGCCGTTTGAATCAGAACTATCCGGCAGCTATCCGGTGCAAGATTTGAAGAGGTTTCGCCTACCCGCTAATTTTCGCGGCAGGCCGGCGTGGGTCGTACAGCTTTGGTGGATCGCGCAAGCTACTTTGTTCCGAGGTTCTCCGCAGGCGTTCTACGGCTGGCGTCGCTTCTTGTTGCGATTGTTTGGATGTTCCGTGGGGAAGCGCGTGCAAGTTCGTCCTACGGCCGAAATTACCTATCCCTGGAAAGTCTTTATCGGCGACTATTCCTGGATTGGCGACGACGTTACCCTTTATAGCTTGGGCGAGATTTACATTGGTGCCAACGCCGTAGTTTCGCAGGGTTCATATATCTGCGCTGGAACGCACGATATGCAATCCCCTAGCTTCGATATCTGTGGATGGCCCATCCACATCGAAGACGAAGCCTGGGTCGCTGCCGATGTATTCGTCGCGCCCGGCGTGCGCATAGGCCGTGGCGCTGTAGTAGGCGCACGTAGCACGGTCCATCACGATCTTCCACCCATGATGGTGTCGTTCGGCAATCCCGCAAAGCCAGTCCGGCCCCGACTGGCGCCGGAACTCGGCTCTTAGTTTCAACGTTCCGCTTTCATCGGTTCAGAAGCACATTGCAGAGATCGGTAGTAAGTGCCTTTGTAATCGACCGCGAAGGATTTACTCATAACGACCACACGGAAGTGATCAAGTCTCGGAAGGAGTGTCTTCCAGCAATGAAAATTAATTGTCAACAAATCGTAGTCTGCGGCGCAGGCGGATTCATAGGCGGTCATCTAGTCAAGGAGCTATTGGCGAATGGCGCGGGGGAGATTCGCGCCGTGGACATCAAACCTTTGGAGGAGTGGTATCAGGTTTTTCCCGCCGCGGAGAACATCTCGCTGGACCTAAGAGAAAAACAGATGTGCTGCCACGCGGTAGAAGGAGCCGACGCGGTATTCCAGTTGGCGGCCGACATGGGTGGCATGGGGTTCATCGAGAACAATCGGGCACTCTGCATGCTTAGCGTCCTCATCAATACTCACATGCTAATGGCAGCCAGAGATGCTGACGTTCAGAGATTCCTGTTCGCATCTTCGGCCTGTGTTTACAACGGAGACAAACAGATCAATTCGGATGTCGTTCCGCTGAAAGAGGAAGATGCTTATCCTGCCTTGCCGGAAGATGGTTACGGCTGGGAGAAGCTTTTCAGCGAGCGCATGTGCCGCCATTTCGAGGAAGACTTCGGCCTGCAGTGCAGGGTTGCGCGGTTTCACAACGTCTACGGCCCTCATGGCACATGGGACGGCGGCCGCGAAAAAGCCCCAGCCGCCATCTGCCGCAAGGTGCTCGAGGCCAAGATTTCCGGCAACCACGAGATCGAAATTTGGGGTGACGGCCACCAGACCCGCAGCTTCATGTACATCGACGACTGCGTCCGGGGAGTGAAGGCGATCTTCGAGAGCGACATCCACGAGCCGATCAACCTGGGCAGCAATGAACTGGTGACCATTAATCAGCTGGTGGATCTCGTGGAGGAGATCGCCGGCGTCAAGCTGAAGCGGAACTACAATTTGCACGCGCCACGAGGCGTAAACGGACGCAACAGTGACAATACTAAAATCAGGCAGTATCTGGGCTGGGAGCCCTCTATTCGATTGAAGGATGGACTCGCGAAGACCTACGCCTGGATCCAAGACGAAATGCTCGCTCTCCAGGAAACGCGAGCTGCGTGATGCGAGAAAGTATTTCCAATCAGGAGTTCCGCCAAATCCTCGGTCTGCGGTTTTTCGTGGGCGACGCGCGAAGCGCGATTCAGTTGCTAGCCAACGGAGGATTGCTGGTTGTTCCCGCTGCTCCTGCGCTAAAGAACCTCTCACATGACCATTCATATCGTCAGGCCTTGCTCCAGGCCGATGTTGCCATTGCCGACAGTTCCCTTATGGTCATGCTCTGGAACTTTATTCAGAACGACAACATTCGCCGCCTCTCCGGGCTGGAATACCTTACCGAACTACTCGCTCGGCCTGAGGTTCGCGCACCCGGCAGTTCGTTCTGGATCATGGCCAATCCGGCCAGCGCCGCAACGAATCTGGCATGGCTGCGGAGGGAGGGCATCGAATTGTTGCCTGAGGATGTCTACCTGGCTCCCATGTACGGTCCTGCGATCGAAGATGAAGCTCTGCTTCGTGCCATTCGCGGTCGCCGTCCCAGCCACGTCATCGTGACGCTTGGCGGCGGCACCCAGGAGAAGCTGGGCCTTTATCTCAAGCTAAGTCTTGAGCCCGTGCCGGCGATCCACTGCATCGGCGCAGCCATCGCTTTTCTGAGCGGCGACCAGGTGCAGATTCCCATGTGGGCGGACCGCTTCTATTTCGGGTGGCTCTTCCGCTGCCTCTCCGAACCTAGACGCTATGTACCCAGGTATTGGGAAGCGCGAAAGTTGGTCGGACTGATGCTGCGCTACCGGGAACGACTGCCGGTATAGCAAGGGGATTTGACGCAGAATCACCAGAATTTGGGCGCTCCGTACTCGCAGGGTTGGAAATCTCTGGTCTATACGAACTTGGAAGAGACTCATAAACAACGCGAATCCCGGAACTTCGGCCTCGATTTGGTGCGCGCCAGTGCGATCACGATGGTCGTGGTTTCTCATCTCCTGCGACCGCTGGAAAAGTTAGGGATCTATGGCGTCGAGCTGTTTTTTGTTCTTAGTGGGTTCCTGATAGGCGGCATCCTCGTTCGCTCGCTTCTCCGACCGGAGGGCTTCCGATCCGGTGATTTGGTCCGCTTTTGGATCCGCAGGTGGTTTCGTACAATTCCCAATTATTACTTGTTCCTATTGCTGTATCTGGCGGCGACCAGGACCTCAGCGACGACCAAACAGTTGTGGAGTTACGCAGTGTTCTTTCAAAACTTGGCGTGGCGTATCTTTCCTTTTGCGGTCCACACGTGGAGTTTGACAATCGAGGAGTGGTTTTACCTGCTTTTTCCAGCAGCATTGTTGTTGGCCGCTCGCAAGACATCCGAACCCGAAAGCAGATTGCGACGATTTCTCTACGTGACGGCAATATTCATACTGCTTCCAACAGTGCTCAGATTTACGCAATCCTACTGGCTTGGATACTCCGATGCGCGCGCGATAGTTATCTCGCGGTTGGACGCAATCATGTATGGGGTTTTCCTAGCGTACCTCAGGGCTGGCAGTTCGCGCTGGTCGCAACTGCGCGGGTTCTGGCCCGTCGGCTTGTTGGGTATAGCGGCATCTACGCTGCTTCTGAGATCGCATTCGATTGTTGCCCAGGCTGCTGCATTCACTGTCATTCCCCCGGGTTTCGCTATCATTCTTCCCGCGTTTGAACGCTGGAGCAAGGCAAGTGGACGGGTCGCAGGCTTCATTGAACACATCAGCATATGGTCATATTCTATGTATCTGTGTCACATGTTGATCTATATGACCACCATGCAAGTGACTGGGTATCCGCATCGGTCGAGTGCAGTGAAAATTGCGCTTAAGTGCTTCGTTGTGTTGTTGACGGTCGGAATATCTGCGCTCAATTACAGACTGTTCGAACGGCCGATGACGGATCTACGGGAGCGCCTCGCGGGGCCCACTCGGCGAACCGAACGGGGACTTGGCCGACACATGGAGATAAGTCCATCAGGGAGCTAGAGGGGTCGTTTGATCGGGCACGCCATGCTGAGGACGTGACACACTGTGTCGTTGCCTCCCAGTGCTAGTCGTCATCGGATTGCATCGCGGTCGTGGATCGCTTTCGAGAGGCCATTGTTAAGACGAAAGGATAGAATCGTACCCCTGAATCAGTCCAAGCGAGCGGTGCTGCTAGTGTAGTGCGTCACAAGTAACAACCTTTATCAATCGATGCGCATCTTATGATATGGAGACGGTTAACGATGCGCATAGCCCCTGTGATTACGTTGAGTCCGGAACAGCAAACGCTGCTGGAAGGCTGGGCTCGAAGCCGATCCTTTCCGGCACGCGTGGTAGAGCGGGCTCGCATCGTGTTGCGCGCGGCCGCCAATGAACAGGACCAGGACATTGCCGCCAGCATGGCCATTACGCCGAAAAAAGTTTCCCGCTGGCGCAAGCGTTTCCTCGCCCTGGGCGTGGAGGGACTGAAGAAAGATGCGCCCCGGCCCGGCCGCAAACCCGAGATCGGCCCTCGGCTGGTCCAGCGGGTGGTGACCATGACCACGCGCCAGCAGCCGATCAACGCCACTCATTGGAGCACGCGCACCATGGCGGCGGCAGTCGGCATCAGCGAAGCCAGCGTGCGACGGATCTGGCGGGCCCACGGGTTGAAACCGCATCGCGTCGAAACTTTCAAAATCAGCAAGGATCCTCAGTTCGCGGAGAAACTGGAAGACATTGTCGGTCTGTACCTCGACCCGCCGGAGCATGCGCTGGTGCTGTGTGCCGACGAGAAGAGCCAAATTCAAGCTCTGGATCGTACCCAGCCCGGCCTGCCGCTGAAGCGCGGACGCGGCGCCACCATGACGCATGACTACAAACGAAACGGTACGGCCACTCTGTTTGCCGCGCTGAATGCGGCCAACGGCGAAGTCTTTGGCCTGTGCCAGGAGCGGCATCGCCATCAGGAATGGCTCAAGTTTCTCCGTCTGATTGACCAGACCATCCCGCTGGATCGGCAGCTCCACCTGATCTGCGACAACTATGCCACCCACAAGCACCCCAAAGTCCAGCGCTGGCTGGCGCGACACCCGCGCTTTCATCTGCACTTCACTCCCACCAGCGCGTCTTGGCTGAACATGGTGGAACGTTTCTTTCGCGATCTGACTCAAAATCGGCTCCGCCGTGGCGTCTTCCGCGATCTGGAAGAACTCTTCATGGCCATCGGCACTTACATCGACCGCCACAACGAACGCCCGAAACCGTTCATCTGGACCGCGCGCGCCGACGACATCTTGGAAAAAGTGAAGCGCGCTCGTCGCACCCTTAATAAACGTCAATCTGCATGACGCACTACACTAGCGGGGTCATCCGACCAGGGAGGTATGATCCAAGTCGTCTCTCTGGGAACGGACCTGTTCGGGATTGACGGCGACACGTTGTGTCACTGACCTTCATACACCGGCAGCTGTTCACATTGAGGAGTCCCTATGGCTGTAAGTAGTGTTGCTCGAATCCGGCCGACGGAGAGCAATTTACGCTCAGATACGGCGTTGTCAGAGGCCGCACAACGATCGACCGCGACCTCGGGCTATCTGCCGCAGTTGGATGGCGTGAGGGCGCTAGCCGTTTTGTTGGTCCTCATGTGTCATGACACTAAGACTCTTGGATCGATTCCGGTAGTGCGCGACCTGTCCCGTGTGGGCTGGATTGGAGTCGATCTCTTCTTTGTGCTCTCGGGCTTCTTGATCACGAGCAACCTGATGCGGGGAGAGATGAGTGGATCCTTCATCCGGTCCTTCTATATTCGCCGTGCGCTTAGGATCTGGCCACTGTATTTTGGTTTGTTGGTTGTATCTTTGGCTTACCAGAAGATCATTGGTTTTCATCAGTACGTGCCCTGGTCGTACTGCATCGTCCTTATCCAGAACTTCTGGCCTGTGCATCTCATCAAAACACTGAAGCCGACATGGTCCCTTTGTATCGAAGAGCATTACTATGTTGTTTGGCCGCTTTTGGTGCTGCTCCTTCCGAAACGCATCCTTCCGTACTTGTTGGGCTTCCTGTTCTTATGCATGGTTCCGCTGCGTATGTGGGGAGTAAGCCTAGGTCTCTCTGGTAAGCAGCTCTATACCTATACTCCGTTTCATCTGGACGGTATCTTGCTGGGAAGCTTGATTGCGGTCGCTTTGATACTCTGGAAGCCGGCCAACAAACTGCTCTGCAATCTTGGGTTAGCGCTCATGATCGGCGGGGGCCTTATCACGGTCCCCCTCCTCATGCGCTATCGGGACGATGTGGCGCAAACGGGAGTGTGGACGTATTGGTGGGTCGGTCTTGCGATGTCAGGTTTTGTATTGCTGCTGATCGGCCTACCTCTGACGCGTTCGTTGTCGAGAATATTCAGCCTGCCCGGTGTCGTTTATGTGGGGAAAATCAGCTACGGCATTTACCTGCTGCATGATCTGACGTTTGTCCTTTTGGACAAACTTCCGATGTTTAGGGTCATGCACCCACCCTGGATTCTTTCATGCATCTTTTTATTGTTTGTATTTTCGCTACGAGTCGCAGTCGTCATAGGGGTTGCGTCGCTGTCGTGGATAGTGTTCGAGAGGCCCATTTTGCGGCTAAAGGATAGAATCGCACCTTTAAATCATTCGAAGCGATCAATGCTGCTAGCCAGACCGTCCGAGTAGAGCTCGGCTACGTTCCCACGTTCTCTCAGGCGCGCGGAGAAGGTTTCTAATGGTCAAAGGTCCCATGCAATCATTCGCTATTTTCAAACCCGAAGGCGCCAGACGCAGAGCGCGAATTCTTTTGACGTTTCTGGCCGGACAGGGAAGCGTGCAAGCTCTCAATTTGACTGTGGGATTCGTGGTACTACATTGGCTGGATGTCACATCTTATGCACGATACGGTCTGACCTATGGTTTTCAATCGACGACTAATTTACTTATCGACCTAGGCTTTTCAGCAACCATCGTTGCCCTGGTTGGACATCGGGTTGAAGACCGAACAGTTATTGGCAACTACGTCCGGGCGGGTCGCCACCTGCGGCTGCGCATGCTTGCTGTAATCATGCCCATTGCCGGCGTCATCTTTGTATTTATGACCCGCCGCTTACAGTGGCCGGCCGCCAGCCAGATTGGGCTGTTGCTTTCGATCTTCGTCTCGATTTATTTCTCAGGTTTGCAGGCGTATTACGGGGCCGCGTTGGTCGTGACGAGCCGACTAGCAAGCTATTACCAAGTTCAGGTGTGGGCAGCCGCACTCCGGCTTGCAGGATGCGTCGCGCTTCACGTTGCTGGACACCTCGACGCCCTGAGCGCGGTGTGGGTCAACTCCGCAGGGGTGGTAGGAGCTGGCCTCGCATATAAAGTCATTTGTCGCCAGCTTTTGGAGGAACCGCTCCGCGTCAGCCTTCCCATAGTGCGGCAAATGATCCGCTATGTTACGCCAAACATTCCTGGAGCCATCTTCTACGCCCTTCAGGGACAATTGTCGCTGTTTCTTATCGCGATCTTGGGGCGTACCACGGGCGTTGCCCAGGTATCCGCGCTGGCTCGGCTAGGCCAGATATTTCTGTTGCTATATTACTTCAACGCCATTGTGATTGAGCCGTGGTTTGCCAGGTCAGCCGAGCAGGACGTCGTCCCAAGGTACTTTGCAGCACTTGCCGCAGCAGTGTTCTTCTCCGTCATATTCGTGACCGTCTCGATTATTTGGCCCAGGTCATTGTTATGGATCCTCGGCAAGAACTACGCCAACCTGAAAACCGAGCTTGCCTGGACGATAGTATCTAGTTGCACGGGCTATCTCATGACTCTTACCTGGACGGTAATATCGGGCAGGCGGTTGATTTATTGGAGATCAACATTTCTGAATATCGGTTTGATCGTGACTGCACAAATAGCGTTCATAGTCTTTGTAGGCGTGCCGACGACGCTTCGGGCAGTGCAGTTTGGATTCGTCAGTGCGCTGGCAGGTCTAATCGCCCAGTGCATCAATCTCACCTACGGCCTGAAGCGCGGGCCTCGTGTGCATCTCAGCGTAGACGAAACAAACGAGCGGATGGCTGTAGCCGGGAACGTGTTAGTTTCTTGAGATCTCGATTTGCGATCACGCGAATTTGGCTCCGAGTGGCCGTCGTCGGATTACGGTGCTCTCGTCTATTGGCTTGGAGTGGTCTTTGTTGAGGCAACAAGGATAGAATCGCACGCCTGAACCATTTCAAGCGGGCGATGCTGCTCGCTAGGCCGTCCGAGTAGATTCAATTGGAGGTCGAGGTATCCTTAACTCGCAACAGGCGTGGCTGCAGAATTTGAGGGCCCGATAGCGTCTTGGTGTCTGGTGCGCTGTTAAGGTCAGCAACCAGTGCAGAAATAGTGGGGCGAGCGCACGGCAGCACTGTCACCGACATGGCTGTAAATGCTTGGTCAGTTCGACTACGAAGGAGCGTGGGGCTCCTCCGGCAGCACCCTGGCATATGCTATGGAATGGCTTCGAGCGTTAGATTACCAATGTTTTCTGTTGAAGGCAGAAAACTATATGTGCCCCGGCCCAAGAAATACGGGGAATACTTCGGCTTATTCAAATTATTTATTCTGCCACGAGGGAACCAAATCTCTTATAGCAACTCTTATTTGCGGGACCATCTAATGTCAGCTTGCCAGTGAATGAGAAGACTTCCGGCGGTGCTAAGGCAGAGCGGATCTCGGCGGAGGAATGTGAATTGCCGTTGAGCGTTGTGCGAGGTGAGTTCTTGATACTACTGGATGATCATCCACTACAATGAAACGCATCGAGTGGCAACAGGCATGGCCTGAGTCGTGGAAGTATTCGTATCCCTACGACCTTCAGGAAATATATGGGGAAATCAAGAGTCGGGGATACGCATATGCCTATGCCGCTCGGCGGCAACAGACGCTTCTGCTCCTGACAGAGGTGCTTCCTCCTGGGGCGAGAATTCTTGACATCGCGGCCGCACAAGGAAACTTCACCCTGGCACTTGCCGAAATGGGATATGTCGTGACATGGAATGATCTTCGCGAGGATTTGGCCGACTACGTCCGTCTCAAGCTCGAACGCGGAAACGTCAGCTTTGCGCCTGGCAATGCCTTTGAACTCGATTTTCCATTCCTTTTCGATGCCGTCTTAATTACCGAAATCATTGAGCATGTGGCACACCCTGATGAATTCCTGAAAAAAGCAGCTCAACTCGTGAAGCCCGAAGGCTATGTCGTTATGACCACGCCCAACGGAGCATATTTCCAGAACAAGCTCCCTAAATTTTCGAAATGTCCGGATCCAAGCATTTACGAAGAAATCCAGTTTAAGCCAAATGCGGACGGTCACATCTTTCTGCTGCATCCGGAGGAAATTGCGGCACTTGCGGCGCGCTCTGGATTGGAGATTGAAGTGGTCGTCTTATTTACGAATCCGCTTACCAACGGTCACATGAAAACTGAGAAGCTTCTTCGTATTATGCCGCGCAGTATGGTGAATATAATTGAATCCATGACCAAACACATGCCGCTCGCACTTCGTCGAAGGCTTTCGGTCCACATGGGAGCAAGATTCCGAAAGGTCGGGCATTCGGGAAGGGTGCCAGGCTCTGTACCGAACCCTTCCGGTATATCGACCTCACCGCAAGACAATTCAGCAAGCCATCTGCAGAACTAGCCGGATAGCGGAAAATCAACGTAGGTTTCGGAGGCCGCCATTGCCGAAAGTCTCGATTTGCATACCAACCTATAAACGCCCTGATTTGCTCAAAGTTGCTCTGGATTCCTGCCTCGGACAGACATTTCAGGATTTCGAGGTCGTGATCAGCGACGATTCGCCGGACACCCGCACGGAGGAGCTGGTACGCTGCCTCTCGGCCAATCAGCCCATCCGATATGTGCGCAACGTGCCCGGATTGGGCCAAGCGACGAATGTGAATCAGCTGTTCAATCTGGTGGAGGGAGAATTCCTAGTCTTGCTTCACGATGACGATTTCTTAGCGCCCACCGCGTTGGAGGAGATGCTTAGGCCCCTCGAGGAGAATCCCACTGTGGTGGCATCCTTCGGCAAGGACTACTTGGCTAAACACGACGGCACTATTCTCGGCGCAGAGTCGGAACTGCTGAACCAACTCTATTGGAAGACGGATGACAGAGCGAATCGCGCCCAGCGGTCAGTATGGTCCGTGCTAGTGGCGCAGTTTCCGGGGAGCGGATATATGGTTCGGACTGCCGCGGCGCAGAGAACACTCTACCGTGCTGATCCAGACGTAGGAGAGGCCTGCGACGCAGATTTCGGCTACCGCTTGGCGGAACTGGGCGAGTTCTTTTTCGTTGCGGGATATACGCACGTCTATAGGTGTAACCAGGAATCGATATCCTCAAGAGGCTTGCGGGTCCTCCTCGGCAAGATGTACTTCCTCTTGCAAAGTCTGACGGTACCACGCGACCTGGAAGGCGTGCGCCACACGAGATTGCGGCAGTTGGCGCCCGTTGCTGTGAACGGCTGTCTGTTAGCGTCTGCGAGGGGCGCTGCCTTGAAGATCTTACTCGGCACAAACTACCCGTGGAGGAAGCAATTTGTAAAAGGAGTTATTCAGCTAGGTCTGGTGTTTGCTCCGTTAGCCGTGACCGGGATGGTTATCAAGCTAAACTCACAGCGCCGCGGACTTGCAGCCGGAGAGCGGCTCCACTATACGCCTCGCGAGGGAGAAGGTTTGAGTTCTGCGAGTGCTTCGTCGGCACGGTAATTGGTCGGCTGCACGCATCACAGCCGCCGCTTTCCTGTGGCTAAGAGAGTTCCGAGAACTACGAGATCAAAATGCACACGTTCACCAGTGAAGCCACAGGACCTCGCCCGGTCGCGGTGAATTGCCTTGCATCCCTGGCTCGAGAGCTGGCTGAGGTCGCCATGGAATATCCGCCCGTTGTGAGGGACAGCCAACTGCAAGACGTCAACCGAATCGCCTACCACGTTGGGTTGGTTCGGCGTTACGGAGGGTCCGGAGGACGGATCTGTGACGTTGGCGGCGGAGGCGAACTGTTCGCGCCAGGGTGCGCGGCGCTGGGTTATGACACTACGTCGGTGGATGATTTTAGGGACGAGATGAATTTCAGCATCGGCAAGGCACGCCTGGCTCCCCATTCGAAATATGGCGTGAAGATCGTCTCATGCGATGTGCACGCGGAACCGCCACAGTTCCCCGAAAACAGTTTCGACGTGGTTACTGCTTTCGACTGCATCAAACACTGGCAGGGGTCGCCCAGGCGCCTGTTTCAGGCGCTCAAACAAGCGCTGACCCCGGCTGGCATCTTTATTATTAGCGCGACCAAACGCAATGGCCTCCGAAAGCAGTTGCGGAGGTTGCTGGGCAGGGAACGCAGGAGCGCAGTGCAAGGCTGGTACGATCCGGACGTCTTGCCGATCGACGCAGGCCAGCCGACTCTTTCCGACTTGCGATATATGTGCAATGACTTGGACATGGACGTTATTGCCGTGGCCGGGAGAAACTGGCTGCGGCGGTATCCGTTACTCGCCAGGCTCACTGACCCGATCTTGCGAATACAGCCGGGACTGGCGTCAGACCTATACGTCGTCGCCAGAAAACGTTCGGCTCGGCAGGGCAATCCACAACTCGACGAGAGCATGTGAGCTATGCCAAGTGACAAACGAAAGGAACCACCAGAGATCACTCCAGAGGTATGGCCAATGCGCACTGAGGCAGTCAAGTCGGTCGGTCGCGCTGTAATTCCGCGCGAGGTGCGCAATTGGATGCGCTCTTCAAGAAAATCCGCGGGATGGTCATGGCATAGTGCGCGGTTCAAATTCGTTTACAGCTAAGAGCTCATGATCTCTCCGACACTTAGTCAGATAGCGCATAGATCTGCGTACGAGAACCATGTCCGGGACCCTGAACAATCCGAGGAACTTCGGCAGTTCTTGCGTCATTGCCATCCGGGAATGCTGCTCTTCGATATGAGGGGCAGCTTTGGGCTTTTCAGCTCGCGTTGCGCAAAGCTTGGCGGAAGAGCCGTCGCCGTGGACCCATCGGCGATCGCCACACGGATGACGGTTGGATCAATTGAAATGCTGAGCTCGGGCGTATTCGCCGACGGTTTCTATCGAGTGGCTCCTAAGCGAAACCACAGGGAGATGACATGCGTAGATGTGATAACCATCGATAACCTGTCCGCGCGTTTAGGAGTTCCTTGGCATCTGAAGATCGATGCGGAAGGTTACGAAGGTACGGTGCTGCGAGGGGCGCGCAAAGTCTTATCTCGTTCGTCTCTAATGGTTTTTCTTGAGCTACATGATGAGATGGTAGCTGCCTCTGGTGGGGGTACCAGTTGCCCCTTACGACGAACTGTTGAGCAGCGGATACACCTTCTTTTCAGTGTATGGGGAGCTAATCAGTAAAGCCGAGGTTCTCGGTGTTCCGATATGCCGAGTTCTCGCGCGGCGCCCACAGACGGGTGGTAATGATCAAGCACCCCTCTCCTCCCTACGGAGATCGCCCAAATTCTCACAGGTAGCGCCCAATAGCCACCGCAGGTATGACCTACCGTGATCTTGAGCTTTTGGGGCGGGGATGGTTTTCTGATAAACATGAGCGGTAAAGCCAGATTGGCGAATGTTCCCCTCGTTGTGATACTGCTCATCCTGTGGGAAGGAGCAGCCCAGTCCCAAACCCGCCCGAGCAGCACAGCTGCACCGCCTCCACCCCCGCCCAGCAATCTCAGAGTTGCAACCATCGGCGGCGTCGCGCCCAAGAACGTGCCGACTCAAGATCCGGCGGGGATATTCGACGGCAATGGAAACTTCGACGTCAGCGCCTATGTGAACGCAGCCAAGGCCTATGGGACGCCAGCCATGATTCCCGAGAGGTTTGGGAGTGCGTGGACGGCCTACCCTGCGAAAACTGCGGCTCCCACATGGACGCAGGCATCGAGTCTTAAGTATGTGAACCCGAGTAACCCGGTCGAATGGCTCTATTATTCCCGCGGGGTGCCATGCACCACAGTGGACAACTTCAGCGCAAACCACGGACAGGTGGCTTACGTCACGGATTCTACCGTTCCTGGCAGCCAGCCCGGTGTCGACGGTATTCAGAGTCTGGACAAAGGCATGTGCGTCTGGGCAGGGCAGCCGCAACTGGACTGGACCATCGGCGGAGGACATGATGGACACCCCACGGTGACGCTTCGGCCTGATATCGTCCTGCAAAGAGATCCTTATGGGATGCCCCAACAGCCGGTAGAAGTTACACGCGCCTACGGCGCCAGCGAATGGGCAGGCTGCAGCTACATGATTTTCCAGACCGGACAGGTTGCCTGTGGGGAAGGCGGTGACACTGCCGAGGACTACTACTATTTCAAACCTTTTCCTGCCAATTTCGTTCCCACCGCTGCCAGCGTAACCAATAACGGAGAATTTCTTCTGGTCACGGGCTGGAATACCGACTCGCACCAGGGCCAATTGGCAGTAATTGCGATGGCCAGCTCGAAACCCTCGGGAACATTCTGGGGATATGAATGGACAGAAACGTATCCGGGGTTCCGCAACTACAGCCTTCCGGTGTTTAATAAGTTGCTGGGAATTATTGATTTGCCACAGATGGCAGCGCCTACGGCGGTGGAGGCCGTCGGCAATTTTGTCTTTCACCCCGGGATCTCCTTTCCGGGAAGTCTGAATCCGGGACAATTTCCACTGTCGAACCAGGCCAACTGGCAGTGCTTCGTGAGCGGGCCGTGTTCAAGTTGGTATGACACCGGGGGATTTGCGCTGGTCGCATCACGTTACGAGCGCAAGGTTCTGCTGCTTGACCTAACCCCGCTGTTCCAGACGATCAGCCAGGGAATGTTCGGTTCCTGGAGTCAGTTCCGCGCAAACGTGGCAAATACAGGAGTGGGAGCGGGCGAGTGGCCGCCCACCTTTGCCGAACACCCTAGTGAAACCCCTACGGTTGTCAAGACGATGGAGTTTGGAAGTGAGGTCACAGCCATCAGTGCGTCGCTTTACGCCGACAATCTCGCGTTTGTCGCCACCGAAGACGGCACGCTGCACATAATGACTGTCGATGGCCTTCAAACCGCTGCAGGCACCGGTACAAATGCCGGCGAGCTCTACTCACTCAACGTTGGACACAATGTAACGCGCATCGCGCACATGAAGCACTGGCTAAATGACGACTATGTTAACGGCATGGTGCGATATCAATACATCGCTTTGTCGCGCGGGGACAAGACGGTTACTTGGGTCGACATGTCCAGTGGTGTGCCCAAAGCGCTCCGAGTGCTTTCCGACTCCCGCCTGGTTGATCCGATATCGGTCGAGGACAATAACAATCACGAGACGCAGTCCGATCTGATCGACATAGCGGATTACGGAGACAAGAACGTCAAGGGATATCGTTACGGCCCGGTGATCTACTATGGTGTAGCGAATCCTCCGCCAGTTTTCGGAATGGGACCGGGCGGACAGGACCCGTTTGAGTATGAAGGAGCCTATACCACGCCCACCGGTCCGTTCTCAATCTCTTGGACAAACGTACCTTAAGCGTTCTATCAGTCCTGCCCGCAAGCCCAACTTCTGAAGGCAGTGTTGAAGGATCCGATGCGATCAACATTCACCTCAAACCACTTCGAATAGCTGATACCAAAGCCTTCAGGCCTTAACCCAACATAGATCCATAGATAGTCCTGGCAATGCTTGTCGGGTTGGGTCGGACTCGCAGAGCTGGGGTATAAAGCCCTGGAAACTCGTGAACTCTTCAACTTCCAAAGGTCGAACGGGATTACTCTCAGTCATCAGGCGAGAGCTTTCTGCGCAGCCATCTGGGCGCGAGTATTACCTGGGGAATATGTTGCACCACACATGGATCAAGCGGAGGGTTCAAGTACTTCTAACCTTTCTGGCCGGGCACGGACCGCCCAAGCTCTCAACCTGGTTACAGGGTTCGTAGTGCTGCGCTGGCTTGATGTTGATTCATACGCAAAATATGGGCTGACCTACGGCTTTCAAACCACGACGAACGTACTGATTGATCTAGGATTTTCAGCCACCATCGTCGCATTGGTAGGGCATCGGATTGACGATCGCAAAGTCGTCGGCGGGTATGTCCGGGCGGGTCGCCACCTCCGACCACGCATGCTGGCTGTCGTCATTCCCATCGCGGGGGTCGTCTTTGTGTTAATGACACATAGGTTGCATTGGGGAGCTGCGAGTCAAATTGGGCTGCTTATTTCGATCTTCGTATCCATTTACTTTTCCGGGTTGCAGACTTATTACGGCTTCGGGTTGACCGTGACTCGCCGTTTGGGAGCCTATTATCGAGTTCAGTTGTATGCCTCCTTGGGCCGTCTTGCCGGGTGCGCAGTCCTGCACTTCGCCGGATATCTGGGCGCCATGACTGCAGCATGGATTAATGTGGTCGGGCGTTGTGGGCGTCGGCCTGGCGTACAAAAAGCTGTCTGGCGATCTCATGGACGAGCCGCGGCGAGCTACCCTCCCGGTTGTGCGCCAAATGCTCCGCTACGTAATGCCCAACATACCTGGAGTGATTTTTTATGCTATTCAGGGCAATTGGCTTTGTTTCTCATAGCAATATTGGGCCACAACAAGGGTGTCGCTCAGGTGTCAGCGCTGGCAAGACTCGGCCAGGTATAAGCATGGTTGTCGAGCCGTGGTTTGCCAGATCCAGTAACGAGCAGGTTGTTCCGAGGTATTTCTCAGTACTCGGCGCGGCGGTCTGTTTTTCGGCTTTGTTTGTAGGACTATCGGTGAGTCGTCCCGGGACGTTGTTATGGATACTCGGGAGAAACTATCAGCACCTCAATCGCGAACTTGCATGGACGATACTGTCGGGTTGTGTCGGCTATTTGGCGGCGCTGACATGGACAGTCGTGTCAGCCAGACGCTTGACTTATTGGAGCGCAACATTTCTCGTCATTGGCTTGACTCTCTCGGCAGAGACAGCATTCATTGCGTTAGTGGGTGTGTCGACGACGCTTCGAGCCGTCCAATTTGGCTTCGTCGGTGCACTGGCAGCTTTGACAGCCCAATGCATTAACTTTACCTTGGGCATGAAAAGGGGGCCGCGTGTCAACCTAGCCGTCGACGAAGCGGACGAGTCAGAAGAGGCACTCAAAGCGTGTTGAGCTGTGAGAAGAGCGATCCTGGACGAGTTTTCTGTGGGGCGATATCGTCTACTTGTACCAGTGTGGCCCGCTTGATCGACGGTTGTGCGTTTCCAATCAGGTCAATAATCGTTAGAAGAGCGTGCAACAGACGTGATTAAGGCTATTCTCTTTCGCTGTCTCGACAAAGTGCTCCGTTGGCATCGAGACACGCAGACCGATCGCGTGAAAGCTGCTCTCCAGTTCTGTGGCGAGCGTGTAATCATCAGTAACGATGTGATCATTTGGGGCACTGATGCGGTGAGAATTGAAGATGATGTGGTGATTAACAATTTTACTCACATCTTCGGTGGCGGGGGCGTTTCAATCGGTGCCAGAACGATGATCTCTGCCGCATGCTCCATCAGCTCTACGACTCACCCAAAGGCGGTGCCTCACCGCAAGGAACTGATGAATATCCCGGTGACTATTGGTGAGGACTGCTGGCTCGGCACTGGCGCGATAGTTCTTCCCGGAGTGACGATTGGCAGAGGAAGCATCATCGGAGCCGGCGCGGTAGTGAGCCGAGACATCCCTCCGATGTCCATTGCAGTTGGGATTCCCGCCAAAGTCGTTCAGTCAGTTCCTCTGTCAGCCTAGGCTGATACGTTCCGAAGCGCGGTTTAGCGGCGGATCGGGTCCACCTGGCCGACCTGCTATTCTGCCAGGTCAGCATCAACGGTGATTCGGCAGTGTATTGACTAGAGCCCGGAGTTCCGAAGCGGACAGGAGATGCTCAGTGCAAGAGGTCGAAATCAGCATACTTATCCCCACGTGTGGAAGGCCCGAAGCCCTCGGAATATGCTTGAATGCGGTGGCTGAATCACTCTCCCGGGTGGCCGACGCGAAATGTGAAGTCGTAGTAGGGAACGACGGACCGCCAAGAGATCTGGAGCAATTGCCAGCGCAAATTTACGGTGTGGATATAGTCATAATTCAGAGTCCTCGGAGGGGCCCGGCTGCCAATCGTAACGCCCTGGCGGAGCATGCAAAGGGAGAGATTTTGGTGTTCCTGGATGATGATTGCGTTTCGAAACCCGATCTGATTCCTCAGTACGTTAGGATATCGAGAGCGGAGCCTCAAGTCCAGGTCTTCGAGGGAAAAATCAGCCCAGATCGGAAGGCTCGTTTCGCGCACGAA
>Ga0182015_10001337_pt1 | contig 32760 bp, 30 predicted proteins | sample 712P3MmetaG_FD_120478 | JGI IMG/M metagenome (GOLD analysis project Ga0182015, IMG submission 120478) | Permafrost microbial communities from Stordalen Mire, Sweden - 712P3M metaG | ecosystem: Environmental > Terrestrial > Soil > Wetlands > Permafrost | place: Sweden: Stordalen | collected...
CGCCCACCGTCGCCTGACCCCGGGCCGGCGCACCGCGCGCGAGAACGGACACCGCGCCAAGCCCCGCGGCGAGATCCCCGATCTCCCGGTCTCGATGCAAATGGCAGCGTCCGTCGGCCGGTAGGCTGGGACCTCCCGACCACAAGGAGCGCGACATGACCAGCGGCACCCAGCTCGTCGGCGGCGTCGACTTCGTTTCACTGCCCACACACGACCTGCCCGCAGCGGTCGAGTTCTACGGCACGACACTGGAGCTGCCGTGCTCCGTTCACCGCCCCGATCGCAACTTCGCCGAATTCGAGACCGGCAACCTCACGCTTGGCGTGATGAACGCGGAGGCGATGGGGCTCCCGCACAATGTCAGCCACACCGTGATCGCCCTGCACGTCGACGATGTCGCGGCGTCCCGCGCGAAGCTCGAGGGGCGCGGCGTGAGCTTCCGCGGCGAGATCTTCGACACCGGGGTCTGTCACATGGCGTTCTTCGCCGACCCCGACGGGAACGAGCTGATGCTGCACCACCGCTACGCACCGCGGACGCCCGAGTGAGGACCGGCGCCGCTGAGCGCCGGCGGGCCTAGCTCGGCGCGACGGCGCCCTAGCCGAGCGGCAGCCCGACGTAGTTCTCCGCGAGCGTGCGGGCAGCGGCCTCCGAGGAGACGATGTAGCGCAGCTGCGAGAGCTGCAGCTGGTTGTCGAAGGGGTCGTCCCCGAGCTGGTGGAGCATCGTCGTCATCCAGTAGGAGAAGTGCTCGGCACGCCAGACGCGGCGCAGGCACGCGCGTGAATACTCGGCCAGGCCCGTGCGGCTGCCGCTGCTGTAGGAGTCGATCAGCGCCTCGGCGAGCACGGTCACGTCCGAGACGGCCAGGTTGAGGCCCTTGGCGCCGGTCGGGGGCACGATGTGGGCGGAGTCGCCGGCGAGGAACAGGCGCCCGTGCTGCATCGGCTCGGTGACGAAGCTCCGCATCGGCGTGATCCCCTTCTCGAGCACCTCGCCCTCGACGAGCGTCCAGCCGTCGATCGAGACCCGGCGATGCAGCTCGTCCCAGATTCGCGTGTCGGGCCACTCGTCCAGGCGCTCGTCCGCCGCGCATTGGAGATAGAGCCGGCTGCGTTCGGGGGAGCGCAGGCTGAGCAGCGCGAAGCCCCGATCGTGGTGGGTGTAGACCAGCTCGTCGCTCGACGGCGGCGCCGCCGCGAGGATCCCCAGCCAGGCGAACGGATACTCGCGCGAGAAGACCCGCAGGTGCTGCTCGATCGCCGGGCGGCAGACGCCGTGAAATCCGTCGGCGCCCACGATCGCGTCGCATTCGAGCTCGAACTGCTCGTGGTCGTGGGAGAAGCGCACGCGCGGCAGGTCCGTCTCCAGATCGTGAACGCTGACATCCGCCACGCCGAAACGCAGCTCCAACCCCGCGTCGACGCGGGCATCGATCAGATCCTTCACGACCTCGGTCTGGCCGTAGATCACGATGTGGCGGCCGCCGGCCAGCTCGCTCAGCGGGATCCGGTGGCGCTCACCGGCGAACTGCAGGTAGATCCCATGGTGAACGATGCCCTCGCGGTGCATGCGCTCGCCGACGCCGGCGGCTTCCAACACCTCAACCGTCCCCTGCTCCAGCACGCCGGCGCGGATGCGCTCCTCGACGTAGCGCCGGCTGCGGTTCTCGAGCACGACGGACTCGACGCCGGCGGCGTGCAGCAGGCACGCCAGCGTCAGCCCGGCAGGACCGGCGCCGATGATCGCGACCTGCGTGCGAAGCGTCGTGGCGCTCACGTCGCGCCCGGGCCCTCGGCGTCCGGCGTTCGAGTGTTGCGGTGCGCGACGCTCATCGCGCGGCGGTGGCGGTCGAGGCCATCCGCAGGACGGGCTTGATCGCGCGCCCAGCCTGCGCGTCGGCGGCGGCCTGCTCGATCGCGTCGAAGTCGTAGAAGGTGATCAGCCGCTCGACTGGGAAGCGGCCCTGCTCCCAGTATCTGACCAGCGCCGGGATGAACAGCTGGGGAACGCTGTCGCCCTCGACGACGCCGCGCACGCTGCGGCCGCCCGTCAGGATCGTGTTGACGTCCAGCGCCACCTCGGCCCCGTGCCTCGGCGCGCCGATCACGCAGGCGGTTCCGAGCGGCGCGAGGCAGTCGACGGCGCTCCGCAGCACGGCCGGCACGCCGGTGGTTTCGAGCGCGAAGTCGACCCCGCGGCCGGTCAGCGCCCTGATCTCCTCGACGGGGTCGGAGCTTGCGGCGTCGATCACGTGGGTCGCGCCCAACTCGGCGGCGAGGGCCAGGCGCGGCGCCAGCAGGTCGATGCCGATGATCGTGGCGGCGCCCGCGATCACCCCGGCGAGTACCGCGGCGAGGCCGACCGCGCCGGTGCCAAAGACCGCGAGGCTCGCGCCCGGCGGCACCGCGAGCGTGTTCAGCACGGCGCCGGCGCCGGTCTGGATGCCGCAGCCGAAGGGGGCGACGACGTCGAGCGGTATGTGGCTCTCGACCCCGACGATGTTGCGCTCGCGGGCTACCGACGCCGTCGCGAAACTCGACTGCCCGAAGAAATGGCCGCCGATGAACTGCTCGCCGCGCGAGAGCGCGCTCGTCTCGTCGGCCGGGCGCGAGGCGGCGAAGTTGTGCTCGAAGAAGGAGTGGCAGTAGGACGGCTTTGCGCGCAGGCAACACGGACAGCTGCCGCAGGAGTCGAACGTCAGGGATACACGTTCCCCGACAGCCACCCTGGTGACGCCCGCGCCGACGGCGCGCACGACGCCCGCGCCCTCGTGTCCGAGCACCGCCGGCAGCGGCACGGGGATCCACTGGTCGCGGCAGATCAGGTCGGTGTGACAGATGCCGGCCGCGCTGATGTCGACGAGCACCTCGTCGGCGCGCAGCTCGCCGAGTTCCAGTTCGCTGAGCACGAACGGGCCGCCGGCGGTCTCGGTGACGGCTGCGGTGATCCCCATCAGGGCTCCTCGTCGACGCTAGCCGCAGCCACCGCCGCCGCGCCGCGGCGCAGGCGGTAGCCGACCGGCATGAAGCGCAGGCCGGTGCGCTCCTCGAGCGTGCCCCAGATCCCGCGGGGCAGGAACAGGGCGAACGCGATCGCCGCGCCCCCGAGCACGACGAGGTACCAGACGCCGTCGTTGCCCAGCAGGTTCTGCAGCTCGTAGAACACGATCGCGCCGATGATCGGGCCCTCAAAGGTGCCGAGCCCACCGACCAGCACCATGAAGATCATGAACGCCGTGTAGTTGACGCTGAAGATCGAGGTCGGCTCGATGAACAGCGTGTTGGCGAGCGTCATCGCCCCGGCGGCGCCGGCGCCGGCGGCGGCCAGCAGGAACAGGATCCGCTTGCCCGCGACGACGCGGACGCCGACCGACGCGGCGGCATCCTCGTCGTCGCGGATCGCCTGCAGCGAGGAACCGAGCCGGCTGCGCAGCAGCATGAACAGCGCGCCGATGAAAAATGCGGCGAAGGCGAGCGTCAGCCAGTAGGTGTAGTGCTCCCGCGATGTCGGCGCGTAGGAATCGAGCTGCGACAGCGACGTGCCCGTGCCGGCCCCCAGCGCGTTGTCCAGCGAGACCCAGATCGCGAGGGCCTCGGCCACGACCCAGGTGCCGATCGCGAACTGTGGGCCGCGGAAGCGCAGCATCAAAAACGAGAGCGGGATCGCGACGACCCCGCAGAACGCCGTCGCCAGCAGCATCCCGAAGTAGGGGTTGACGCTGTGCTGGGCGAGCCAAACGGTCGCGTATGCGCCGAGGCCAATGTAGGCCTGCTGGCCGATCGAGACGAGCCCGCCGTAGCCGGCGAGCGCATTCCACATCACCGCCATCAGGACGTAGGTCAGCAGCGTCGTGAGGTCCTGGACGGTGTTCGCGCCGAGCGCGACGGGCACGAAGATCAGCGCCACGACCAGCAGGGCGAAGCCGGTCGTGAAGCCGCCCGAGAGCCGCGTCCAGCGGCGAATCGTGGTCGGGGCGGACGCGGGAGCGACGAGCGGCTGCGCGCTCATGCGGTCACCCGGCGCAGGTTGACCAGGCCGCCGCGGGGCGAGAGCAGGACCAGCAGGAACACGATGTGGCCGGCGAGGACCGGGTATTCCGGATTGATCTGGCCGCCGATCGTCTGCGCCACGCCGAGCACGATCCCGCCGAGCAGCGTGGCCCAGAGCGAGCCGCCCAAGCCGCCGATGACGACGGCCTCGAACGCGAAGATCAGGTAGGTCGGCCCGGAGTAGGGATAGAAGTCCGAGCGGATCGCGAGGAACATGCCGCCGATCGCCGCGATCGCCACGGCGATCGCGGTCGCCCGCGCGTACACGGCTTTCGAGTTGATCCCGACGAGCTCGGCGGTGTCCGGGTCCTGCGCCGTGGCTCGCATCTGGCGACCGGGCTGGGTTCGCGAGAGGAACAGCTGCAGGGCACCGAAGATCACGATCGCGACGCCGAGCGTGAGCGCCCCGATCGCCGGGATCGACAGCTGGTCCGTGATCTGCCAGCTCGAGGTGGCGATCGAGCCGGCCTGGGCGCCGAGCGAGCGCACGTCGGGGGAGAAGCCCTGCTCGAGCAGGTTCTGAATCACGATCGAAAGCCCGAAGGTGGTGAGCAGTGGCACCAACAGACCCGATCGCAGGCTGCGTTCGAGCAGCAGCCGCTGCAGCAGGTAGCCGAGCAGCAGCATCACCGGCAGAACCGGCAGGATCGCCAGGAACGGTGAGGTGTTCCAGTGCTCGAGGACGACGTAGATCAGGTACGCGCCGAGCACCGCGATGTCGCCGTGGGCGAGGTTGATGATCCGCATCAGGCCGAACATCAGCGCGAGGCCGCAGGCGAGCATCCCGTAGAAGCCGCCGAGCATGATCCCCTGGATCACGTCGTTGACCCAGGTCATGCCTCCACCTCACCCCTGCGGCGAAGACCGAAATAGGCCTCGGTGATCTGTTCGCGCGTGAGCTCGCCGGCGGCGCCCTCGAGCACGATCCGCCCCTCGAGCATGCACACGACACGGTCGGCGACCGCGGCGGCGCGCGCGAGATCCTGCTCGACGACGATGACCGTCGCGCCCTCCGCGATCACGGTCGCGAGCGAGCGGTAGACGTCCTCGACGGCGAGTGGGGCGAGGCCGAGCGAGACCTCGTCCAGCAGCAGCAGCCGCGGATTGGTGATCAGCGCGCGGCCGATCGCCGCGGCCTGCTGCTCACCGCCCGACAGCGTCGCGGCGCGCTGCCCGCGCAGCCGCTCGAGCATCGGAAAGGCCTCGATCACCGTGTCCACGTTCCAGCGACCCGGACGCCGGCGCTGTGCGGCGACGAGCAGGTTCTCCTCGACGGTCAGCGCCGGGAACAGCCGCCGGCCCTCCGGCACCAGGGCGATGCCCATCTGCACGCGCCGGTATGCCGGCACGCGGGTCACGTCGGCGCCGTCGAAGCCGATCCGGCCCGCGCTGGGACGGTGAGCGCCGGCGACGGCGCGCAGCAGCGTCGTCTTGCCGGCCCCGTTGGCGCCGACGAGGGCGACCGTCTCGCCCTCGGCGACCACGAGCGTGAAGTCGCGCACCGCCTCGAGCAGGCCGTGGCGCAGGTACAGCTGCTCAAGGTCCAGCAGGCTCACGCCGCAGCGCCCCCCAGATAGGCGTCGACGACCCGCGCGTCGCGCATCACCTCGGCCGGTTCGCCGTCGGCGATCACGCGGCCGGTCTCCATGCAGACAAGCCGCTCGATCACCTGGACGAGCACGTGCACGATGTGCTCGATCCAGACGATCGCGATCCCGGAGGCGTGGAGCGCCTTGATCATCGCGACCAGCTCGTCGGCCTCGGCGTCGGTCAGGCCGGCGCCGATCTCGTCGAGCAGGAGGACGACCGGGTTGGTCGCCAGCGCGCGCGCGAGCTCGAGCCGCTTGCGACCGAGCAGGCCGAGCGTCTCGGCGCGCCGGTTGCCCAGCTCGGTCAGCCCGCACAGATCGAGCACCTCGAGGCAGCGGTTGTAGGCGGCCCGCCGGCGCAGGCCGCCGCCGGTCGTGGCGCCGACAAAGCAGTTCTCGAACACCGTCATGCCGCTGAACGGCCGCGGAATCTGATGCGCGCGGGCGATGCCGAGCCGCGAGCGCCGGCTCGCCCCGGAGCGCGTCACGACCGCCCCCTGGAAACTGACCGACCCGCTCGAGGGCGAAACGGTGCCGGCGAGGACGTTGAGGAGCGTCGTCTTGCCGGCGCCGTTTGGACCGACGATGCCGACCGCCTCGCCGGCGCCCACCGTGAAGTCCACGCCGTCGAGCGCCGCAAGCGCACCGAATTGCTTGCGGAGCTCGACGGCAGCGAGCATCGGCTGCGGTCCCATGCTCGACGATTCTGCCGGGTTCAGCTGTAGGCAATCAGCTTGCTGGCCACCGGCACCTTGGTGTCGTCGGCGTGGTCGCAGACGATTAGCTCGAGGTTGAAGCGGCTCCCCTTCGGCGCCTTGCGCCACTGGTTGCCGATGATCGGCGTCGCGACGATGTTCGGGCACGGGTTCTTCGCTCCGGTCGCGCCCCAGTCCACCGTTCCGACCGGCGTCGCCACCTTCACCTTCGAGATCGCACTGGCGACCGCGGCCTTGTCCTTCGGGTTGCCGCTCGCCTTCAGCGCCGCGGCGGCGACGTCGAACAGCGCGAGGCTTGCGCCGAGCTGCTGGTTGACGTAGCGGCCCTTCGCCTTGGTGTAGCCGGCGCCGAGCGCGGCGCTGCTGATTCCCGTCAGCGAGGACTTGTACGGCCACGTCGGTCCCCAGTACTCGCCGCTGGCGAGGTTGTAGCCGAGCGAGCCGACGGCCTGCACCTGCGAGGCGAACAGGCCGGTCTTCGCGATCTGCGCGATCTTGAACTGCTTGGTCAGGCCCTGCTGGGCCGCCTGGCGCCAGAACACCGTGAAGTCCGACGGGATCGGGAAGGTGTTGAAGATCTCGCAGCCCTCCGACTTGAACTGCGTGATCTGCGGCGTGAAGTCGAGCGTGCCGTCCTGGTAGGCACCCGGGTCGACGATCGTGTAGCCCTGGGACTGGAGGACCGGTGCGAGCGACCCGCGGATCGCGTTGCCGTCGGCGTCGTTCGGGTACATGACCGCGACCTTCTTGTTGTTGGGGACCTGCGTCCAGAGGTCCAGGTAGGAGGCGGCGAAGTCCGGAACGCCGAAGCTGAAGTGATAGACCCACTTGAGCGCGGGGGAGTTCGGCACCCCCATCGCGGTTAGCGAGCCGCCGAGCGAGAGCCACCACGCCTCCCACGGCACGACCGTCGAGATGCACGGGACGCCGGCGGCCTCGGCGGCGCTCGAGACGGGAACGACGACCTCGGGTGTGGAGGTCGCGAGCAGCAGGTCGACGTTCGAGCTGCTGATCAGCTGCTGGGTCACCATCGCCGAGGTCGCGGGGACGGACTGCGCATCCTTCTCGATGATGTCCACGCTGTAGGTCTTGCCACCGATCTTCAGGCCCTTGGCGAACGCCGCCTTCGCCAGGCCGATCACGTAAGGGTCGCCCTCGCCGAAGCCGGCGTCCGGACCGGTCAGCGGGCTGACGAAGCCGATCGTGATCGTCGATGCCGCCTCATGCGCGCCGGCCACGCGCCCCTTCGATGCCCAGGCCGGTGTCGCGGCGGCGCCGCCGAGTACCACGCCGCCGACGGCCGCACCGCCGCGCTTGAGGAAGTCTGCGCGGTTCAGCCCGCTGGAACCCTTCGTTGTCTGCTCAGACATCAAGTCTCCTCGCCTCTGGATGATGCGCCCCCTCAGGCGCCCGGGACGGCATGCTAGAGCGCCCCCCAGACCAAGTCAAGACATAACCAAAAGCGCGCTCTTTTACTTCCCTGGCCTGTCGGCGCTCCCGAATACGGGAGGCTGCGGGAACCCTGCCTGGTGGCTTGACCGCCGCGCTAGGATACCCGGATTCAAGAGCAGAAGATCGATCTTTACCGACAAGAGTGCCCGTGACACCCTCCAGCGACCGCGTATCGCAGCTGCTGCAGCAGGCGATCGCCGCGCGGGGTCTGGTGCCCGGTGACCGCGTCGGCACCGAGGCCGAGCTGGCCCGCGAGCTCGACGTGAGCCGCCCGGCGGTTCGTGAAGCCGTGCGGCTGCTCGTCCGCGCCAACCTCCTGCGCGCCGCGCGCGGCCCGGGGGGCGGCGTGTTCGTGGCCGCCAGCCCCGATCGCGGCCTGGCGCGCACGGTCAGCGACGCCGTCGCCAGCATGCTGGCGACGAGCACCACCTCGCTCTCGGAGCTGACCGAGGTCCGCCTGCTGCTCGAGGTGCCGCTGGCGGGACTGGCGGCGGAGCACGCCAGCGCCGGCAAGATCACCGAGCTCTGGCGCGCGGTCGAGGACGCTACGGCGCGCCCCGACGACGATCTCGTTCAGCGCGAGAGCGACATCCGCTTCCACCAGATGATCGCCGAGGCGGCCGGCAACCGGGTCGCCTCGGCGCTGAGCGCCTGGTGCTCGGAGGTCCTGCAGCCGCGCCTGAAGGACCTGATCGCGCCGGCGATCGTCGAGGCGGTCGCGCGCGATCAGCACCGGGAGATCATCGCCGCGATCGAGCAGCGCAAGCCCGTGCTCGCCGAACGGGCGATGCGCGTCCACCTGCGCTATCTCGGCGACCTGCTCGAGACCGTGGGCCCGCCGGCCCATCGCGCGCCGCAGTCGGAAGCTGTCGTCAACTACGTTTGAACAACGAGGAGAGAGTGTTGAGCACGACGTCGACGTCCGCCTTCCCCAGCCCGCTGTCGATCGCCACCCCTGAGGGTTGCGAGGGCTGGGAGGAGATGTACCCCTATTACGCACTGCTCGGCGAGGACCGCCGCCAGGCAGACGAGGAGCGCCTTTGGTTCTGGAACTCGATGCACTTCCCGGAGCCGATGTCGGCGTTCGACGTGGTCGCGATCGACGGTCCCTACTACGCGCTCGCCAACTGGCAGAACCGCGTGTTCGCGATCCCGCCCGCGATGGGGATCGACTACCGCATCGTCAACGGCTATGTCTTCATCACCCCCAATGCGGTGACCGACCCGGAGCTGATCGCGGAGCGCGCCGCCTACTTCGGCGCCCGCGCCGGCTACTACTTCGCCAATTGGGACGAGCTCTACGGCCGCTGGCGCGAGAAGATGACCAAGCTGATCGCGCAGATCAGCGACCTGGCGGTCCCGGAGCTTCCGACCTACGAGGATGACGACGTGGCCTTCGAGGACCGCGACACGAGCTTCGTCCGCGTGCTCGACGCCTACAACCAGGCGCTGCGCATGCACGAGCAGATGTGGCAGCACCACTTCGAGTTCCTGCTGCTCGGCTACGGCGCCTATCTCACCTTCTCGGACTTCTGCAAGAGCGCGCTGCCGGAGATCCCCGACCAGCACATCGCGCAGATGGTCTCCGGCATCGACGTGCTGCTCTTCCGCCCCGACACCGAGCTTCGCCGCCTCGCGCGCCTGGCCCGCGAGGCGGGGATCGACTCGAGCTTCTCAGACGGCCGCACGCCGGAGGAGATCGTCGCCGAGCTGCACCAAAGCGAGGCCGGCCGCGACTGGCTCGATGCGCTCGAGGCCGTCAAGGACCCGTGGTTCAACATGGGCTCGGGCGACGGCTTCTATCACCACCACCGCTCCTGGCTCGACGATCCCTCGATCCCCTTCTCGGCGATTCGCGGGCACATCGACGCGCTCGCCGAGGGTCGTGACACAGAGCGCCCGACCGAGCATCTGGCGGCGGAGCGCAACCGCCTCGCGCAGGAGTACGGCGCGCTGCTCGACGAGCAGGCCCGCGGCACCTTCGACGAGCTGCTCGGGCTCTCGCGGACGGTCTTCCCCTACGTCGAGGAGCACAAGTTCTTCTGCGAATACTGGTTCCAGTCGCGCTTCTTCAACAAGATCCGCGAGTTCGGCGCTCTGCTCGCGACGCACGGCTTCCTGCACGACGGCGAGGACGTCTTCCAGCTCTCCCGCCACGAGGTCGGCGAGGCGCTCGAGGAGCTCTGCCTGACATGGGCTCACGGCGGGCCGGCGCGCGGCCCGCACCACTGGCCGCCGATCGTGGAACGCCGGCGCGCGCTGCTCGAGCGGCTGAAGCAGTGGACGCCGCCACCGGCGATGGGGACGATGCCGACCGAGGCGATCAACGACCCGATCTCGGTGATGTTGTGGGGGATCACGCCGGAACGACTGCAGAGCTGGGCGAGCGCGATGAGCGGCGACTCGCGCACGCTGACCGGCGCCGCGGCCTCGCCGGGCGTGGCGGAGGGCATCGCGCGGGTCGTGCGCGACGTCCACGAGATCACCGACGTGCAGCCGGGCGAGATCCTCGTCTCGACCGTGACCTCGCCGGCATGGGCGCCGATCTTCCCCAAGATCCGCGCCGCCGTCACCGACATCGGCGGGATCATGTCCCACGCCGCGATCGTCTGCCGGGAGTACGGGCTGCCGGCCGTGGTCGGCACCGGCCGCGCGACGGCGGAGATCCGCACCGGCCAGCGGCTGCGCGTCGACGGCACCAACGGTGTCGTGACGCTGCTCGACGGCGAGGAGCCTGAATGACGGAGTGCTCGCGCGCGCTGGCGCAGCTGCGAGCGCAGGACGAGGAGGGCTACGGCGGCAAGAGCGCGAGCCTCGGCGAGCTGATCGCCGGCGGCATCCCCGTGCCGCCGGGGTTCGCCATATCGACCGCGGCCTTTGACGCCTTCCTCGCCGCGCAGTCGCTGCGCGAGCGCGTGGAGGACGTCCTGGCGGGCCTTGACGCCGACGACGTTGCCGCGGTCGCGCGGGCATCGGCGCAGGTGGCCCTGCTGATGCGCCGCACGCCGGTGCCCGACATCGTCGCCGCCGAGGTCGAGCATCACTACACGGCGCTCGCCGCCGCGTCGCACAAGCGCCAGCCCCCTGTCGCGGTCCGTTCCTCGGCGCGCGGCGAGGACTCGGCCGAGGCGACCTTCGCGGGCCAGCAGGAGACCTACCTCTGGGTGCGCGGCACCGACGGGGTCTGCGAGGCGATCCGCGGCTGCTGGATCTCGCTCTACAGCCCGGAAGCGATCTCCTACCGGGCGCGGAGGGCGGCGGGTGGCGGAGCGCCGGCAATGGGCGTCGCGGTGCAGCTGATGGTGGACGCCGAGGTGTCGGGGGTGATGTTCACCTGCAGCCCGCTGAGCGGCGACCCCAGCGTCGTCGCGATCAACGCCAGCTGGGGACTCGGCCTCGGGGTCGTCGGCGGCGAGGTCACGCCCGACGACTTCCTTATCTCCAAGGTCAGCCACGAGGTCCTGCGCGCGACGATCGCCGACAAGCAGATCGAGTACGTGCCGGACCCGGGTGGTCGCGGGACCCACCGGGTCGCGGTGGCGCCGGAGCGCCGGACGCTCGCCTGCCTGGACGACACGCGCCTGCGCGCCCTCGTGGAAACGGCTCGCGCGATCGAGCGCCACTTCGGCAGCCGCCAGGACGTCGAGTGGGCGATCGCGCGCACCGGCGAGTTCCCTGAGAACCTCTTCGTGCTGCAGTCGCGGCCGGTCACGGCCACGGCGCAGGCGGGCTCGCAGGCCGTGGCCGACCGCGCCGGCCTGGACGCGATGTCGCTCGTGCTCGGTACCTTCGGCGTCAAGCAGCGGGGGCAGTGAGCTTGGCGCTCAGCGACGACGACGTCAGCGAGATCCTGCGAATCATCGACGAATCGCAGCTCGACGAGCTGACGATCGAGACCCCGTCGTTCTCGCTGCACGTCACCCGCGGTGGCGGATCGCCACAGCGCGGCGCCGGGCCGGCCCCGGACCCACCGCCCCCGACCCCACCGCCGCCACCGCCGCCCCCGACCGCGCCGCCGCCGCCACTGCCCCCGACCGCGCCGCCACCGCCCCCGACCCCGCCCTCCGCGGACACCGACACGGTCGAGATCGAGGCGCCGATGCTCGGGACCTTCTACCGCACGGAGTCGCCGGCGCACCCGCCGTTCGTCGTGGTCGGCGACCGCGTGGCGGCCAACACGGTCGTCTGCCTGATCGAGGTGATGAAGCTGATGAACCACATCCAGTCGGGCGTCGCCGGCACGATCGTCGAGGTGCTGGCGCAGAGCGGCGAGCTGGTCGAGTTCGGACAGCCGCTGTTCCGCGTCGCGCCCGAGCGAGCATGACGATCGCGCGCGTCCTGATCGCCAACCGCGGCGAGATCGCCGTGCGCATCGTGCGCACCTGCCGCGAGCTGGGGTTCGAGACCGTGGTCGCCGTCTCGACCGTGGACCGCGACGGCATGGCCGCGGAGCTGGCGGACCGCGCCGTCGTGATCGGGCCCGCCCACGCCTCGGACAGCTACCTGCGCGTCGACACGATCGTGGCGGCCGCGCTCGGCACCGGCTGCGACGCGATCCACCCCGGCTACGGCTTTCTCGCCGAGAGCCCGGCGCTGGCGAGCGCCACGACCGGGGCCGGCCTGCGCTTCGTCGGTCCCCCGGCGTCGGTCATCGCCACCGCCGGCGACAAGTTGGCGGCGCGCGCGCTCGCGCAGAGCGTCGGCCTGCCGGTCGTCCCCGGCCGCGAGATCGCGACGCTCGAAGCGGCCGAGGCGTTCGCCGCCGAGCACGGCTACCCGGTGCTGCTGAAGGCCGCCGCCGGCGGCGGCGGGCGGGGCATCAAGCTCGCCGGCGACCTCGAGCAGCTGCGCCTGGGCCACGCCCTCGCGCGCGCCGAGGCGGGCGCGGCGTTTGGCGACGACCGCCTCTACATCGAGCGCCTGATCGCGACCGCGCGACACATCGAGGTCCAGATCGCCGCCGACGACCACGGGGGGGTGATCCACTTCGGCGAGCGCGACTGCTCGACCCAGCGCCGCTACCAGAAGCTCGTCGAGGAAGCGCCGGCGCCGGCGCTTGACCCATGGCTGCGCGCCGAGCTGCTCGACGCGGGTGTGGCCTTCGCCGCCGCGATCGGCTACCGCAACCTCGGCACCGTCGAGTTCGTGCTCGACGTCGCAACCGGAGACTTTCACTTCCTCGAGTGCAACTGCCGCATCCAGGTCGAGCACCCGGTCACCGAGGCGGTCTGCGGCCTTGACCTCGTCGCTCTGCAGCTGCGCCTCGCCGACGGCGAGCCGCTCGGCCTCCGCCAGCAGGACGTGGCCTTCGCCGGGCACGCCGTCGAGTGCCGCCTGGTCGCCGAGGATCCGGCGCGCGACTTCGCGCCGAGCCCGGGCCGCGTGACGCACTTCGCCGTCCCCGAGCTGCCCGGCCTGCGCGTCGACACCCATTGCCGCGACGGCACGCTGATCCCGCCGTTCTATGACTCGCTGATGGCCAAGCTGATCGCCCACGGCGGCGACCGCGACGCCGCGCTACAGACGATGGGACGCGCGCTCGCAGGGCTCGAGGTGCAGGGCGTCGCGACCAACCGCGAGCTGCTCGCGCGGATCGTCGCCGACCCCCGTTTTCGCGCCGCGCAGCTGAGCACCACCTGGCTTGCGGAGGCGAGCCTGTGAGCACGCTCATCGAGTTCATCGACACCAGCGTGCGCGACGGCAACCAGAGCCTCTGGAGCGCGACCGGCCTGAACACCGGCGAGGTCCTCGCGATCGCGCCACAGATGGACAGCGTCGGGTACCACGCGCTCGACTTCACCAGCAGCACCCACCTCGCGGTATCGGTGCGCTACCACCAGGAGGACCCGTGGGAGCGCCTGCGCCTCGTTTCGGCGGCGATGCCGCAGACGCCGCTGACCTTCCTGACGACCGGCACGCGGTTCATCTCCTGGCGCCCCGCGGCCGACGACGTGCTGGAGCTGGCGTTCGCCACGGCCGTGCGAAACGGCGTGCGCCGCTTCCAGATCATGCACCCGTCAAACGACGCGGCGGCGCTGCACTCGCTCGCGCGGATGGCGCGGCGGGCCGGAGCGCAGGAGGTCGTGCTGGCACTCACCTACTCGCTCAGCCCGGTGCACGACGACGCCCACTTCGCCGCACGGATCGGGGAGCTCACCGCCACGCGCGACGCGGAGCGCTTCTACCTCAAGGACCCGGGCGGCCTGCTAGTGCCGGAGCGCACGCGCGTGCTCGTGCCGCTGCTCGTCGCGGCCGCCGGCGAGCGCCCGGTGGAGGTCCACTCGCACTGCACGACCGGACTCGCCCCACTCGTCTACCTGGAGGCCGCGCGCGCCGGCGCGCGGGCGCTGCACACCGCCGTGCGCCCGCTGGCCTGCGGCACCTCGCAGCCATCAACGCAGATGACGGCGCACAACCTGCGCGAGGAGGACTTCAGCCACGCACTCGACGAGCAGGCGCTCGCGCTCACGTCGGACTACTTCGCGGAGCTGGCGGCCGCGAAGGGGCTCCCCACGGCGGTCATGCCGGAGTACGACGCCGCCTACTACCGCCACCAGCTGCCGGGCGGGATGGCCTCGACGATGCGCCGCCAGCTGGAGGAGATGCGCCGCGGCGATCTGTTCGACGCGGCGCTTGAGGAGGTCGAGCGGGTGCGCGCCGAGCTCGGCTACCCGATCATGGTGACGCCGCTCTCCCAGTTCGTCGCGACGCAGGCGGTGATGAACCTGCTCGCTCCCGAGCGCTACGCGAACGTCCCCGACGAGGTCGTGCGGATGGCGCTCGGTCAGTTCGGCGAACCCGCGGCGGCGCCCGACGCCGGCGTGCTCGAGCGGATCCTCTCGAGTCCCCGCGCGCAGGAGCTGCGCACGCTCGAACCGCTGACGCTGGAGGGCGCCCGCGAGCGCTTCGGCGCCCGCTGCAGCGACGAGGAGCTGCTGCTGCGCCTGACCATGCCCTCCGAGCAGGTCGACGCGATGCTCGCCGCGGTCGCCGGCTCCTGCGCGCCCGCGCGCGGCCACGTCCCGCAGGCGCAACGTCGCCCTCGCTCGCCGATCGTGACGCTGCTGCGCGAGCTCGACCGCCGCCCGTCGGTCACAAGCCTGCAGGTCCGCAGCGCCGATGAGCTCGTGCGGTGGCGTCGTGACGCTCGCTGACGTCGCCGGCTTCATGTTCGACCTCGACGGCACGCTCGTCGCCCGTGCGCCCGAGGGGCTCGTCGCCCTGCCGGGGGCAGCGGCCGTGCTCGCGGCGGTCCGCGCCTCCGGGCGCCCGCTCGTGATCTTCACCAACGCCAGCGACTCCGACCCGGCGAGCATCGCGGCGCGCCTGCGCGGCGGCGGACTGGAGGCCTCCGAGCGGGAGGTGCTGAGCGCCGCGTGCTCCGCGCTCGCCCACCTGGCGCGCCGCCACTCCGGGGCCCGCGTGCTCGTGCTCGGGACTGCGGCGGCCCGTGCGCGCTTCGCCGCCGCGGGCGTGGAGCTGGTGGACGAGCGGGAGGCCCGTGGCGCCGAGGTCGTGCTGACCCTGCACGTCGATGAGGTCTCACTGGCGGTGCTCGAAGGCGCCGCCCACGCGGTCCTGGGGGGCGCCGCGTTCCTGACCGCCAACTACGTCCGCGCCTACGCCGGGCGCCACGGGCCGATCCTCAGCCGCGGCGCGATGGTGGCCGCCGCGATCGCGAAGGCGTCCGGCCGGCGCCCGACCGTCGTCGGCAAGCCCTCGCGCGCGGCGGTGCGAGCGGTTGCGGAGCGCCTGGCGCTCGACCCCCGACGCGTCGCCTTCGTCGGCGACGACCTCGCGATGGACATCGCGCTCGGGCGGCGGGCCGGCGGTGCGACGGTGCTCGTGCGAAGCGGGATGAGCGCCGGCGAGGGCCTCGGTGAACACGCGGCGGATCTCGTGGTGGACGCCGTCGCGGACCTGCTGCCCTTGATCTGAGGGGGGTTGTTCGGGTGGGGCATGCCCCCACCCGGCGGGCGGCGCATGCGCCGCCCGCGGGAGCGGCGCATGCGCCGCTCCCCACGGCCTACCGGTTGCGCATGTCCTCGACGCGCCGGGCCTTCAGCCGTTGCGCCGTCAGCACGCCGGGCATCACCGGGACGACGCGGACGCGCAGCGCGAGGCGGCCGAAGATGCGTTCCTCGATCGTGCGCACCAGCGTCGGGTCGGTGGCCTCGACGAGCACGCGGATCTCGTCGCGCTCGGTCGCCTCGGTGTAGAAGCGGATCCGGTACTCGCCGAGCAGGCCGGCTTCGCGCAGCGTCTGCTCGATCGCCGAGGGGAAGACGTTCATGCCGCGGATCACGACCATGTCGTCGGTGCGCCCGACGATCCCGTTGGGCAGCCAGACGTCGTCGTGACCCGCCGGGCAGGCCCCGCCGACGTCGACCACGTCGCCGCTGCGAAAGCGGATCGCCGGGAAACCGACGCGCGAGAGGGCGGTCAGCACCAGCTCGCCCTGAGTCCCCGGCCCGGCCTCCTCGCCGCCCGCCGGGTCGAGGATCTCGCAGAGGAACTCTCCTCCGTTGACGTGCAGGCCGCCGCCGGCGCCGCAGGGGTAGGAGAACACGCCGACCTCGGTCGATCCCGCGTGGTCGAAGACGCGGGCCCCCCAGGCCGTCTCGATGCGCTCGCGCGCCGCCGGGATCGACGCTCCGGGCTCGCCCTGGCAGACCAGCGCGCGGACCGACGCGAAGGCGTCCTCGAGCCCGTGCTCGAGCGCGACGTCGATCAGGCCCAGGGCGTAGGTGGGGGTGCAGACGATCGCGGTCGCCTCGAACTCGGCGATCGCGCGCAGGCGCTCGCGCCCCTCGAGGCCGCCGAGCGGCAGCGCCAGCGCGCCGATGTCCTCCACGCCCGCCGCCGCCGCCCAGAACTGCAGGTAGGCGCCGAAGGGGAAGGGCAGCGCCACGCGGTCGGCGGAGGTGATCCCCGCCTCGCGGAGCACGCGCGCGAAGCAGCGCCGCGTCGCCTGCCAGTCCTCGGCGGTCTGCAGCACGCGCAGCTGCTCACCGACGGTGCCGCTGGTCAGGTGCAGGTGCGTGTAGTGCTCGAGGCCGAAGGTCAGGTTCGTGCCGTAGGGCGGCGAGCGCGCCTGGTCGCGCAGCAGCTCGTCCTTGGTCGTGAACGGCAGCGCTTGCAGGTCCTCCTGTGTGGCGACGCGGGCGCCGCCCAGACGCGCGCGCTGGAACGCGTTGGTTTCCGCCACGCGCGCGAGCAGCTCGTCGAGCGCAGCGATCTGAGCCTGTCGCTTCTCGTCGATCGCCTGATTGTAGGGGTGGACGGCGGAGCTCAGCGTCCGAGGATGCGCGCGAGCGCGTCGCCCAGAGCGCCGGCGGGGTCGGCCGCCAGCGTGCGCGAGCGCCAGCCCACGTGGACGTCGGGCCGCACGAGCACGCAGCCGTCCTCCTCCACCTCAGACAGCCTGACCCAGTCGTCGTAGGTGTCGAGCACCTCGCGTCCCGGGCCGATCACATAGGCCGCGATCGCGACGCCGGTGCGAGCGCTCAGCTCGTGCGCAGCCGCCACCCAGGGCTCACCGCCGATTCCCGTGAGCAGCGCGAAGGCGCCGTGGCCGGCGAGGTCGAGCGTGCTGACGCGCACGCCGTGATGCTCGAGCCAGCAGTGCGGGAGCCGGGCGCCCGGCCAGGTCGTGGCGTGGTAGTAGAGCTCGGGGTCGCGCTGGAAGGAGGGCTCGGGGGTGCCGTCGGCGACCACGGCGGCGGAGCGGTAGCGCTGGCCGAGCTCGACGCCGTGGGCGTTGAACTCGTAGTTCTTCAGCTCGATCGCGGCGCGCAGCTTCGCCCGCTGCTCCTTCGCCGCCGGCGTGTCCTGCGTGCGGGCGGCCATGTTGCGCTCCATCTGCGCCGGATCCTCGGTGTCGAGCAGGCCGAGCGCCTCGAAGATCGGCCCGAACTCCTCGATGCTCTTGTTCGCCCGCTTGACGATCTGCTCGCCGACGGGCACCCGCTCGTCGTCGTAGGTGCGCAGCAGCGAGGCGTCGGCCTGGCCGCGCAGCACGTGGGCGAGCTTCCAGCAGATGTTGTAGGCGTCGGCGACCGAGGTGTTCGAGCCCAGCCCATTGGAGGGCGGGTGGCGGTGCACGGCGTCGCCCATGCAGAACACGCGGCCCTCCGAATAGCGCTCCGCCCACAGCTTGTTGTTGGCCCACAGCGAGGTGGAGACGATCTCGACGTCGATCTCGTCGGTGCCGATCAGCTTGTGCGCGATCTCGGTCGCGCGGGCGTCGTCGACCTCCGGCGCCGGTCCGGAGATGTCATAGCCCCATACGATCAGCCACTCGTACCACGGGCGCACCATCCGCACGAGGCCCATCCCGATCCCCCCCATCCGCGCCCCCGGCGACATGATCCAGTAGAGGACGCTCGGCCGGTGGGCGACCAGCGAGGAGAGGTCGGCCTTGAAGACGATGTTCATGCTGCCGGCGACGTCGGCCTGGCCGCCGAACGGCAGTCCGAGCTGCTCGGCGATCACGCTGCGCCCGCCGTCGCCCGCGAGCAGGTACTTCGCGCGGATCTCATACGTCGAGCCGCCGAGGCGATCGCGCACCGTCGCGGTGACGCCGTCCTCGTCCTGCTCGAAGGAGAGGAACTCGGTGTTGAAGCGCAGCCGCGACCCGCGCTCGGCGGCGGCGCGGACGAGGATCGGCTCGAAGTAGGTCTGCGGCAGGTCAATGTGCAGGCAGGGGCTCGCCAGCGTGTAGTCCGCGAGACGCTGGGGGTGGGTGCCCCAGGTGTGCATGCGAGCCAGTTCGTCGCCGGCGAGGCTCGTGGCGAACACCGTGTCGCCCATCAGCTCATTCGGCGTGCCGTCGCGCTCGCATTCGTCCTGCAGGCCGAGGTCGCGCATGATCTCCAGGGCGCGCTGGTTGGTGATGTGGGCGCGCGGCGTGTTCGCGGTCCAGCCGTACTTGGTGACGACGATGTTCGAGATCCCGTAGGTGGCGAGCATCACCGCCGCCGACCCGCCCGCCGGGCCGGTGCCGACGATCAGGACCTCGGTCTCGATCACGGCGCTCACCCTTTCTCGCTCGCCGGCGCCGGGGCCGGGGCCAGCACCATGTCGTAGTGCATCGTGTAGTAGGGCTCGTCCAGGACGCGGCCGTCGGGGGCGCTGCCGGGCTCGTGACGTTCGAAGGGGGCGATCAGCGAGGCCTTGACGCCGAACACGGCATCGCCGTCCAGGTGCTCGTCGCCGGCCACGAAGACGTGGGTGATCAGCGTCGCGTGGGCGGGCGCCGCGACCATGAAGTGCACGTGCGCCGGGCGCATCGGGCCCCGGCCGGCGGCGGCCAGAAGCTCCCCGACGGGGCCGTCGGCGGGGATCGGGTAGGCCGTCGGCAGGACCGACCAGAAGGAGAAGCTGCCGTCACTGAGCGTGCGCAGTTGCGCGCGTCCCCGGGCCCCGTCGAGGTCGGGGTACTGGACGTCGTAGAAGCCCGCTTCGTCGGCCTGCCAGACGTCGATCACGGCACCCGCGAGCACCGTGCCGTCGAGCGATCGCACGGTCCCCGTCATCAGGCAGGGCGCCCCGGGCGCGCCCCGCGCGATGTCCTCGCCGTTGGCGATCTCCGGCGCACCGGCGACGAAGAAGGGGCCGAAGACCGTGGACTCGGTCGCTCCCTCCCCGGCCGGGTGGTTGATCCCGATCACGAGCATCGAGACGCCGAGCACGTCTGAGAGCAGGATGAACTCCTGGCGGCGCTCGTCGCTGATCTGGCCCGTGCGGGTCAGGAAGTCGATCGCCGCCGCCCACTCCTGCTCGCTCGGCCTACTCTCGGCGAGGAACGCGTGCAGGTGGTGCACGAGGCTCTGCGCGACGGTCCGGAAGCGCTCCGACGATGCGCCGTCGAAGCTCGCGATGACGGCCGCCGTCAGCGCCTCGTCGCTGAGGTTGCGGGTGCTGCCGGGCGGGTGGGGCGTGCTCATGCGGCCTCCGCGACGGGCGAGCGCAGCGGCCGGTCGCCCGCGAGGGCGCCGGTCAGGATGGCGCGCACCGCCGGCTCATCTACGCGCGCGGGATGCTCGGCGCCGGCCGCACCGGCGTGCACCAGCTCGATCATCGCTTCCAGCTGCTCGTCGGTCATGCCGATCGCGCGCAGCCCGGCGGGCGTTCCCAGGCGGCGCCCGAGGTCGTGCAGCGCCCCGGCGACGTCGTCGTCGGCGGCGGGCTCGCCGCTGGGGCCGTCGCGGAGGGCGGCGCCGAGGCATGCCATGACGGCCGGGATCGCCGGCGCGAAGTGGGCGATCACGTGCGGCAGCACGACGGCGTGGGTCTCGGCATGCGGGAGATCGAGCGCACCGCCGAGAATGTGGCAGATCTTGTGATGCAGGCCACCGCCAACGGCGGCGAAGCACGAGCCGGCGAGGTAGGCGCCGAACAGCGTCAGCGAGCGCGCGTCGATGTCGTCGGGATGCTCGAAGGCCTGAGGGGCACCCTGCGCGAGGGCGGCGATCCCCCGCTGTGCGAGCAGCGTCGTGATCGGGTTTGCGCCGGGAACGTAGAGCGCTTCGACGCAGTGCGCGATCGCGTTCATCGCGCTCGGCCCGGTCACGCCGGCGGGCAGCGTCAGGGTCAGCTGCGGGTCATAGATCACGACCTTCGGCAGGACCGCGAGCGATCGGCCGGTGCTCTTGCGCTGCGCCTGCGTCATCCCCCACACCGGAGTCATCTCCGAGCCGGCGTAGGTGGTGGGCACGGCGACGATCGGCAGCTCGAGCTCGAGTGCGATCGCCTTGGCGGTCCCGGTCGTCGAGCCCCCGCCGACGCTCAGCAGCACGTCGGCTCGCGCCTTGAGCGCGATCGCGCACGCCTGCTCGGCGACCGCGACGGGCACATGCGGCCGCACGCCGGTGAAGGTCGCGGCGAGACGGGCGCCCAGCGGCGCGGCCAGCTCCTGCGCGAGCGCCAGCTCGCTCTCGGCGGCGATCAGCAGGACGCGCTGCGCGCCCAGGCGCTCCAGCTCCGTGAGCAGCAGCGAACGCGCGCTGCCCGTGCCGAAGACGACCCGGCCGGGCAGCGCGTCGTAGTTGAAATCGTCAACCGCGCTCACGCGCTCCGCTTGCTCAACACACACTCGTCAGTCGCCAGCCGGCCGCCCGGTCGCGGCTAACCGTAGGGGATCGGGATCACCTTTGCCGTCGTCTTCAGTCCCGGCACCATCTTGGAGGTCACGACCCCGAGCTCGTACTTGTAGGTCTTGCCGGGCCGCCACTGCGCGCCCGCGAGCAGCGTCAGCGCGACGTTCGGCAGCGGGCCCTTCGACCAGTCGATGTGACCGACGATCGTGTTCAGCTTGGTCGCCTTGATCGCGTCGACGATCGCCGTGTTGCTGTCGAGGTTGGCCGTGCGCGAGAGGACGTTCGCCGCGATCTCGAACATCGCGTGCGTGAAGCCGAGCGGCTGCGTCCACTCGCCGTTGTGCTTCTCCCAGGCGGTCGAGAGCTGCGCGCAGGTCTGGCCGGTCAGCGAGGAGCGGTAGGGGTGCCAGGGGCTCCACCACAGCTCCGTCGACATGCCGTTGCCGTGGCTGCCGAGCGCGTCGACAGCGGCCGGGAACAGCAGCGCCTTGCCGACCGAGGCGATCTTCGGGTTGAAACCCTGCTGGAGCGCCTGCTGCCAGAACGTCGTGAAGTCAGGCGGGATCGGGACGCCGGTGACGATCTCGCAGCTGTTTCCCTTGAACTGCGTGAGCTGGGTCGTGAAGTCCATCGTGCCGTCGGCGTAGCGCCCCGGGTCGACGATCGTGTACCCGGCAGCCTTGTCGGCCGGCGGGAAGCCGGTCGTCGGGCTCGCCCACGCGTTGCCGTCGGCATCGTTCGGCCACAGCGCGCCGACCTGCTTGTTGTTGGGGACCTGCGACCAGATGTCGAGGAACACGTTGATGATGTCGCCGAGGCCCCAGAAGAAGTGGTAGGTCCACTTGAACGGCGTCGTCGCGCTGCCGTTGCGGCCGAAGAACCAAGCCTGCCAGGGCGCGACCGACGAGATGCACGGCACGCTCGCCGCCTCGCAGATGTCGCAGACCGGGTTGGTGATGTCGGGGGTTCCCTCGACCAGCATCAGGTCGATCTGGTGGCTCGAGATCAGGTCCTGCGCCACCATCCCGGCGACGCTCGAGCTCGACTGCGCATCGGCCGGGAAGATCTCGAGTGGGTGCGTGCTCTTGCCGACCTTGATGCCCTTGGAGAACAGCCTCTGCATCTGGGCGATCGTGTAGGTGTCGCACTGCCCGAAATCGGCGAGGGCGCCGGTGCGCGGCGTCACGTAACCGATCTTCACCGGCCTGGCCGATGCGTAGGCACTGTCGGTGGCCACCCACGGCGCGAGGCCGAAGGCGACGCTGGCTGCGCTGGCGCGCTTTACCAGCGAACGCCGGTTGAGCCCGGCAGTAGTAGGTGCACCATGCCCGCTTTGCGCGAGCCTGTCGTCCCGCTCCTCAGTCATCTCGGACCCTCCTCCGATTGCCGAAAACTCCCCAACGGACGGCGACGCCGGCCGCGAGTCCCATTCTGCGTACGGCCGGTGGGATTGTCAAGCGCGATCCGAAATGGCGCAAACGCGTACGGAATTGCGCGCCCTTTATGGTGAAACTGCGCGCCCTTTTCGCCCAAACCGCGCGCTTTTTGGTGGGTGCCCGGCAGCTTGTTCCGGTGCGCGCCGCCGGGCATGGGAGGTTCTCCAGAGGAAGCATCCGCGATGATCCGCGGTCGCCAGACGCGCGCGAGGGGCCCTCGGATGGACTCTCACAGCAGCACCGGCACGATGTCCTCCCAGTCCCTGAAGCGAGGCTCGGCTTCGCCGCCGCGCGCGATCGCGAATCCGTCCTCCAGCCGCAGACCGCCCCACGGTGCATGAAAGAGCGGGGCGTCGATCGAGAGCGCCATGCCCGGCAGGATCGGCGCGGGCGAGGAGGAGAGGAAGATCGGCGGCTCGAACTCGACCAGCCCCATGCTGTGCACCGGCACGTAGGGCACCTGCGCCCCCGTCTGCGCGCGCTCCAGCGTCGCGCACAGCGCCGCCGCCGCCTCGCGACCCTCCCGCCCGCCGACCAGCAGCTCCAGCGCCGCCCGCTGGCCGGCGCGCGCGACGTCGATCGCCGCCTGCAGCTGTCGGTTTGGCCCAAACAGGAACGCCCGAGCGAGCGCGGCGTGATAGCCCTCGTAGCGCGGGGCAAGCGTGACCGTGACCATGTCGTCGCGGCCGATCGTGGCGAAGGTCGAGCGGGCCAGGATCGGCGCCGTGTTCGCGACGCCGGCGGCGACCATCGTGTCGATGCCGAAGCCCTCGGCGCCGGCGGCGCGCATGACGGACTCCGCCTGCGCCGCGACCTCGCGCTCGCTGACGCCGGGGCGCAGCGCGCTCGCGACCGCCTCGAGCCCGAGTCGCGCGATCCGGTAGGCCTCGTTGATCACCGCCTGCTCCGCGTCGGTCTTCACAGTTCGCAGCGCGTAGGCATGATCGTCGCCGGAGGCGAGCTCGATCCCGCGCGTGCGCAGCGGCTCGATCGCGCGGCGCCAGACCGGCGCGGGGACCGCCGCGCCACCGAGCACCGCGATCCGCGTCGCGGTGGAGAAGTGCTCGCGCAGCCGCTCGAGGCCGCCGGCGATCGCGATCGTCGGGTACTCCTCGTCGGGGTGCGCGAACTCCTCGATCGCGACGATCTCCTCGATCGCAGCCCGCGCGGTGACCACGGAGGCATAGCCGACGGACTCGGGCCCGGTGAGGAACAGGACGCCCGGCGCATCCGCCCGCCCGGCCAGCAGCACCGGCTCGAAGTGCGGCGCGAAATCGGTCAGGTAGCGAACGTGATCCGCGCCGGCGACGGCGCGGTCGTCACCGAACGCCAGCCAGCCGTCGAACCCGGCCGCCGCCAGCACGCGCCCCAGCGCGGCCGGGCGCGAGGCCAGTTCCTGGTCCGGGATCCGCGGATGGCTCACCGCTCGCAAGCATCGCACGCGCCGACGGCTGCGATCGCGGGCGCCGTCGTGGGGGCCGGCCGTCGGCAGCCCGGCTCGCGACGATCGCCGGCGGCTCAGGACGCTCGCAGCGGGAAGCGGCGGTGGACCGCCCAGGTGTCGTCCGCGCGCTGCGCGATCAACCACGCCTCGCGCGCGACTGCCCACACGGGGAGGCGAGGCTCGAGCGTGTAGCGCACCTCATCGAACGCGGAGGCGCCGACAGCGACCGTCAGATGGGGCACGATCTCGCGGTGCGCCCCGCCGTAGGGCGGCCGATCCGGCCAGCGGCGCCAAACCGCCTCGGTCAGAGCAACGAACGGCTCCGCGGGCTCGGGCTCCAGGTACAGCGCATGCTCGAAGCGCGCGACACGCGAGAGCGCGAACTCGATCGACGCCGTCTCGGCGAAGATCTCGCGCAGCGCGTCCAGGTCGTCCTTGCGCAGTGCCCCGCGCTCGATGAACGGCCCGAGCACCGTGATGTGCGCCGGCACACCGGCGCGCGCGCTCGGATCGAAGCGCAGGCGATGTGCCGCCACGAGCGGCTCGGCGGCGGGCACGGGAAGGATCAGATGCGTTTCGCTCACAGGCGCTGCGCAACCTCGCGGCCAGGGGGCATGCGGTCAGTCTGTCTGTTTCGCGGCGCGTCCGGGGGAAATCGCTGGCGCAGCCAGCTCGACGATGCGTGCACTCGATGGGCCGTGCGCGTCGGGCGCAACGCATCGGCGCGGTGTGCGGCGCACAGGGTGCCGTGGTACAACAGGGCGCGGTGACGGGGACCGGCCGAATCGTTACGCGAGCGCACCGGGCGCAACGTGCCTGAGGACGCCCCGATCACCCGAGTCCCGCTGGGCGGCACAACGCTCGAGATCGGGCGCATGATCCTCGGCTGCGCCTCGATCGGCGGGCTCTACTCGCCTGTCGACGAGGACACCGTGGGCGAGGCGCTGGCGGCAGCCTGGGACGCGGGCGTGCGGACCTTTGACACGGCGCCGCACTACGGCGTCGGCCTTTCCGAAGAGCGCCTCGGCGCATTCCTCGCCGGCAAGGAGCGGTCCGAGTTCGTGGTCTCGACGAAGGTCGGCCGCCTGCTCGTGCCGACAGAGGACGATGTTGAGGGGGTCGAGGGCTTCTTCGGCACGCCGCGGCGCACTCGTGTGCGCGATTACAGCCGCGACGGCGTGCGACGGTCGCTCGAGGCGAGCTGCGAGCGGCTCGGCCTCGACCGAGTCGACATCGCGCTGATCCACGACCCGGACGACCATTGGCAGGCCGCCGTCTCGGAGGCCTACCCCGCTCTGGATGCGCTCCGGCGCGAGGGTACGGTGACGGCCATCGGCGCCGGGATGAATCAGTCGGCGATGCTTGAGCGGTTCGTCGCCGAGACCGACATCGACTGCGTGCTCGCGGCCGGCTGTTACTCCCTCGTCGAGACCTCGGCCGCCGAGCGCCTATTCCCCGCGTGTCGCGATGCGGGCGTCGCGGTCCTTGCGGCCGGCGTATATGAGAGCGGGATCCTCGCGAACCCCCGACCCGGCGCGCCCTACCGCTACGCGGCAGCAGCCCCCGATCTCGTCGTCCGCGTCCAACGGATCGCCGCCGTCTGCGCGCGTTACGAGGTCGCCCTGCCCACCGCGGCGCTTCAGTACGTGCTCGCGCACCCCGACGTGACGGCGGTCGTCATCGGAGCCAGGTCGGCCGAGAACGTGCGCCAGAACGTCGCGTGGCTGGGCGATGTCGTGCCGCAGGAGCTCTTTGAAGAGCTCGCGAGCGAGGGCCTGGTCGCACCTCTGCTCGGCGCCGCTCCAAGCTGACCGCCGAGTCCGGCCGAGATATCCTCGGCGCACCGGCAGTCGGCATGACGCGCGTCGCACGGAGATGCCGGCGGACCGGCGATCGCCACGACGCGTCGCCAGATTCACTCGTTGCGCAGGGCTGAGGCGCGGACGGCGTCCAGCGTCTCCATGATCGAGACCGTTTCGTCCAGCGGCAGCAGGGGGCTCTCGAGGAGCCCGGCTCGCAGGCATCGGGCAACCTCGTCGGCCTGGTGGCGAAGGCCATGACCCTCGTGGGGGATCTCGACGCGTGTCGGTTCGCCGACGCGCGGAATGAGCGTGAACGAGTTCGGCGCGTAGAAGTCATCGCCATCGATCTCGATCCGGCCTTCCGTGCCGACGATCGCCGCGCGAGTCGGGCTCTTCGCACACACCGTGCAATGGAGCACCGCCTGCGCGCCGCCGGCGTAGGAGAACAACATCGCCGTCTGGCCGTCGACGCCGGTGAACGCAGGCTCGCTGAGCGCCACCACCCGGTCCGGCGTGCCAAGCACCATCGACGCGAACGAGACCGTGTAGACACCGAGGTCGAGGAGCGCTCCGCCGCCAAGCTCGGGCGAGAAAAAGCGGGTTTCCCCGTCGCGCGGGAACCACTGTCCGTGGTCCGCGCTGACGCTGATGATCTCTCCGACCGCTCCCTCCGCGAGCAGGCGTCTGACCTCTGCGATGTGCGGCAGAAACCTCGTCCACATCGCCTCCATCAGGAAGAGGTTCGAGCCGCGCGCCGCCGCGACGACCTCCTTCGCCTCCTCCGCATTCATCGTGAACGGCTTCTCGACGAGCACGGGCTTGCCCGCGTTCAGCGCGAGCAACGCGTCGTCGCGGTGCATCGGGTGCGGCGTCGCGACATAGACGGCGTCGACATCCGGATCCTCGACGAGAGCCTGGTAGCTCGCGTGGCGATTCGGGATGTCGAAACGATCGGCGAAACGCTCGGCCGAATCCATTCGGCGTGATCCGACGGCGACCACCCGGCCGGAGTGCGTGAGCTCAAGATCGCCTGCGAACACACCGGCTATGAGCCCTGTGCCGATCAGCCCCCACCGCAGTGGCTCAGTCATCTGGTCGCCTCTCTTCCTTGTCTCGTCGTGTTCAAAAGCGTCGCGCCACCGTATGTCGCCGCGCCCCGCCGGTCCGCCGGCCGTCGGTCGGCGCGATGGCCGCGGCAGCCACATCCGAGTGCCCGCGATGAGCCTCGGCGCGCCGTGCGGGCGCGTTAATCCAGCGACCTCTCGTGTCCAGCGCCGGTATAGACTCCGGCGCGCGGATGGCGAGCTTGCAGACAGGCTGTGCGGGGCAGTTTGACCTGCGTCTGCCGAGCAGCAGCATCTGCGTCTCACGCACGTTCCCTGCTCGTGCGCCCGAACAGGGCCAGGACCTCCCCGCCACCGACGGCGATGTCGACGTCGAGGCCGCCCGGCCGCGCCGCGACTCGATCGTGGCAGCGTGAGCGAGCGCTTCCTGATCACAGGCGCGTACGGCTGCATCGGAGCCTGGACCGTGCGTCAACTCGTTCGCGAAGGCGTCGAGGTGATCGGCGTGGACGCCGGAGACGACGACCGGCGCGTGCGCGATCTCCTCGAGCCCGGCGAGATCACCGCTGCCCGGTTCCTTCGGCTCGACGTGTCGGACCCGACGCAGGTCGCCGGCCTCGCCGAGCTCGCTCCCACCCACGTCATCCATCTCGCCGCTCTTCAGGTCCCGGACTGCCGCAATAACCCGGTATTGGGGGCGCAGGTGAACGTGGTCGGCACCGTCGCGCTGTTCGCGGCGGCGATCGCCGCCGGCGTGAGTTCGCCGATCATCTATGCCAGTTCGGTGGCGGCCTTCGCCGCCGGCGACGGCGACGGGCCGGCTCCGGCCGACCCCAGCGGCCACCCCGACACGCACTACGGGGTCTTCAAGACGGCAAACGAGGGCAGCGCACGTGTGTTCGCGGCCGAGGGCGGGGTCGCCAGCATCGGACTGCGCCCGCACGTCGTCTACGGACCCGGGCGTGACCGGGGGCTCACCTCGGCGCCGACGGAGGCGATGCTCGCAGCTGCACAAGGTCGCGACTACACGATCCCGTTCGGCGGGCGCTGCGAGATGCAGTACGCGCCGGATGTCGCAGCCGCGTTCATCGCGGCGGCGCGCGCGCGGTACAGCGGCGCGACGGTCGTCAACCTCCCCGGCGCCACCGTCGCGATGGAGGAGATCATCGCCGAGATCGAGAGTGCCCTCCCGGCGGCCGCGGGTCGAATCGACTTCGCCGGCCCGCCACTGCCGTTCCCCGACGAACTCGACGCGAGCGAGTTCGCTGAAATCGTCGGCAGCGTCCCGCTCACGCCGCTCGGCGATGGCGTGGCGCAAACGATCCGCCACTTCCAGCGCTGAGGCTCCGCCGGCAGGGCGCGCGCAGTGTCGCTTCGCGCCGCGCGGGAATCGCGCGGCGCCGATTACGCCGTGCGCGACGCTCGGGGCCGGGTCCGTCGAGCGGACCCGGACCGGCATCGCCGCGGCGTGGGCCGCGGAGGCAAGAGGCCTCCGGAGCAACGCCGCTGGAGGAGAGTGCAGGGCTCGCATCGGGGCGATGCTGGACGTCGGCCAGGCGGACACTGGCGCGCCCCAAGGTTGGTGAGTGGCATTCGTCTGCATCGATGGGCTGACGCGCCGTAGCTCAGGCAGCGCCTCCGTTCGGCTTCGCGCCGCCGTTGGTCTTGCCCCTGCCAGCGCCGTCTGCACCATAATGCGTCTGTCTCCCCGGTGTGGCGGCGCAGCAGCCGTCGCCCGCCATCGGCGGGGTGAACGAGATCGGCCGCGCTCGCCTGCTCCGCATCCCCCGCTCGAGACCGGCTCGTCCCAGGCGGACCCGTGGCGAAACTCATACCGATCGAGTGACTCCGGGAGCATTTCGACGCTGTACCCCGGCGCCGTCGGGGCGAGGCACACTGGTTCGCGTTCGTCATCAGAACGGGGCTCGGTCCGAGCGATTCCGGGGTCTGAGCCGAGGCGGACTTCCTAGCAATGACCCGATGTTTGTCAAAACGCCGACCGTGAAACGCTTGTAAGATCGGATCGCGTGGGGCGTAATCGCGCGCCGCAGCACACAGTTGACCCGCTGTTTAGTAGCCGGTAGGTCCGTTCTGAGCACGCTGTCGAGCGAGGAGGAGGCGCACGGTGTCTGAGTTCGTAGGGCTGCGTACGCGGCTGAAGCCGGACATGGAGGAGCAATACGACGCGGCCCACGCCGCCGTCTGGCCAGAGATCCTGGAGGCCCAACGCGCCGTCGGCATCAAGCGCTGGCTGATCTTTCGCGACGGCCTGGACCTCTTTCACTCGATCGAGTGCGAGGACTACGATCGCGCCATCGCCGAGCTTGCACTGCTTCCGGTCAATCAACGCTGGCAGGCGGAGATGGCCCGGTTCACCGAGGTTGCGCATGACTACAGTGGCGCGTCAGCAGACCGGCTCTCCCTGATCTTCAACGCCGGATGAGAGCACTCGAACATGCGCGCGGCCGACGCCGTGATCGCCGCGCATCGATCGAACCGTCAACCGAGAACCACACCGGAGGAGCAACATGAGCGCAGCGTGCTACGTCGGCGAGGGGCAGTTGACCGTGATGGAACTTGCGCCGCGCGACCCGGGCCCAGGCGAGGTGGCGATCGACGTCGCCTACACCGGAATCTGCGGCACCGATCTGCACATCCTCCACGGCGCGATGGACGCGCGCGTGACGTTGCCCGCCGTGCTCGGCCACGAGATGTCCGGGACGATCGCCACGCTCGGCGAGGATGTGAGCGACTGGTCGGTCGGCGATCGCGTCACGGTCATGCCGCTCGCCTGGTGCGGCCACTGCCCGGCGTGTCGCGCGGGGCATCCGCACATCTGCCACAACCTCGACTTCCTCGGCATCGACTCGCCGGGTTCGATGCAGGCGAGCTGGACGGTCCCGCAGGACGTGCTCGTGGCGTTGCCGCGGACGCTTTCGCTGAAGGACAGCGCGCTCGCCGAGCCGACGGCGGTTGCCGTGCACGACGTGCGCCGCTCCGGACTCCGCGAGGGCGAACGGGCGCTGGTCGTCGGTGGCGGCCCGATCGGCGTGCTGATCGCGTGCGTCGCGCGGACCACGGGCGCCGAGCTGCTCGTGGTCGAGCCGAGTGAGCCGCGACGTGCTTTCGCGCAGTCGCTCGGACTGCACGCCATCGATCCGACCGCCGCCGACGTACCCGCGTTCGTCGCGGATTGGACCGATGGCGCCGGCGCGGAAGTCGCGTTCGAGGTATCCGGAGCGATCGCAGGAATCGAGACGGCGATCCAATCACTGGCGGTGCGCGGACGCCTGGTTGTCGTCGCGATTCACGGCACGCCGCCGCCGGTGAACCTGTTCCGGGTGTTCTGGCGTGAGCTGACGTTGATCGGCGCCCGCGTGTACGAGCGCTCCGACTTCGAGGAGGCCGTTGCGCTGCTGGAGAGCGGTGCGGTTCCCGCAGCATCGATGGTCTCGGGAATCGAGCCGCTCACCTCCGTCGCCGCAGCGTTCTCGCAGCTCGAGTCCGGCCGAGCGATGAAGATGCTCGTCGACTGTCAGGCGGGAGGCTGAGATGAGCGCTCAGCGCGAGCGGTTCGATTCGGCGGCGATGTTCGACCTGCGCGGGCGGCTCGCGCTGGTGACGGGCTGCCGGCGCGGCATCGGTCTAGCAATGGCCGAGGCACTTGCGAGCGCTGGTGCCGACATCGTCGGCGTGAGTGCTCAACTGGAGGAGAGTGGGAGCGAGGTTCAGCGGCGCGTAGAGGCGGCCGGCCGGCGCTTCAGCGGCTTCCAGGTCGACTTCGCCGATCGATCCGCCGTCCAGGAGCTGGCGAGCAGGCTCGCCGAAGGCGGGCATCAGATCGACATCCTCGTCAACAACGCCGGCACGATCGCCCGGGCGCCGGCTGTCGATCACGACACCGCGACCTGGGATCGCGTCGTCGAGGTCAACTTGACGGCCCCGTTCCTGCTCACGCGGGCCGTTGGCCGCGGCATGGTCGAGCGAGGCTCCGGCAAGGTGATCTTCACGGCCTCGCTGCTCAGCTTCCAGGGTGGGATCCTCGTGCCGAGCTACGCTGCCGCAAAGTCCGGCGTCGCCGGTCTTGTCAGGGCACTGGCGAACGAGTGGGCTCCGCACGGCGTCAACGTGAACGCGATCGCACCGGGCTACATCGCAACAGACAACACCGAGGCGCTGCGCAACGACCGCGATCGCAGCCGCGCGATTCTCGATCGGATCCCCGCCGGCCGCTGGGGCGCCGCCTCCGACCTGGCAGGCGCCACCGTGTTTCTCGCCTCGACGGCGTCCGACTACGTGTGTGGAACGATAATCGCCGTCGATGGCGGCTGGCTGGCACGTTGAGCAACGATGACGTCCTCGAGCTCCTCTGCGCGAGGGGCGTGATTCCCGTCGTCGTGGCCGACGACCTCTCCCGCGTGCGCCCGCTCGGCGACGCTCTCAAGGCGGCAGGCCTCCCCGTCGCCGAGGTGACATTTCGCACCACGGCGGCGGTCGACGCGCTTCGCCTGCTCGCCCAGGACCCGGACCTGCTCGTCGGCGCAGGCACCGTGGTGCGACCGGAACAGGTCGAGGTGGCCCGCGATGCCGGTGCTCGCTTCGTCGTGATGCCTGGCTTCAGTGCGCGCGTGGTGGAGCGCTGCCGCGCCGTCGGGATGCCGGTGATACCTGGCGTCGCAACGGCCACGGAGGTCATCGCGGCACTCGAGCACGACGTCGAACTGCTGAAGTTCTTCCCCGCGGAGGCCAGCGGCGGGGTGGAGGCGATGCGGGCGTTGCACGGGCCATTCCCCGACGTTCGCTTCATCCCCACCGGGGGCGTGACGAGCGCCAATGCGGCTGATTATCTCGGTCTGCCCTCGGTCGTCGCCGTCGGCGGCAGCTGGATGGTCGCGCCCGCGCTCGTGCGGGACGGCGACTTCGCGGCCGTCTCAAAGCTTGCTGCCGAAGCCGTTGCAATCGCCGCTGGGGCGCTGGCGTGAGCGGGCTCGCGATCCGCGGCGCCAACGACTGCCGCTATGACCTGGTGGCGCTCGGCGAGGTCATGCTGCGTCTGGATCCCGGCGAGGAGCGAGTTCGGACCGCGCGCGAGTTCCGTGTCTGGGAGGGCGGCGGCGAGTACAACGTCGCGCGCGGGCTGCGCCGATGCTTCGGCATGCGCACCGCGATCGTCACCGCGCTCGCCGACAACGACATCGGGCGGCTGCTCGAGGACTTCATGCTCCAGGGCGGCGTCGACACCTCGCTCGTGCGCTGGGTGCCCTACGACGGCATCGGGCGCACGGTGCGCAACGGCCTCAACTTCACCGAACGCGGGTTCGGCATTCGCGGAGCGCGTGGCGTCTCGGACCGCGGCAACACCGCGGCCTCGCAGCTGGCTGCGGGGCAGGTCGACTGGGACCACCTGTTCGGCGAGCTGGGAGTTCGCTGGCTCCACACGGGCGGCATCTTCGCGGCCCTGTCCGAGACGACCCCACAGGTGCTCGAGGAGGCGGTCGCCGCAGCCGCGCGCCACGGCACGATCGTCTCCTACGACCTCAACTTCCGGCCGAGCCTGTGGCAGGCGATCGGCGGCGTGCAGCGGGCACGCGAGGTGAACCGCCGGCTCGCGCGCAACGTCGACGTGATGATCGGCAACGAAGAGGACTTCACGGCCTGCCTGGGCCTCGAGGTCGAAGGCACCGACGCCAACCTCAGCGAGCTTGACAGCGGATCGTTTCGCGCGATGATCGAGCGGGCTTCGGCGGAGTTCCCCAACTTCAAGGTCATCGCGACCACGTTGCGGGCCGTTCGCAGCGCAACCGTCAACGACTGGGGCGCCATCGCATGGTCTCGCGACGGAGGATTCGTGGAGGCGACGGCTCGCCCCGGGCTCGAGATCCTCGACCGCGTCGGCGGCGGCGACAGCTTCGCCTCCGGGCTGATCTACGGGCTCATGGAGCTGGCCGATCTGCGCCTCGCCGCGGAATACGGCGCGGCGCACGGCGCGCTCGCGATGACGACGCCCGGCGACACGTCGACGGCGACCCTCGCGGAGGTAAAGGCGCTCGTCGGCGGCGCCGGCGCTCGGGTTCAGCGCTAGGTGCTAGCGGCGATCCTCGCGGA
>Ga0182015_10001338_pt1 | contig 32747 bp, 30 predicted proteins | sample 712P3MmetaG_FD_120478 | JGI IMG/M metagenome (GOLD analysis project Ga0182015, IMG submission 120478) | Permafrost microbial communities from Stordalen Mire, Sweden - 712P3M metaG | ecosystem: Environmental > Terrestrial > Soil > Wetlands > Permafrost | place: Sweden: Stordalen | collected...
GGATTATGTTTCGACAATACCTTCGTGATGGCCGCCGTCAATGTGGTCTTGCCATGGTCGATGTGACCGATGGTTCCAACATTCACGTGCGGCTTATTGCGCTCAAATTTCTCTTTCGCCATTGCAGTTTTACCTTCCGCCTAGGAGAATTGCTCCTTGAATTCCACAACGAGCTCAGGGAAATCTCTCTTCAGCTTTTGCGCTTTGTCATTGACGTACTGCTGCAATTCCAAACGCTCTTCCGCATCGAGCTGCGAGTACATATCCCTTGATGACGGCCCGCCAGAACCAGCCCCTCGTGCAGGCAATCGACCCGCCAGCTTCTCAAATTCGCTGAGCCGAATACCGTCGTAAGCAAGGCTCCTTAGAAAGCTCCGAGCCTGAACTTCTCTTTCCGACTCAAGACGATAGTCCAAGACAATGTCTATTGCCGACCGAACCTTCTCGAAAACATCGCTTTTCGCCTTTGTCGTCATACCTGCCCTCTTGTGTGGCGCGGGCACTCTTGCCCGCGGCCTTTTCTGTCGTCCCTACGGGACTCGCTCTTTTTCTCGCCTACCCAGGACTTACGTCCTGGGCTAAACTGTTTCGCCCCTTCGGGGCTGTTACCTGGGCGCGGCGCTGCCTTGAACTTTCGCAATAATTTCTTCCGAAACCGATCTTGGCGCCTCTTCATAGCGCGCGAAGTGCATTGAGTACTCGGCGCGGCCTTGGGTGCTGGAGCGCATGTGCGTTGCGTATCCAAACATCTCGGCCAAGGGCACGATTGCTTTGATTACCTGCGAACCGGCACGGTGTTCCATGCCCTCGATGCGTCCGCGGCGGGAGCTTAGGTCGCCCATGATTACGCCTGCGTAGTCTTCCGGCGTGACGACTTCGACAGACATGACTGGCTCCAACAATACTGGCGAGGCCTTGCGTGCGGCTTCTTTGAACGCCATCGACCCGGCGATCTTGAACGCCATTTCGTTTGAATCGACGTCGTGATAGCTGCCGTCGTAGAGAATGGCCTTCACGTCCACCATCTCGTAGCCGGCAAGGACTCCGCCTTCCATGGCTTCTTTAATTCCCTGATCGATCGGCTTAATAAATTCCTTGGGAACCGAGCCGCCCGTGGTGTCATTGACGAATTCGTATCCCATGCCGGGCGCCTGCGGTTCGAGGCGAATCTTCGCGTGGCCGTATTGGCCGCGTCCGCCGGTCTGGCGAATGTACTTGCCCTCGGCCTCGGACTTCTTGCGGATGGTCTCTCGATACGCGACCTGCGGCTTGCCGACATTGGCTTCGACTTTGTACTCGCGCATCATTCGGTCAACAATGATCTCGAGATGCAACTCGCCCATGCCGCTGATGATGGTTTGTCCGCTGTCGGGATCGGTGTGAACTTTGAACGTGGGATCTTCCTGCGCCAGGCGCCCAAGCGCCATGCCCATTTTTTCCTGATCGGCTTTGGTCTTGGGTTCGACTGCGACAGATATTACGGGAACCGCGAAGACGATATTTTCGAGAGCGATGGGATGCTTCTCGTCGCAGATCGTATCGCCAGTGCTCACGTTCTTAAGTCCAACCGCGGCGCAAATATCTCCTGCTAGAATTTCATTGATATCTTCGCGTTTATTGGCGTGCATTTTCAGCAGGCGGCCAATACGTTCGGTGCGTCCGCGGCCGGCATTGATGACGGCTTCGCCGGATTTTAGTTGTCCGGAATAAACTCGGATGAAAGTCAGCTGACCGACAAAGGGATCAGCCATGATCTTGAAGGCCAGCGCGGAGAATGGCTCGTTGTCGGCGGGTTTGCGGACGATGGATTCTCCATTGTCCGGATTCGTGCCGGTGACTTCGCCAGCATCGAGAGGCGAAGGCAGAAAGTCTACGACTGCATCGAGCAGCGGCTGAATGCCTTTGTTCTTGAATGCAGTTCCGACAACCACAGGGAACAATTTCAGTTCGATGGTGGACCTGCGCAGAGACGCGCGCAGCTCCTCAGCGGAAATGCTCTCGCCTTCAAGGAACTTGTGCAGAATCGCATCGTCATTTTCGGCGACGGTCTCGACTAATTGAGTGTGGAAAGCTTCGGCTTTCTTGAGTAATTCGGCGGGGATTTCTCCGGTGATGTATTCAGCGCCAATTGTGTCGTCCGCCCAGGTAATTGACTTCATCCCAATCAGATCGATCACGCCCTTGAATTTATCTTCCTGCCCAATGGGAATTTGAATCGCGATTGGCTTGGCGTTGAGGCGCTTGCGGATGGTATCGACCGCGTGCTCGAAGTCCGCGCCCATCTTGTCGATTTTGTTGATAAAGCAAATTCGTGGGACTCCGTACTTATCAGCCTGCCGCCATACTTTTTCCGATTGCGGCTGAACGCCATGGACCGCGTCGAATACGGCGACCGCGCCGTCGAGCACGCGCAGAGACCGCTCGACTTCGGCGGTGAAATCGACGTGGCCCGGTGTGTCAATAATATTGATGCGAATGTCGCGCCAGGAACAGGTGGTCGCGGCGGAGGTGATGGTAATGCCGCGCTCCTGCTCTTGTTCCATCCAATCCATGGTCGCAGTGCCTTCGTGGACCTCTCCGATGCGGTGCGTTTTACCTGTATAGAACAGGATGCGCTCCGTGGTAGTGGTCTTACCGGCATCAATGTGGGCCATGATGCCGATGTTCCTGCAACGCTCTAATGGGACTTGTCTGGGCACTGTTCTATTTCTGCTCCCTGGGGCTCTGGTGCTGCAATTTAGCAATTTTGTAATCGGGTAATTTGGTAATTGAACGTCAAAAACCCTCGGGCTTGAAATTACCCGATTACCAAATTACTCAATGCTCTTACCAACGATAATGCGCGAAGGCTTTATTCGCTTCCGCCATGCGGTGTACGTCTTCTTTCTTTTTGATTGCGGCGCCTTTTCCGTTCGAGGCGTCGAGCAATTCGTTACTTAGCTTGTCGATCATGCCTTTTTCGCCGCGACTGCGGGAATACGAAATTAGCCAGCGGATTGCTAGCGATGTACGGCGGTCGGCATTCACTTCGACCGGAACCTGATAGTTCGCGCCGCCTACACGGCGGGTTTTCACTTCCAACAAAGGCTTGGCGTTTTCGACGGCCTTCTTGAAGAGCTTCAGCGGCTCGTCTCCGCCTTTGGCGGCCACACGCGTCAAGGCCTCATAGAAGATGCCTTCGGCGGTGCTCTTCTTACCTTGCCACATCATGGAATTGATGAACTTGGTCACGAGATCCGAGCCGTATACGGGATCGGCTTCGACGGTGCGTTTCGCTATGTATCCTTTTCGGGGCATCGTGTTTCTTGACTCCTAAAAGCCTCAACTTCTAAATGCAGTTCTCAGTTCCAAGTTCCAAGTTTCAAGTTCTCAGACTATGCCTTCGGCCTCTTTGCTCCGTACTTGGAGCGGCTTTGTTTGCGGTTCGCAACGCCAACGGCGTCCAGCGTTCCGCGGACTACGTGATAGCGGACGCCGGGAAGATCTTTTACGCGGCCTCCGCGAATGAGGACGATCGAGTGCTCTTGCAAGTTGTGCCCTACGCCGGGAATGTAAGTCGTGACTTCGATCCCATTAGTCAACCGCACGCGGGCGACCTTGCGCAGTGCCGAGTTCGGCTTCTTTGGCGTTTGCGTGTAGACACGGGTGCAGACACCGCGCTTTTGCGGACATCCCTGCAACGCCGGGCTCGCCGTCTTGTATCGCGGGCGCTTGCGCCCATCGCGCACTAACTGATTGAAAGTTGGCACTCTTTATCACTCCCTCATTTATTACTATCCATAACGCTATCGCATCCACACAATTGTGGATGCATAACTTCTTTTCCCGATTAAGGGGCTGGATGGCGTCGGCCACCCATACTTTCCCGCCGGACTGCTGGCGAGAAGCTTAAGGAATTTCCCGTTAACTGACGCTAACGACGGTGACGCCAAGCCTCATTCCCGATTGGAAACTTGGAAGCGTTCCGTTTCGTCAACACCGCTCTGCATAGCCTTCCAACGTAGGAAGATGTTCGCAGAACGTTTTCAGCGAGGGCGTCGGCGAATGTTTCAATCGCAGACGTTGAGATTCAACCGCATTTTGCCGGATCATTCTGGCGCACAAATATCGCCCGGAAGGACAGAAGGCAAAAATGTCTTGTGGAACTTTATAAATATAACAACGGAACGAGATGTCGTCAACCCGACTTCTCGACAGTCAGTCCAAAAACTTGCTTCGCGGGCGGGAATAGCGATGGTTCGACTCTCTGACCTTCCGCGAGCGGAAGGCCAGCTTCGCTTAGGATGACACTGGAGGATGAGTTTTATCTAATGATTCGTAATTTAGACGCCAACAAATTCGCATCGGGACTGACCATCCCTAATTACTCAGGTGGTTACTATCGTTGATTGCCCATGAATCGGGGCGCGCTTATAATTTGGTCACTTCTGCCCGACACTAGAAGTTAATCCCCCATGCCTAAGGCCGCCAGCGCCGAGCTTAGCCGTCAGTCTCAGGAACTGACGATTTTTCATGATGTTGCCAAGGCTCTAACGTCCTCGCTCGACCTCGATTCAATTCTGCAAGCGATTATGGACAAGATGGCGGAATATTTCCGTCCTGAAACCTGGTCTTTGTTGATGGTCGATCACGAGAAGAACGAATTGTATTTTGCGATCGCGGTGGGGGATGCATCGGAGTCGCTTAAGAATGTGCGGCTGAAGGTTGGCGAAGGAATCGCCGGACACGTGGCCAAACACGGCGAGCGGCTAATTGTGCCGGATGTGATGGCTGATCCGCGATTTGCCAAGCGCATAGATGAGGCCACCAAATGGGAGACGCGCTCGATCATCTGCGTGCCGGTGCGGTCGAAGTTGCGAGTGCTGGGAGTGATTCAGCTTGTCAACGTGGACATGCGGCATTTCGGCGATCAGGAATTATTTTTCCTGCAAGCGCTCTGCGATTACGCGGCGATTGCGATTGAGAACGCGCGATCGGTCGAAAAAATCCAGGAACTGACGATCACGGACGACTGCACGGGTCTCTACAACGCGCGCCATCTTTATAAGACTTTGGAGACTGAGGTTTATCGGTCTTCTCGTTTCGGATATGAATTTGCGGTGGTGTTCATTGATCTCGATCATTTCAAGCAGGTGAACGATACCCACGGGCACTTAGTCGGAAGCAAGCTGCTGGCTGAAATTGGTTACCTCATCAAAGCCCAGTTGCGGTTGATTGATTTTGCCTTTCGCTATGGCGGCGATGAGTTTGTCGTTCTCCTGCCGCAGACGGGAAAAGATTCGGCTTTAGTCGTAGCGCGGCGCTTGAGAGATAGCCTGCGCACCAGCATGTTCTGCAAAGAAGAAGGATTGAATCTTAACGTCCGCGCCTCGATGGGCGTGGCTACTTATCCGCATGACGCGAAGTCTCCGCATGACATCATCCGGCAGGCGGATGAAATGATGTATCTGGTGAAGAACACTACCCGTGACAATATTGGGATCGCGCAGCGCGGCGTGATGAAATAAATCGGTTTATCTATTCGCTTGCCAATTTCCTCTCTAGATCCGGAACCGATGCCTTCTGGAATTCCGGCTGTACGGTCCTGCATATGGTGAGTGCTTTTTCATAATAAGCACGCGCTTCCGGCTCCCTGTGTAGCGCGGTCAACACATCTCCCATTTCAGAATTAGGAGCGGCCGCGTCTGGCGCAAGCTTGAGTGCCTGTTCGGCCTCGGGCAATGCATCCTGTACCTTGCCTGCCAGCAACAGGTCCTGCGCGATTTGCGCGTGACTCAGCGCAGAGGCGAGTGAAACTTGAAAGTGGCCTTCATAGACAAAAATTCCATATTGGATGACCGTCGCGGGTCGCAGGTTCTTGAATTGCTCATAAGGATTCAGGGGTGCTGGCCCGAATTCCATGCCTGAAAGGTCCCCGGCGCTGATCAACACCGGACCGTCAATGGCCACAGGAACATGACTCGGCTGGTCCAGCCACCACAGGGTTTCGACGGTGGGCAATTGTTTACAGTGAATTCCGTAACTGGCCATGTCTACCACCCCGGCCGCGAAGTAAACGAACCAGCAATCTTTGATACGGTGGTCATCCAGGTACTTCCTGGTGGCGATGAGCTGCTGTCCCCAATCCGCGTTGGCGTCGCTGAGATATTTGTGACTATTGGCGGGGCCGCCCCAAACTTCGTTAGCAAACGGTATGTAGTCGGGGAAAGTGCGCACTGCATCCACCGCCTGCCATAGCACCAGCGGCAGCACCAGATAAGCCCAGCGGTGATTTATGGCTATGAGAGTGGCCGCAGCCCCGGCTATAAGGACGTACAAAAAGACGTACATAGGCAAGATGTGGCGAACGCCGATATTGATGTGCGAGCTCATCGAAACCGCTAGATAGAAGAGAGCCGGTAGAGCAAGAAACAAAATCTCGCGCCACTTGGTAAAGCGTCCGGTTGTAACAGCTAGGCCCGCAAGCCCAAGCAAGACTAAGAACGGCAGAGTGGACTTTATGAGGATGACGCCGGGAAAATAAAACCAGACACCGTGGGGATAGACCTTGCCGAATAAGTAGGAATCGTAGGCATCGTTCACCAGCGAAAGGTCGGCAAGGCCGTAAAGATACGATTCCGGCAGGAGTCGCCACTGCGTCATCAGGCCCAGCAACTGCGCTGCGCGTGGCTGCGGCACTTGTCGCAGATATTCGGACATGGCCGGATTGAGCGCCCGACCTGGAGGCCGCGCCGCATAGCGAAACCCATAGCATCCCCACAAAATGGTGACGGCGATCAGGGTGGTGCCGGCAAGCATGCCCACCCATCGCAACGTCTGTTTTTGCCATATCGTATCGGCGCTCCCCGGGCCAAGCGACTGGCGCGCCAACTCAATCACGGCCAGAAAAAGCAACATGGGGAAAAGCAGGACGCCAGTGTGCTTTGCGGCCAGTGCAAATCCAGTCGCCAAACCCACTACGAGCAGGCGTCGCACCGAGGGAATTTTTGCGTAGCGATAGAAGGCATAAATAGACGCGAACATGCAGCACGAAATACCAACATCTGTCGTGACCAATGCGCCGTTCGCGAGAATGTTGGGATCAAACGCCAGCAGCGTCAGAGCAATAAATCCAGCCAGCGTGCCGAACATCTCTCTCGCCGCCAGGAAAACCAGCAACGCCAAACCTAACGAAAATACGGACGCCGCAAGTCGGGATCGAGTGAGTATGCCGCGGTCAATATTAGCAGCGGCAAAGTCCTTGCCATCCAGGTTCGCTTCGACCTTGAAGCTTCGGTTCTGGAGTTGTGGGACCTGAAGCCGCAGCGGCAGCAACGGCAGCGCCGCCACCAGCTTCACCAGCGGCGGATGTTCAGGGTTCAATCCAAAGTCCCCGGTTTTCCAGGACATATACCCGGCGAAAATGTGGTCGCCTTCGTCCCAGCTGATGGATTCCTGGCGCACCGAGAGAAATAACTGGAGGAACATGACAGCCAAAAGGAGAGCTACACCACCTGCTGTCCAACTGCGCCGCGATCCAGTATTTAACATGCTAAGGATATTAGACCTTCTGTAGTCTTTGCACGTCGTGGACGCCGGGGATTTTTCGCACGCCGTTGATGATGTTTTCTAGATGCTTCAGGTCGGCGATGTCGAGGACTACGTCTACGTTGGCCTGGCCGTTTGAGGTGCGGGCCTCTATGTTGCGGATGTTTGTTTTCGTGTCGCTGATTACGGCGGTGATTTGTTTTAACATTCCGAAGCGGTCGTCGCAGAATACTGTGAGCTTTACCTGATAGGAAGTTGGGGTCTCTTCATCACCTGCCCACTCGACGTCGATTTTTCTTTCGGGCTCATACATTAAATTCAAGACATTTGAACAATTGACCGAGTGGACTGCGACCCCTTTGCCGCGGGTCACGTATCCAACAACAGACTCGCCGCGAATTGGGTTACAACAGCGGGCGCGGTATACCAGGAGGTCGCCATGGCCCTTTACGCGGATGGCATTATTGTTGTCTCCACCGAAAACTCGGCGGACTGCGCTGGCGAATGCGCCTGGCTTGCCTTCATCCGCTGGAGCGAGGGGGCCTGCGGTCGCTGGGGCGAGACGAGCTAGGACTTGGCGGGCGGAGAACTTGCCGTATCCGATGCCGGCCATGAGGTCGTCGATTTGGCCTAATCCATAGTCGGAAGCAATTTTCCGTAGTACTTCGTCTTTAATTTCTTTCAGCGCGACGTGATATTTGCGGGCTTCTTTTTCGATAAGCTTGCGGCCGATTTCAATGGCGCGTTCGCGCTGATGGATGTTGAGCCAGTGCTTGATCTTATTGCGGGCGCGGGATGACTTGACCGCGGCGAGCCAGTCCCGGCTGGGAGTGTGTCCCGGCTGAGTCATGATTTCGACGATGTCGCCGCTGTGTAGTTTGTGGCGCAGGGGGACCATGCGGCCGTTTATTTTGGCGCCGACGCAGGCGTGTCCTACCTCGGTGTGGATGGAATATGCGAAATCAATGGGCGTGGCTTCTCGCGGAAGCACTACCACTTTGCCTTTCGGCGTGAAGGTGTAAACCTCTTCGGGATAAAGATCGATTTTCAGCGTCGACAGAAATTCATTGGGATCGGAAACATCGCGTTGCCATTCGACGACCTGGCGCAACCAGGCCAGACGCTGCTCGTCGCGGGCGGAAACCGCGCCGTCTTTATATTTCCAGTGCGCGGCGATACCTTCTTCGGCGATGCGGTGCATTTCTTCGGTACGAATCTGAATTTCGAACGATGTACCTTCTTCGGTGATGACCGAGGTGTGTAGAGATTGATAAAAATTCGGGCGGGGCATGGCGATGAAATCTTTAATACGTCCCGGCACTGGTCGCCAGATGTTGTGAACGATTCCGAGGACACCGTAGCAGTCTTGCAATGACTGCGTGATGACGCGCATGGCGTAGAGATCAAAAACCTGGTCCACACTGATGTGCTGGCGCACCAGCTTTTTGTGGATACTGTAGACACGCTTAATTCGGCTCTCGACTCGCGCATGGATTCCTGCTTCTTTCAGTTTGTCTTGCAGGAATTGCTGCACCCGTCCAAGAAACTTTTCGCCTTCTTTTCTTTTGGCCTCAACGGACTCAGAGACCTGCTCGTAAGAAATAGGATCGAGATAACGGAATCCCAAATCTTCCAGCTCGCCGCGAATTTTCCCCATGCCGAGGCGGTGTGCGATAGGAGCGTAGATGTCGAGCGTTTCTTTGGATATCTTCGTCTGGCGTTCGGCTGGCAGATGCTCGAGGGTCCGCATGTTATGCAGGCGGTCGGCGAGCTTGATCAAAACGACGCGAATATCGTCCACCATCGCCAGCATCATTTTGCGCAGGTTCTCGGCTTGCTGCTCTTCGTGCGTGGCGAAGTCGATTTTGCTGATTTTGGTGACGCCTTCGACGATATGGGCGACCTGCTCGCCGAATTCTTTTCTAATGTCAACAATGGTGACAGAAGTGTCTTCGACGGAATCGTGCAGCAGGCCGGCGGCGATAGCGACTGGATCCATCTTCATCTCGGCGAGGACCAGCGCGACTTCCAGAGGATGGACTAAATACGGTTCGCCTGAGGCGCGGGTTTGTCCGGCATGGTGCGTTTGCGAAAATTCATAGGCCCGGCGGATTAATTCGAGATCATCGCCGGGACGATTCTCGCGCATGGTTCGCAACAGATCGCGGAACTTGGTTACCGTGAGTACATTGGTGGCGAACTGTTGGCGAAGCGTGCCCATGTTGTCGTTGCGCCGCGAGGGATGGGAGGGGACGAAGGCCTTATCCCGCAGCTTGTTTATTGATTTGATTATAGCGAATACGCCCGCGTTTTAACGGAGAGACGGGCGTCCCCGGCCGTCCTGTCGGAAGAGGACGCCCGACGCTCCATCAAAAGCGGTTTGCAGCGGTTGTGTCGAGCTTTGCTCGACCGGACAGCCGTGGGCGGCTGTCCCTACGTGAGTCTGCTACATTCGATGATCGTGCAGAATTTGGGGCGTATTTTGATTAGTGGGGCATCCGGTCTAATTGGCTCGGCATTGATCGCTGCGCTCGAACAGCGCGACTACGCGGTAACTCGGTTGAAGCGCAATCCTTGTGCTGGCGGTAATGAGCTTGCGTGGGATTCTTCGCGCGTCTTGCCTCCGGAATTGGTGTCGGGTTTCGAAGCGGTGATCCATCTCGCCGGGGAGCCGGTCGCGGCGCGCTGGACCGCCGCGAAGAAGAAAGCCATCCTCGATAGCCGGGTGGTTGGCACAAGACATTTATCCGAAGCGCTTGCCCACGCGCCGCAGCCTCCGCGTGTATTGATTTCAGCGTCGGCTATTGGCTACTACGGCAATGATGGAGACGAAATCGCGAATGAGAGCAGCCCTTCCGGCGAAGGATTTCTGCCCGAAGTGTGCCGTCAATGGGAGGCGGCAACCAGACCAGCTTCCGATGCCGGAATTCGCACAGTGCAAGTCAGGATAGGAGTCGTTTTGTCCGTGAAAGGTGGCGTTCTAAAGGAAATGTTGACTCCGTTTCGTATCGGTTTCGGGGCGCAGATCGGTAAAGGGCAGCAATGGATGAGCTGGATTCATATAGAAGACTTGATCGGCGCAATTCTCTGTATCCTGAACAACGACCGACTGGAAGGCCCGGTAAATCTGGTTACGCCCGCGCCCGTAAGAAATTCGGAATTTACGAAGACTCTGGCGTCGGTATTGCAGCGGCCTGCGATTTTCCGCATACCCGCGTTTGCCTTGCGAATGATTTTTGGGGATATGGCGGATGAAGTGTTACTCGCAAGTCAGCGGGTTGAACCAGAAAAATTAATTAGAAGTGAGTTTGATTTTAAGTACGCGAATTTACGAAGTGCATTGCAGGAGATTTTGGGGCGTGCTAAACGAGATTTTTTCGGTCACTAAAATACGGATTCCTGGCGATGGACCTCGTGTCCGAGATGCGCGTTCAAAATCGTTTAGAGTCCTAAGTGGTCTGAGCTCTGCCGAAGGCTTCCGCGCGTTCTCTTACGCTTGGCACGTGCTTCGGGAGCGCGAGCCGGCTTCCCTCTTCCAGCAGCGGTATAAGTTTGTCGAATTCCGGGCCGGAGTGGGAGCCTGTGATCACGATGCGAATGGGATGAAATAGTTCTTTTCCTTTCGCACCCGTCTCGGCCTTCACTGCATTGACAATTATTTTGAACTGTTCCGCGGTTAGATTCTTCTCCGCCGCCAATCCATCTTCCATTATTTTGCCAATGAATCTGGCCAAAACGGCGTCCGTATTCGGCCACGCCAAAGTTTCCGCATTGTCTGGGGCGGTGAGTGCAGCCTTGGCGTCGTAATTGAAAATGGGCGAGGCGCGTTCCGGCAATTGATCCAGGCGATCAACCGATGGGGCAAGAAGGTGAATGATCTTGGAATACCAATCCAAAGTGAGGGAATCGGAGTCCTTGGACATGAGGCCGCGGTTTATGAAGTAGGGTAAGGATTGGCTGGCGATGCCTGGAGAGACTTCGGCTTTGGCTGAGAGTCCGACCGACACCGTCATACCCAGTTGCTTGATGTAGTGGCGGTTCAGCCAGTACAGCTTCTCCATATCAAAAACCGCAGGCGATGGCGTAACCCGTTCCAGGGAGAATTCTTTTATCAGCTCTTGGATACCGAAAATTTCTCGGGTGCCGCCGCTTGGCGCCCATCCCAGGAGTGCCAGATAATTCACCAACGCTTCGGGAAGAACTCCCATCTCGCGAAAATTTGCGATTGAGGTTGCGCCGTGGCGTTTCGAAAGCCGCTCGCGGTCAGCGCCAAGAATCGTTGAGAGATGGGCGAACTCGGGAACCGGCCATTCCAGAGCCTCATAGAGAGCCACCTGCTTGGGAGTATTCGAAAGATGGTCGTCGCCGCGAATTACGTGGGTGATTTTCATCAACGCGTCATCAATCACGACAACGTAGTTGTAAACCGGCATCCCATTCGATCGCAAAATGATGGGATCGCTCACCACTTCGTTCGAGAATTCCACGTCCCCGTGAACGATGTCGTGAAACCGTATGGGACGCTCCGGAATTTGCAGCCGGATTGCGCACGGCTCACCGCCCTCGCGCCTGCGTCTTGCTTCGGCGGGATCGACAGCGCGGCATTTTCCCGAATAAATTGGCTGGCGATGCTCGGCTTGAGCCTTCTCCCGTTCTTTCTGAAGATCAGATTCGCTGCAAAAACAGAGATAGGCTTTTCCGGTTTCGATCAGGCGCTCGGCATGTTCCCGGTAGATTCCAACGCGATCGGATTGACGGTACGGACCTAGCGGTCCGCCAACATCGGGGCCTTCGTCCCAGTCCAAACCGAGCCATTTCAAGTCGCCGATCAGCTGATCCTCGAAACGGGTCTCGCTGCGTTCCATATCCGTATCTTCTATGCGCAGGATCATGGTCCCGCAGTGATGCCTCGCGAATAGCCAGTTGAAGAGTGCCGTACGGGCATTGCCAACGTGGAGGTGTCCAGTCGGAGACGGGGCGAAACGCACGCGCACTTGAGGATTAGCGTTCACGAAATGATGTTAACAGGGGACGTTAGAAATTATGAATTTCGAGCAATATTCTCGAAGGCCTGGTGGATTACTGCCGCAGTGTCTTTCGGCAAAGGCAGTTTGCTCATTTCCTCTTCGGTGAACCAGCGGGCCTGGTCGCAATCGCTGGCGGCTTGGAGATCTCCTGACATGCGCCGGCAGAGGCAGTCGATGAGAACGTAGTGATAGAGGATGCGTTCATCGTTGTCGCGAATGATTCGGTCGAAAACGTTGAGTAGGGAAATCGGCTCGACTTCGAGAGTGGTTTCTTCGAGGGCTTCCCGCTTGACTGCGTCGTGGGTGGTTTCGGCGAGTTCTATGGCGCCCCCGGGGATGGACCATTCTCCAAGGAATGGTGCGTGGGCGCGTTTGACGAGAACGACGCGGCCGTTGTCGATGATGATGGCGCCGACTCCGACGATGGGGGATTCAGGATATTCGCGTTTCATGGCATTGTGTGGCGCGGGTACCGCCGGCCGAGGCACGTCTCACGTAGGGACAGCCGCCCTCGGCTGTCCAGCGGAGCAGGGACTCCCCGTCTTGAGAAGTCATGTCTTAATCCTGCCGCGCGGAAATTGGACCATCTCGACAGGAGAATTCTATCGCAAGAGGAGCAAGGCTTCGCTTTGCTGGACGGACGAGGGCGCCCTCCTCTACGGGGATGGTGATCGTTTGTACATTTCGCGGGCGAGGGCGCCCGCGCCACGCAGGCACAATCTACGTCAAAGGCGGCGGACAAGAGTGTCCGCCCCACACAGTCAAAGGCGCGGCGGAAAACCTTGGACATCGGAATCGAGTCTAAATATCCGCGTTAGAATGATTTCTATGGCGCTGGAAGAATATAAGCGGAAACGGCGGTTTGAGGAGACGCCGGAGCCTCCTCCGAAGATCGGCAAGAAATCCGGCAACCGCTTTGTGATTCAGAAGCACCGCGCGTCGCATCTTCATTACGATTTTCGGTTGGAGATGGAGGGCGTGCTGAAGTCGTGGGCGGTGCCGAAAGGGCCGTCGCTTGATCCTGCGGACAAGCGGTTAGCGATGCAGGTGGAGGATCATCCGGTATCGTAGTTCGATTTTGAGGGAATTATTCCGGAGGGCAATTACGGCGCCGGCACGGTGATGGTGTGGGATGTGGGCACTTGGGAGCCGCTTTCTCCGGTGCCAGTGGATGGTAAGTATGTGCCCGGGACGGCCGCGGAAGCTTCGGCGATGTTGAAGAAGGGCGACTTCAAGATTCGGCTGCACGGCAAGCGAATGAGGGGCGATTTCGCGCTCATTCATATGAAGGGAAGGCGTCCGGGGAGCAAGGGGACGGAGTGGTTGCTGATCAAGAAGCACGATGCTGAGGCGGTCGCGGGTTACAACATCGACGAGTTCGATAGTTCAGTTTTGTCGAAGCAAACGATGGCGCAGATCGCCGGCGATGATGCTGCGGCGGAGTGGGAGAGTAACCGGGCAGCGTCTGGGCGGGGGAAGTTGAAGGCGCCTTGGTTGGCAGAGACTTTGGCTAAGTTGGATAAGAAAAAGGCTGCTGCGGCTGCGACGAAACCGGCAGCTGCCAGAGTAAAAAAAAAGAAGTAAATGTAGGGCGGAATGTTGGTGCCACCCCTTTTGATCAGTTCAAGCCAAAATCTAAGTCAAAGGCGGCGGACAAGAGTGTCCGCCCCACACAGGCAAGGCTCCAAGGCGCCGCGAAGCGGGCTGCGCCTTCCGCGATCCGGCCTATGTTGGCTACCGCCATCGAGAAGCCGTTTGATAATCCGGCTTGGATATTTGAGATTAAGTGGGATGGGTATCGTGCGGTTTCGTTCTTTCAGAATGGGCGGGTGCGACTAGTCTCGCGGAATCAGAATGAGTTAACGGGGCAGTATCCCGAGTTGCAGGCATTGACGAAGCTCGTTAACGCAAAGAACGCGATTATCGACGGTGAGATCGTCGCGCTCGACGAACAGGGGCGCTCGTCGTTCAGCCTGATGCAGCAGCGGACTGGCATTCGCAGTGGAGGACGGCGGACTGCGGCGCGGTCGGATGTGCCGGTGATCTATTACGTTTTCGATTTGATTTATCTGGATGGATACGATTTGCGCCGGGTTTCGTTGGAGGATCGCAAGCGCGTGTTGGCGGAGATCGTGACCGCAGGCGATATCGTTCGATATTCGGAGCATTATCCGGGGAGTCAGGGCATTGCGCTGTTTGAGGCGGCAAAGAAAAATGGACTGGAAGGGATTCTGGCGAAACGTGCGACGAGTTGCTACGAAGAGCGACGCACTCGGAAGTGGCTGAAAATTAAAGTCACACAGACTGTCGATTGCGCAATCGGCGGATATACGGAACCAGAGGGAAGCCGGTTGTATTTCGGATCGATGGTCTTGGGGCTTTATAACAAGGATGGAGACTTGATTCCCGTGGGGCAAGTGGGGACCGGATTTGATCAGGCTCGCCTGAAGGCGACGTTTCAGGTGTTGAAGGAATTAGAGACGGGACGGAGCCCTTTTCGCGGGAAAGTTGACGCGCGCCGGGTGCATTGGGTGCGGCCGGAGCGGGTGTGCGAGGTGAAGTTTTCGGAGTGGACGCATGAGATTTCGGAGGGAGGGATCAAGTTAAGAGCTCCGGTGTTCTTGGGATTGCGGGAGGATAAAGAGCCGAAAGAATGCACGTTCGCGGATCAGGTGCCACAAAACACGTAGACCCGGACGTCCCGTCTGGGTGGGTGAGCACAGCTCACCCCTGCGGAGCTTTGCCCCGCAAGGGCAGATGGGACATCTGCCCCTACGTATACAGCTACTTGATGTCTTTCATCAACAATAGTGAGCCGTAGTCTCGTCCCGAGGGTTCAACGGCGCGCGACACCACCGCGTTAAAAGCATCGCGGAGTTCCGGAAATTTCGCGACCAGCGCTTTCGTCACGGCCATATTGTCCTGAAAAGTCTTGGTGGTATCGGAGATGTCGGGCGATTCATATTTCACTACTACATCGAGATCTTTGCCTTCTGGCAGCGGAAAAATCGTGGTGAGTTTGTAGGTCTTGCCGCCGGCTGGAAGGTCGACCGGATTCCCCGCCGTCGGAAGGTCTGTGGGCTTTACTGTCTGCGATTCTTCGTAGAGCTTATCGGTCTTTAGGGTGTACATGAAAGGCACGGGAGACATGAGGTCGCGGGCCTGTACGAAATATAACCAGGCATTGCGTGTCTGGCCTTTAGCTTTGTAGCTGCGGGCTTGGGTGGCGAACCAGTCCCCGTCGTGGCCGTTGACTTGGGTGTCTTTGATGAAGAATCCGCCCAGCTTCCAAGCTGCTGCGTCTTGTTGCAGCACGAAAGAAACAGTGTAGGGCTGTTTGGATGTGGGCACGTCGAGGATCACGATTCCGTATTCGCCGGGCGGGAGATTAGGGATCACGAACTCAGCGCTAGTGGCGGTTTGGCCGTTGGCTCCGAAGACGCCGCAAAGAAATTCAGCGCGGACCAGCGGCGCAGTGCCTTCTGCTTTCAGCAAAAATGGTGGCCGCGGATTTGCCTGGGCGCCGGCGAAATCAGCTTTGTGATCGGCGATGGCAGTCTCAACATCCGCGAAATTTGCGGCGAGACTAGGGATGGCTTTCTGGCGTAACGACGCGGAATCGCCGTGGGCGGCCATGTCGAAAAAGCTTTTTCCCGTCGAGATGAGGGCGGCTTTGCTGGCCGCGTCCATGTCGTCGGCGGTGAGGCAGGTTTGCGCGTGGAGCGAGCTGATGACAGTCAGAGCGAGGATTAGAGATCCCAACGAAGAAGCGTATTTAGAAAATCTCATATTAGCGATTTCACCATCTCGAGCTAATAATTTCGATGCGAAATCCGGACGTCCAGGCGTAGCACCGAAGTGCACTTACGATTAACACGCGAAAGATAATCTTAACTCTGAAACGGGACGCGTCTCCCCGCTAAGTGGTTAGCTTATTGGGTGCGCATGCTATACTTTTTATCTAGTTTGCCCTGTGTAAGCTGACGGAGGATTGTTATCGATAAACGTTTTATCCGCACGAACGACCGCATTCGAGCCCGCGAAATTCGCGTGATTGGGGATGAAGGTGAACAGATCGGAATATTGACCCCCTTCGATGCACTAAAATTAGCCAAAGAAAAAAATCTGGACCTGGTGGAGATTTCTCCGACCGCCGTGCCTCCTGTATGCCGGATCATGGACTACGGCAAGTTTTTGTATCAGCAGGAGAAAAAAGAGCGCGAGGCTAAGAAGCACCAAAAGACCATTACAGTAAAAGAAGTGAAGTTTCGTATCAACGTGGACGACCACGATTACGAAACCAAAAAGAATCACGTGCTGCGGTTCTTGGACGAGGGCGACAAGGTCAAGGCAACGATCTTTTTTCGCGGACGCGAAATGACCCGAACGACTTTGGGACGCCAGATTCTGGAGCGCTTGATTAAAGACGTACAGGATAAAAGTATCGTAGAGTTTCGTCCACGGCAGGAAGGCAACACACTGCACGCCATCCTGGCGCCAAAAAAAGATTCAGGACAGAAGCCGCAAGCAGCAGTGCAAACACGGGTTTGAGATTTAAGCTAGGGGCCAATAGCCAAAAGCCGTTTTGAGGATTTATGCCGAAATTGAAAACACATAAAGGTGCGGCGAAGCGGTTTAAGAAAACTGCGACCGGCAAAGTGAAGCGCGGACATTCGCATTTGCGCCACATTCTGACGTCGAAATCGAAGAAGCGCAAGAAGAAGCTGGGTAAGTCGATCCTGGTGAGTGACGCGGATACGCCAAAAATCAAGCGAATGATTCCGTATTAGGTTTTGTTCGCGTAGGGACAGCCGCTCTCGGCTGTCCGGGTTTACAGATTTTTATGAAGACACAGCCGAACTCCGTTCGGCATGGACAGCCGGTGGCGGCTGTCCCTACGTGGATCGTGATGATGCGACACCACGGGCGAGTGAAGAGGTCGACGCGAAGCGTTCCTTACCTCCAGCCGCTAATCAGAAAATCAAAAGGAGCAGAACATGCCTCGTGTAAAACGCGGGTCAAAACGGCGCGCGAAACGCAAAAAGATACTTGACCGCGCCAGCGGTTATTTCCTTACAAAATCAAAACTTTATAGGTCAGCGAAAGAAGCGGTCGAGCGCGGGCTGAAGTTCGCTTATTCGGGACGCAAACAACGCAAGCGGCAATATCGGTCGCTATGGATAGTCCGCATCGGCGCCGCAGCCAAGCTGAGCGGCATGAGCTACAACCAGTTCATTCATGGGCTGAAAGTTGCCGGTGTGGAACTCGATCGTAAGATTCTGGCCGACATCGCCGTAGGAGATCCGGGTGCATTTAAGAGTCTGGCTGATCAGGCCAAGGGTGCGATCAGCGAAGCAGCAGAGAAAAAGCCTAAGCAGTCAGCCGTCAGCACATAGAAAATTTTAAGATTTCAATTGTCATTCCGAAAGCGGCGCGAGCCGCTGAGAAATCTGCTTTTCCGTTCCATTCCCATTGTCTCGCGAGGATGAGTTGCCGAAAGAAAAGGCATCACTGTACGCCGTCCCCAGGTTGAAAACGTTTTCCGCGGCAACGCTCGACAAGGCGATCGAGAAGATGCTGGCTGCGTTCGATGAAGAGTCGAGAAATGTTTCCGATGATGCGAGCTGGAAAGAATTTCGTGATCGATGGCTATCCCGCAATAATGGGCTGCTTTCCCAGGTAAACGATCTGTGGCTGAAGGCGGCGCCCAAGGATGCGAAGCGGGAAGTTGGGCAGCGTGTCAATGAATTAAAAAATGAGATTGAGTCGAGGGTTGAAGAAACAAAGAATTCGCTTTCCGCGCAACCTGCGCAAGACGATCAGCTTCGCCACCGGGACCCACTTCTCGCAAAAGCGGCGAGAAGTGGGGCACCCAGTTCTTCCCCCGGAATCGACATCACCCTTCCCGGCATCAAGCGTTCCCTCGGCGCGGAACATCCAGTCATCAAGACAATGAACGAAATCGTTTCCGTCTTCCGCGATCTCGGTTATTCAGTTGAAGAAGGTCCCGAGATCGAAACCGATTTTTACAATTTCGAGGCGTTGAATTTTCCTGCGAATCATCCCGCGCGAGACACGCAAGATACTTTGTTTATCGCGGAACAGGAATCGAAGGCGTCTCGCGACCGTCTCTTGTTGCGCACGCATACTTCTCCGGTGCAGATTCGCACGATGGAGAAGATGCAGTCGCCGCTGCGGATTGTGATCCCCGGCAAAGTGCATCGCAACGATGCTCCTGACGCGACCCACTCTCCCATTTTCCATCAGGTGGAGGGATTGGCCGTCGATACCAACATCACTTTTTCGGATTTGAAGGGGACGCTTGATCACGCGATGAAGGCGCTATTTGGATCAAGCGTGAAGACACGCTTCTATCCTTCATTCTTTCCGTTCACCGAGCCCAGCGCTGACGTGCAAATTTCATGCATTTTTTGCGGTGGCAAGGGATATCGCGATGGCAATCGGTGTCCTAACTGCAAAGCTAGTGGATGGATTGAACTGCTGGGTTGCGGCATGGTGGATCCCAATGTCTATGGATTTGTGGGATACGATTCGACGAAGGTGTCCGGATTTGCGTTCGGCATGGGAGTGGAGCGAATCGCGATCTTGAAGTATGGCGTGGATGATATTCAGTTGTTTTATCAAGGGGATGTTAGGTTTTTGCAGCAGTTTCTGTGAGAGCGCTTCTGGCTACTAGCTTCTGGCTTAAATCGAAAATCAAAGGCGGCGGACAAGAGTGTCCGCCCCACACAAGCAATCATGAAAATTTCTCCTCAATGGCTCCGCGATTTTGTTGCTCTGCAAGTTGATCCGAAGCGGCTTGCGGAGGATCTAACTCTGGCTGGGATTGCGGTCGAGACAGTCATCGGCGAGGGCGATGGCGCCGTCTTCGAAATGGACATTACTACGAATCGCCCTGACGCGATGAATCACTACGGCATTGCGCGGGAATGCTCGGCTATTTACAACCTGCCGCTGAAGCCAATTGAGCCGCAACTTCCTCTTGAGACCGAGAGTGACAAAGATTTCGAAATCGCAATTGAAGATAAAGATGGATGCGCCAGATACACGGCGGGGATTATTCGCGGCGTCACGATAAAAGATTCTCCCGAATTCCTAGTACAGCGCTTGCGGAGCGTGGACCAGCGTCCAATCAACAATGCCGCCGACGCTTCGAACTACACGCTTTGGGAAATGGGACATCCCACGCATGCGTTTGATCTTGATTTGCTGGAGGGCGGGGGGATTATTGTGCGGCGCGCGCGTCAAGGCGAGACGCTAAAAACGCTCGACGGCGTGGATCGCAAGCTTTCGCCAGACGATTTGATAATTGCAGATGCTAACAAACCTATTGCTCTGGCGGGCGTGATGGGCGGCTTCGATACGATGATCACGTCCAAGACAAAAAATATTCTGATCGAGTCGGCATGGTTTGACCCAGCCACGATTCGAAAAAGCTCGAAGCGGCACGGTTTGCATACGGACGCGTCCCACCGGTTCGAACGCGGTGCCGATTATGGCGCGACCGCGCTGGCTTGCGCGCGTGTGGCACAACGGATTCTCGAATCGGCCGGCGGCGAACTTTACGGAAATCAGATTGATGCGATTGGGCGTTCCATCGATCTAGCCCCGGTTTCCTTGCGTACCGCAGAGGCGCGTCGAATTCTTGGCAATGAGATTGAAACATCTGAAATTATTCGGATACTGCACAGTCTCGGGTTTGACGCGATTCCCGAGCCGGGAGAAGAAGCGGATTTTACCGTCCAACTGCCAAGCTGGCGGCTGGATGTCGAGCGCGAGATTGATCTAATCGAAGAGATTGCGCGATTGCACGGCTACGATAAATTTCCCAACACGCTTCCGGCTTTTTCTGGTGCGGTGAAAGAACTGCCTTCGGCGAAAAAAGACCGAAAGTTGCGGTCCACCTTGCTTGCGCTGGGGTACAGCGAGGCAATTTCCCAAACGTTTATGTCGCATGAAGACGCAGCAGGATTCTCAGAGCGTGCGGTGATTGAATTGGAAAATCCGCTTAGCGAGGAAGCCTCCGTGATGCGGACATCGCTCGTTCCGGGAATGTTGAATATGCTTGGTTACAACCTGAATCGCGGGAACGAAAACATTCGGCTGTTTGAGGCTGGGAATATTTTTGGGGCACAGGGTGAGGGGTCGCTGGAATTGAAACATATCTGTATGGGAGCGACGGGAAGCGCGATTATACCCGGTGTGCATGAAAAGGCGCGGGCGTTTTCGTTTTTCGACTTGAAGGGCGACGTAGAGACTTTATTGTCATCTTTTGAACGTCACAACCTTAGTTATGACGGGGAGGCCGCGGACTATTACCGCAGGGGACACGCGGCACGAATATCGATGGATGGCAAGCTGGTAGCGCAGTTTGGAGAAATCGCTCCCGAAATAGCCAAAGCACGCAAATTGCGGCAGGAAGTTTTTGTCGGCGAAGTCTATCTGGATGTTCTGTATGGACACGAGTTGCGGGAACCTGGACATGAGACTTTGCCGCGATATCCGGAGGTCGAGAGGGACTTCTCGTTTATCTTCGACGATTCGGTTGTATTCGATCAGATTGAAGGTGCTGTGGAAGCATCACGCTTGAGGGAAATGCGAAACTTCGAGCCGATTGAAATCTTTCGCGGCGGATCAGTTCCGGCTGGAAAATACTCTGTGCTGCTGCGAGCGAAGTTTCAGGCCAATGACAGAACTTTGCGAGAGGACGAAGTGGCTGATTGGGCGCGGAAGATTGTTGAAGCATTGGAAAAATTGGGGGGAAAGCAGCGAGTGTAGGTTAGGCGGCGCGCTGCGGCGCCGCGTTTTCCCTATTTCAGTTTCAATCGCAGCACTGAAGCGCTGCGCCACCCCAAAGCTTCTTACCCGAAACATCACACCACACAATTACGGTTTGGATTTGAACAGTCCTTATGGAGTTTTCTTGCGCTCTTACCTGATAGGCCGCGCTCAGGAGAACCGCTGCGAACAAATTTCCTCCCCGCTGTGAAGTTCCGGCTAACCAGCCGTCCTCGCATAAAATCTCCAGGCGCTGGAAAAAGAACCAAACTTTCTCTATCTCGATTCGCAAAAAGCCGTTATAGTTATTTCGCTCGCGATTCGCTGACGACAACTGACCTGGTTGATGGCAAGGAAAAGCGGTTCCACCATCTCGCAGGAGGAGTTGTATCCTGAGGCGGAGTTGCGCCAGGAACAGCCGGTCGACTTGGATGAGGGCCGGCTGCTTGACTTGGACGCCGAGCAGTCGCCATTTCTTCGCGGACAAAAGCGTGTCTCCGTCCGCCGGGGAACCATACCGAGAAAAGCGGCAACCAGTTTAGCCTGGACAGCCCTCGCTATTTGCGTCGCACTGTTTTGCATCGCAGGTGTCGCCGCTATTTACCACTACGGGGAACATTCATGGCGGTTCCGCATCGAATCCAGCGATGATATTGATGTAAGCGGCATTCAGAATGTCACCCGCGCACAAGTAATGGAAGTCATGGCCGGCGATATTGGCCGCAATATTTTTTTCATTCCGCTCGCCCAGCGAAAAGCGCCATTAGAACAGATCCCCTGGGTGCAGTCCGCCAGCGTGATGCGATTTGCGCCCAACCGCATCGCAGTGCAAATCGTAGAACGCTCGCCGGTGGCATTCGCCCGCATCGGATCGAAAATCTTCCTGATCGATGAAGCCGGCACTGCGATGGATTTGCCCGCCAGCAAAAAGAAATATTCGTTCCCGGTGATTTTAGGAATGAATTCCAATGAGCCGCCTTCTACCCGCAAGGCGCGAATGAAAATCTATAACCTCCTGGTAAGCCAGCTCGACTCCGGTGGCGCTCATTACTCACAGGACATAAGCGAAGTCGATCTATCCGATCTGGAAGATGTAAAAGTTTTAGCCAACAACGCGGACGGCAATGTTCTGGTGCATCTTGGATCGTCGAATTATTTAGAGCGCTATAGGGTTTACGTCGCCCACGTCAAAGAGTGGCGGCAGCAATTCGACAGGGTAGATTCGGTTGATTTGCGATATGACCGGCAAATTATCGTCAATCCAGATTCTGCGGGCGCCGTGCAGCAGGCAACGATTTCGAGTTCCGACGCGAGAAAGGCAATCGCGGCCAGCGTGAGGCCGGTGGCATTGATCCGTCATACCCCTGCCGCTGCGGCGGCTGCAACCCCACAGAATCCGGCGTTGAGTTCTGGTCTAAAACCAGCGGTACAGAGAAAGAGAATGACCCGGTGGAATCGCCAGAAGGCTCACAAAATTATTTTGGCATCCAGGCGAACGAAGACAGTGGCCAAACCGGCGGGCGCACAGGCGAGCGCTGCGCCTCCGGACCCTACGACTATTACGGCAAAGAAAAAACCCAGTCCATCAATTGCAAAACAACAGTAAAGACTCATCGGAAAAAGAATGGCGAATCCGCAAGCTAAAGATAATCTTCTGATAGCAATTGATGTAGGCAGCGCCAAGACCTGTGTTTTAGCGGCCGAGGTGACCGAGGCCGGGCTTCGCTATCGCGGCCATGGCATTGCAGAATCGCGGGGTTCGCGCAAGGGTGTAATCGTTGATCTCGAAAAAGCCGCCGGCTCGATTCAGAAGGCGGTGGAACTTGCGGAAGACATGTGTGGAGTGCCTATTGAACACGCACTACTTGGGGTTTCGGGTGCGCACGTCCGAGGGATCAACACGCAGGGCGGCCTCAACTTCGGGGCGCGTACGCGGGAAATTTCGCGCGATGAAGTCCGGCTCGCGGTAGATAAGGCGCGGGCCGTGCCCCTGCCTGCCGACCGCGAAATTCTGCACCTGCTTCCCCACGAATTTATTCTCGACGATCACACTAGCGTGCATGATCCACTCGGCATGTTGGCGGCGCGTCTCGAGGTTCGAGTGCACATGATTACGGCTGCCGCCAGCGCAACGCAGAACGTGGTTACGGCGGTCAATCGCGCGGGAGTCCACGTGAATGACACTATCTTCGAGCCGCTGGCCGCGTCAGATTCGGTGCTGCGCGCGGACGAGCGCGAGCTTGGCGTATGTCTTGTCGACATGGGTGCGGGCTCGACCAGCCTGGTCGTGTTTCAGGAGAGTTCGATTTCCCATACCGCGGTGCTGCCAATTGGCGGAGATCATTTCACCAGCGATCTTTCTGTGGGCCTCTGTACCCCTATGGCGGAGGCGGAAAAAATTAAACGCCTATATGGACATGCGCTGGTTACGCTCATCCCGGAGGGTAACGAAGTCGAAGTCCCCTCAGTTGGGGATCGCCCCTCGCGGCTGATTTCTCAGCGCCTGGTCGGAGAGATTCTCGGGCCGCGCGCGCGCGAGCTTTTCGAAATGCTGCGCGACAATTTGCGCCACAGCGGCATGCTCGAGAGTTGCCTGGCGGGAATTGTGCTGACGGGAGGGGCGTCGCGGTTACCGGGAGTGTTGGATATTGCGGATTCGGTTTTGCGTCGTCCAGTGCGCCTGTCGTGGCCTATGCCTCTCGCAAAAATGCCTTCGACTCTCGCCCAACCCGAATACGCGCTGGCCATTGGCCTAATTTTTTATGGACAACGGGCCCGCAATGCCCGGGGGGTGCAAGAAGCCGGATGGGGTTCCCGGCTGAAGTCAATGTTCGCAGGCAAAGGCGCGTGATTTGGCAAGGCAGCAAAATTTCGAATGTACGTGGCTCCCGCAGGGGACGACCTAACTTGGCCCAGGACTTCGGTTCTGGGTAGATAACGAATCAAGAACCAGGCGCTCGCGAACGAGAGCGCCCAACTGACAAAAAAGGCGGCTAACATGAAAAAAGAAAACGATATTCGCATCAGCTTCGAAGAGGCTCGCAACGACGCAAAAATCAAAGTCATCGGAGTAGGCGGAGGCGGCGGCAACGCCGTCAACCGCATGATCGATGCCGGCATGGAAGGCATCGAGTTCGTGGTCGCCAACACCGACCTCCAGGCGCTCCGCATGTCGCGCGCGCCGATTAAGATTCAACTTGGCGTTAAGCTCACTAATGGGCTAGGCGCGGGCGCGAATCCCGAAGTCGGCCGCAAAGCCGCACTCGAAGACTCCGAAAAAATCATCGAAGCCCTCGAAGATTCCGACATGGTGTTTGTTACCACCGGCCTTGGAGGCGGCACGGGCACGGGCGCTGCCCCGATTATCGCGTCTCTCGCCAGCGAAATGGGCGCGCTGACGGTCGCGGTTGTTACCAAGCCGTTCGCGTTCGAAGGCAAACGCCGCATGCAGCAAGCCGAGCGCGGCATCTGCGAACTCATGGAATCCGTCGACACCACTATTGTCATCCCCAACGAAAAGCTTCTCGGGGTTGCGCAGGACGCGGGCTTCTTCGAGTCGTTCCGTGTGGCTGACGACATTCTCCGCCAGGGCGTTCAGGGAATTTCGGACATCATCACCATCCCTGGAATCATCAATCGCGATTTCGCTGACGTGAAAGCAATCATGGCGCGGATGGGCTACGCGGTGATGGGCACGGCGACTGCAAATGGTGCGCGCCGCGCAGTCGAGGCAGCACAAAAAGCCATCGCGTCTCCACTACTCGAAGCCGGAGCCATCGACGGCGCTCGCGGTATCCTTATCAACATCACCGGATCGGCCTCGCTCAAACTCGCAGAAGTTCAGGAAGCCTGCACCATCATTCAAAGCGCAGCCGACGACGACGCCAACATCATTTTTGGTGCCGTGCTCGACGAAAAAATGAAAGATGCGGTCAAGATCACCGTAATTGCCACCGGATTCAAAGATGCCGACCGTCCCCGCCGCCATCGGGAAGAAACCAACTTTGGATTCGTAGCATCGCGGAATCCGGAATATCGAGGTAACACTCGCGATGAGGATGATGATCGTGGCGGCGATGACCGCGAATCGCCCGCGCCGATTATGGTGCAGGAAGAACTTGAACGCCAGCCGTCCGCGGCTCCCGAAGTTGCAGCCATCGACACCATGCGCGACGCCATGATCGCCAACTTCGAGCAGTCGGATCTGGACGTCCCCGCGTTCCTAAGAAAAAGAAGCGACACGATGTAGGTTAGACGCTAGAGAGACCGCGAGGGCTAGATGATTCAGCGTAGTCGGGTTTCGCTATGCTCGCCTTTTATGCTGTTTAGCGTCTAAGTAATAACCTCGTAAGAAAACTGACCTGAATGCCGTATCCTTCTTGCGGCTTGAAAGATGAATCATGACGCGAATCGTGTGTTTGTGCTTATCCGTGGTGCTGGGAGTCGGCATTTTGCTGGCTGCGTCGAATGATGCGTCTGACCATCCGCAATATACCGGCGAGAACCGGTTGTTGCCGCCGGGTAATTATCGCGAGTGGATTTTTCTCTCCTCCGGCTTGGGAATGAACTACAGCGCAATGGCTATGGGGGCTGATATGTTCACGAATGTTTTCGTAGCTCCGTGGGCGTATCAGGCATTTCTGAAATCCGGAAAATGGCCGGATAAGACTATTTTCGTGGTGGAAGAAAGAAACGCCCAGAGCAAGGGATCGATCAACAAGCACGGGAACTTTCAGACCGACTTAACCGGCATAGGAGTTGAGGTAAAGGACGAAGCGCGCTTCTCCGAAAAGTGGGCATACTTCAATTTTGACGCGGATACCAAATCTGCCGCTCCGAATCCCAAACAGGCTTGTTGGCAATGCCATGAAGACCATGCCGCCGTCGAGCACAGTTTCACGCAGTTTTATCCCACATTGAAGCCGGTGGCAAAGAAGTTCGGGACCTACAAGGAATCTGCGGAGCAAGTTCAGTAGAAACGCGCAATTGAACTCCGCCCGACTTAGCCGACTTGACCTGTTTGGGTATCGCCGAAGTAACTAATCCATCATTACGAAAGCTTGCTGTACTGTCTCCCATTCATTGCAACTGTCATATTCGCAAGGACTTCGTATGTTTATCACCAGTTAACTCACTGTAAAATTTTACATTGCTCTCATCTTGTTGCTCTTTTACTATCAGAGGGTACGGGGAGTTGGTCGGAACAGCAGATAGCCCAACGTCGGACATTCATAGACGAGAGGCATGCGGTCCTTCTTACGCGCGAGCGTGCTCCGGGGACGGTCACACACAGTGAGAGTCAGGAAAAGTTCTGCTTTAATCCGGGCTATGTTTTATTGCTTTTCGTTGGCGCTGCTATGCCAGGCTGGCATGGCGGCGACCATTAATACGCGCCCGCTCGCCCGCAAAAAGCCGCGAACCGTCACCGAGACTCCGCACGCCCGCAAGCGGATGCGCAGCCTGGCTCGCAGCCGTGTCAGGCCCGGAACGACGGTGGCGCGAGCCGGAGTTCACCGCCGCCATCGTTATTACGAGCACTTCACCGCAAATTCCTTCACCCACAATGACGTAACTGAGGGCGATGTCACCGCTGGCGAAGATCCAGTGGTGCGTGCGGCCGCGATTGACGCTCTAGGAAATATGAATGGAACCATGGTGGCGATCGAGCCCACCAGCGGACGCATTCTGGCAATGGTCAACCAGAAGCTGGCTTTGTCGAGCGGCGCGCAACCTTGCTCTACGATCAAACTTTCCGTGGCGCTGGCCGCGCTTAGCGAAGGCCTGATCACCAAAGAAACCGAAGTTCGCCTCGGCGGCCGCTATCACATGAATCTAACCATGGCACTGGCGCACTCGAATAATGCGTATTTCGAGGCGGTTGGAAGGCAACTGGGATTCGAACGAGTCCAGCAGTATGCCCGACAGTATGGATTGGGAGAATTGGCTGGTTACAGCATTCCCGGCGAACATCCCGGTCTTTACCCGAGCCAGGAGATTTCCGCGAAGCTGGGCGGCGTGGGCAAGATGTGCTCGTTCGGCGAGGGCGTTTCCGTGACGCCGCTGCAACTCGGTGCATTGGTCTCCGCGATTGCGAATGGCGGCACGCTATATTTCCTGCAACATCCCACGAGTCCCGACGATATCGCAAATTTTCAACCGTTGATTAAGCGCCATCTGGATATTGCCCCGATCATCCCCGAGATTTCTGATGGAATGGCGGGAGCCGTTTCTTATGGAACTGCGCGCCGCCTCAATCTCAATTTCACCGAAGAAGAAGTACTGGGCAAGACCGGGACCTGCTCGCATGAAGGCACGCGCTTCGGCTGGTTTGCCTCTTATGCGAAGACTGATGTCGGACACATCGTCGTAGTGGTGTTCCTCGAGGGCGGACGTCCAACGTTTGGTCCGAAAGCGGCGGAGATTGCCGGACGCATGTACCGCAATTTATACGATCACGAATTCTTCCTGGCGAAACCCATATTGCCCGCCGACAGCGCTGCCGTGAAGACGCTTAGCGATACGCAGTAGCTGTTCACGCCAGGCGAGGACGCCCGTCGCTCCATCCAAAATTGAAAGCAATTGCTCATCCCTCTCGCCCGAATAGACTTGGGCCAGACGTTGAAACTCACGCTCGGGCCAATTGACATCGCGCACGAATAATACGGGAACCGATTTAGTTGTCAACGGGAAGAGCGTGGAAACAGAGAGGCCCGCGCTTTCACACGGGCCTCTCCGGTGGACTGCTTGGGATTGACCAAGAGGTGGTCACTCATCGTGGCTACCTTCGGCGGAACTTCCGGGTTGTTCTCCTGAACCCGGCGCGACCTCACGCCGGGCGGAAATCAATCCTTACTCACGGACAGTTGCGAAGCACTCAGAGCGACCGCTCTAAGTCTCAGCCACCTCACCTGGTCTTTTGGATCTACCACTACAATCAGAACTTGTCATCCGACCACCTCCTTTCCGGTGTAATTGCAGATTAAAACGAAACGGATTTGGAAGTCAATATGCGGGGCTGGTTCCACATATTTTGTTTAATCCATGTCATGCTGAGCGAAGTTGATCTTCCGCATGGCGGAAGATCACGCAGTCGAAGCATCCCTACATCCGCCACGATCTTTCATCCATGGATACCACTCTTCACGAAGGGTCATGTGAGGAAGTAGCGATCCTTCGACTCGGGAAGACAATTTTCAAAGGGATGTTGAACCGAAAAGCTGTGATGGACAATCACATAGAACGCAGAAAAAGCGATGTCGCGCTGCACCATGTCTTGCTGAGCGAAGTTGATCTTCCGCATGGCGGAAGATCACGCAGTCGAAGCATCCCTACTCCCGCCACGATCGTTCATCCATGGATACCACTCTTTACTTAAATCGACCCAATGCGGATTTGAAGATTCAATGAGCCTAATTTTCTTTTCTCGCCGCCATCCTTTGAGTTGCTTTTCGCGGTCAATCGCTTTTAGAACCTCATCGAAAGATTCCCAATAAAGCAGCCGGTCGACGCCGTACTTATCCGTGAATCCCTCAATGTGTTGGAATTTATGCTCAAAAACCCGGCAATGCAGGTTTCCAGTCATCCCAATGTAGAGAGTTCCAGAAAGGCTGCCCATAATGTAAGCACAATGACTTCGATGTCCTTGAACATAAGTCATGTGAGGAAGTAGCGATCCTTCGACTCGGTTCTTCTTCGCGAGCGAAGAAGAACACTCGCTCAGGAGGACAACTTTATGGGACGTTGGACCGAGAGGCTGTGAGGGACGTCACACAGAACGAATTCGTTTCGCGGGTGCCCCGTCCTTTTCGCGTTTTTTGCGAAAGGGCGGGGTTTTTGGGACCCCCTAGAATGGCCCGTCGTCAGCATCTGGGTCAGTGGAGGCTAGCGGGATTTGCTCTTCTGCGGATTTGCGCGATTTGGGAGCTTTTTTGAACGTTACTTCCAGCATTCGCGGATATTGGGCGCCCTTTCCCGCCAACAACTCTTCGATGGTGAGAATTTGTAGCCGGGGATAGCGGTCTTCGAGGCCGGGTGGCTTGTAGAATCCGGCTTCGGCAGCTTCTTTGAGCATCGGCTTGGTGGGCGCTTGCCCCAATGATGGTGACGTCGTTCTTGATTCATCCTTGATATAGCGGCGGAGGACGTCGAGGTTGTCGCCGTAGTAAAGCTGATTCTTTTCCACTCCGGTAAATTTTAGCGCCGATGCGGCGATGACGGAGGTTGGTAGTTGGTGTCCGGCGTGCTCGATCAGCGGATTAAAGATCCGCCCTTTCGCACAGAACGCGAAAGGACTGGGCACCCTCATCGTTGCCGCTTGAAATACTGCACGGCTTTTTCGTGAGCTTCGGCGGCTTTTCTGGATTTGAAAGTCCCCAGGTTGCGGCGTTTGCCGGTCTTGGCATTCTTCTTGCGCGAATATAGGCGATATTCGCCGGACTTCAACTTGCGAATCATGTCAGTTTTCCTCAGCGATTTCGATCGCTATCTACACGATCCGGGCTGCGTGCTACTGCCGGTTCGTGATTGCGACCCGGAATAGCGGCTTCGACTTTTCAGATGGTTCCATCTCGTAGGCTTGGTCAGTCTTTGCGGGATCGTAATCTCTCCACAGCCAGATCATCTCTTCGGGAAACTCGGCCGCGCCTGCGCCGGAGTTGTGGGTGCCTTTACCAAAACTAAAATGAGAGTCGTAATCTTTCAGTTTCAAGGCATTCGCCAGCCGAATGTTGGCCAGCGGCCAGCTTCCGTAACGATCATTTTCCTGATCGTTGGCGCCGTCTTGGAGCCATACGCGCAAGTTGCGTTTCGGTTCGCGCAAAACCTTTTCCGGATAGTCCTGTCCTCCGTCGGGAACGGCGGGGTCTTCTTTCCATTGAATGGCGGTAAAGCTGCCTATCCAGGAAATGACGCGACTGAACTGATCGGGCATTTGCCACACGGCGTTGAAGGAGCAGATGCCGCCTGACGACAGCCCGGTGATCGCCCGGCTATACGCGTCTTTGCGGATGTTGTACCTCGCTTCCACCTCGGCCAGTACTTCGTCGCGCAGGAAGCGGACGTAGCGGTCGCTCACGGTATCGTAGAGCGTACTGCGCATAGAGTCTTTAAGAGTGCGATGCCACTTTTCGGAGTAGGCGTTCACAAATTTATACGTGGGCGTATCCGGCGAATCGCTGATGTCTCCGGGATTAATAAAAACGCAGATCATGACAGGGATTTTTTTCTGAGCGATCAGGTTGTCGATGACATTCAAAGCGGGATTGTTCCCGTCCCGATCGAGATACCAGCCGCCATCCTGAAACACCATAAGCGCGGCAGGGATTTTCGGATCATATTGCGCAGGGACGTAAATCCAATACTCGCTCCTCATGCCATCGTAAATTTTGCTGACGTGCATCATCTTCGCGGAGAGGGCGCCGGACGGAACTCCAGGCTGCGGGTATGAAATAAGACCAAACGCAGGCAGATCGAGTTTGCCTCCGAACGGCGTGCTCTTCAGCAGATAGTGGAATGCGTGCAGGCGGCCCACTTCCTCAATGCGAGCGACAGCGTACCAAAGATCGAGTCCGTTCAACTGCCGCATAGCAGGCCCCGGGGTTTCGTCAATCACAAGCATTGGTTGCGTTGAGGTTTCAATGGCAAAGAAGAAGTCCGAACCGTGGCCGGCCCAGGCTGTTCCATCTTTTAAATCTTTCGGATCGAAACTTGCAGTAATCGCGTCACCAAGACCATTGCCGCCGGATTTCGCCAAATCAATTAATTCTGGCGCAGACATTTTTTGGACGGCGAAAACCGGGCCAACGAGCAATAACAATGTGAAACATTGCGATGCAAGGGTGAATCTCCGCATAGAGCAGATAATATACAGCTCAGAAGCGTCGTTAGCGCCACCACCAGCATGTATTTTCGCCGCATCCGCCAGCAAATGCCGGTTGTACATCGTCTTAGGTACTCTAGGAAAGTCGTTGCTTCCCCTCGACAATAGAAGGTCGAACAGGCCTGTGGCGAACGCCGTATTCTCCTCTCATGCGCCCAGAGTATTGATATCGAAGAATGACGGAAGACCTCAATTCGAAAGCCGAAGAGCCGGTCTGTGATCTCTGGCAGCGCGTTCTGCAAGTCACGCTGGGCATATTTTTCATTGCCGGCACAATCGTTCTGGTCTATTACGAGGGACCACGCGCGACCGATGAAGATGTTCACGCACAACTGCAACAACTGACCGGCCAGGTGAATCGCCTGAAACAGGAAGAGGCCATGCCGGCCATGGTGCTGAACCGTTACCGGAATTCGATTTGCTATGTATTCGGAATTTACCGCATAGGTTTTCCAGGCCGCAGACCGACGATGCGCGCTCGCATTTCCGGCAGCGGGTTTGTCGTCTCCAACGGATTAGTAGCGACGAACCGGCATGTCGCGGAACCGTGGTACGAGGACGCCGAATCGACCGCGCTTATCGATAAGGGAGCGACGCCGCAACTCGAAAAGTTGCTGGCATTTTTTCCCGGCCTGTCGACTCCGGTCAATATCACTCCGCTGGCGTGGACCGCTGACGGCGATTTGGCAATCCTGCAAATCGACGATTCAGTCGCTGCGCAACGGCTGCGCCCGCTGCCATTTGCGGAAAAGCCCTCCACTCCGGGTGAACTTGTAACTGTAATCGGTTATCCGATGGGTATTTTAGGGATGGTGGCGAAAGCGCCGCCGGCAGTTTATGAACGGCTGGCATTAAGAAACGACGATCAAGGCGCAGCGGATGAATTGGCGGCGCTTTCTCTGATTCGTCCGTCGGCCACCTGCGGGCATCTTGGCGATGTTGTCGGTGAAAAGTTAGTTTACGATGCACCTACAGCGCACGGCGGCAGCGGTGGACCGGTTTTCAATTCCGAAGGCAAAGTGATAGGCATCAACGCCGCTTACATTGATGGATTTTCTGGAGGAACGCTGGGCATTTCAATCGATGCGCTCAAACCTTTGATAGACGCCGCGCACAAAAAGCAGGCGCAGTATGCGCACATGCAACTTTCCGCGCAGAAATAAATCGCCCTGGAGATAGGCGATAGCGCTATTAGAAAACCATCTCTCGCCGAACTAATTTCCACGGACGTTCCATTTTCGTAACAAGATTCAATTTTCTATTGACAGTTTCCTCTCCGGGTTCATAATTGTTTCGCCAAAATCCCCTTCTCGATGCGGGTATGAAAACGATTTCATCGGTGCGCTATAGGACGATTCAAACAATCCTTTTGCTCGCACTGAGCTTCTCCAGGGCTGAGGGACAGACCGGTTCGGCAGCTCCCCCGAAATCGACCTTGTCCAATGTGCCCTCTTAATAGGGCAACAATATACTTGGCTCGCCCGCTATTTAAAACTTCGGTGTACCATATTCCCCGA